>OCTW011604727.1_pt1 | contig 103168 bp, 68 predicted proteins | sample 1539671 | NCBI WGS metagenome assembly OCTW01 (sample SAMN02144230, study PRJEB22623) | gut metagenome | biome: sheep rumen | host: Ovis aries | place: New Zealand | reverse complement strand
ATCATCGGCTTCCTCATCACGATGGACGGCGAGTACCTCGCCTTTGCCGAGCCTACCGACCGCGACTTCATGCACGAGGGCGAGTTTGGCGACCACGAGTACTGCGTGCGCCCGATCTATCCCGGCGAGATGACCCTGCCCGACCACAACTACGGCTGGTCGATGGGTTGCCCGGTGTGCGCTGGCGACATCCAAGGCTGCGCTGCCTACATGCCAATCCACGGCGAGGCTATGGAAGCCACCGACCAGGTGAAAGTCTGGTGGGGTGACGAGAATCCTGGCCCAGGTCCTGGCGGCTGCGAAGGCGATGAGTTCTCCATCAACTTCGACAATAGCCAGATGCCTGCTGGTTGGACTACGCACGACGAAGACGGCGACGGCTACAACTGGGTGCTTGGCACTGGTTGTGATGGTATCTACCTCAACGGAGGCAACCTTGGCGGTGCAGGCCACAACGCCTCAGCCGACCTCATCTGCTCAGGCTCCTACAGCAATGTCGTCGGACCTCTGACGCCTGACAACTGGCTGATTTCGCCCACTTTGACCCTCTGCGAAGGCTCTGTCTTCAGCTTCTGGGCCTGTGGCCAAGACGCTGGCTATGTGGCCGAACATTTCGGTGTCGCAGTCTCTGAGGACAATGGCAATTCGTTCGCCATGGTCCAAGAGTGGACGATGACCGCCAAGAGCGGTGGCGATGTGATGAGCATTGGCCGCAACGGCAACACCCGCGCCCAAGGCACATGGCATCAGTACACTGTTGACCTCAGTGCCTATGCTGGCGAAGGCCGCAAGATTGCCCTGCGCCACTTCAACTGCACCGACCAGTTCATCCTCGATGTCGACGACCTCGAGCTGACCAACGGTGCCAAGAGACGCGCCGACATCGTGAGCTTCAACGTGTATCGTTCGACCGACAACGACAACTATGCCATCATCGGCACGGTGCCTTACGTTGACGGCCAAACCTACTACGAGTACATCGACACGCCTGAGACGGCTGGCACCTACTACTATCAGGTGACCACGGTCTATGCCAACGAATGCGAGTCTGAACCGGCCATGTCGTTCGACAACCCGGCCAACGACTATGTTGAGATTGGCGTGACTGGTATCGGAGAGAACAACGATGGTGTTGCCCTCTTCCCGAACCCGACCAACGGAAACGTGACCATCCAGGCCGCCGGCATGAGCCGCATCACCGTGGTGAGCGTCCTCGGCCAAATGGTTTACGACGTCGAACTCAAGGCTGACGAATACACCCTGAACATGGGTCAGTTCAACGCTGGCCTGTACATGGTTCGCGTCTACACCGCCAACGGCATGGTTGTGAAGCGTGTCACGGTCATGCAATAATTAGGGAATTGGTAGAGACGGTGCATGCACCGTCTCTACAACAACCCGAAAAAAAAATTGGGTGGCATCCTTTTGGGTGTCACCCTTTTTTCATATATTTGCACAATCAAAATGTAAGATTATGCAAGTGTATCAAATCTGGCTTGTCGTTGCCATTGCCCTCGTGATTTTCGAGATATGCTCCGCCACCTTCGGTGCCATCTGTTTCGCCATTGGTGCTGCCGTCGCGGCCCTCGTCGCCGCTTTGGGGTTGGAAAGCACCACTTGGCAAATCATCATCTTCGCTGCCGTCTCGCTGCTCACCTTCATCTTCCTGCGTCCCTTCATGTTGAAGTTCCTTGACAGGAATTCCAAAGACGTGAAGACCAATGCCGATGCCCTCGTAGGACGCAAAGGCGTTGTCTCAGAGCGAATTGACGCTTCCCAACACACAGGCCGCGTGGCCATCGACGGCGACGACTGGAAGGCTGTCAGCCAGGATGGTTCCGTTATCGAGAAAGGTACACAGGTCGAGGTCGTCAAATTGGATAGCATCATAGTAACCGTTAAACAATAAGCATTATGTCTACATTCAGCATCGTTCTCTATGCCTTGATCGCGTTAGTCGTGATCTACATCCTCAAAGGCATCAAGATTGTTTCCCAGTCGGAAACGATGATTGTCGAACGCCTCGGCAAGTACAACCGTACGCTCAATGCCGGCATCAACGTCATCCTGCCCATCATCGAGCAGGCCAAGGAAACCATCGTGCGCCGCCAAAACGGCAGCATGGCTCGCTCTTCGCGCATCGACATGCGCGAACAGGTGTATGATTTTGACAAACAGAGTGTTATCACCAAGGATAACGTGATGACCGAAATCAACGCCTTGCTTTATTTCCAGATCGTCGACCCGATGAAGGCCGTCTACGAGATCCAGAACCTGCCTGTCGCCATCGAGAAGCTGACGCAGACCACGCTCCGTAACGTGGTGGGCGAGATGGAGCTTGACGAGACCCTCACCTCGCGCGACACCATCAACTCGAAGCTCCGCAACGTGCTCGACGATGCCACCAACAAATGGGGCGTGAAGGTCAACCGCGTTGAGTTGCAGGATATTACACCGCCCGAGAGCATCCGCCGCACCATGGAACTCCAGATGCAGGCCGAGCGCAACCGCCGTGCCGAAATCCTGAAGGCCGAAGGCGAGAAGCAGGCCCAAATCCTCAACTCGGAAGGCGAGAAGCAGGCCGAAATCAACGCAGCTGAGGCCGACAAGCAAGCCAACATCCTGAAGGCCGAAGGCGAAGCCAAGGCCAAGGTGCTGCAAGCCGAAGCCGAAGCCACCGCCATTCGCAACATCGCCGAGGCCGTCGCCGACCGTGGCGCCGACCCGGTGAACTACCTCCTCGCCGTGAAATACATTGAGACCTTGAAGGAAGTGGCCGGCGGGCAGGAGAACAAGACCGTCTACCTGCCTTACGAAGCCTCCAACCTGCTCGGCTCGTTGGGCGGCATCAAGGAACTGCTTGGAAAATGAATTTTTAGAGTTAAACATTTGGTTTTTTGTGGTCGCGTGGTGTTGGATTTTTTTTCCAATGCCACGCGATTTTTTGTCCTTGGTTTTGTAGCACGCCCATGTTTTGCTATCTTTGCACCTGCTTTTTTTGTTTCATGCGATGAAAAGAATCCTCATTTTATCCCTTTTGCTTTTGCTGTGCGTTTCCAGCTGTACCAAAAGCATTGAATATCAAACTTTAGGGAGTCGATGGCCCCTTTTCAAACAGATTTACGCCCTCAAGGACACGGCTGCTGACAGTGCCTATTCCATGTTCAGCCGCGTGGCCGACACCATCGACGAGAACGCCATGCGCCGAAACTCGGAGTTTCTTTTTGCTGAATATCAGATTCTTAAAGCGGAATTGCTGTATAAGAACTTTAAGCAAATACAAAACGACAGTTTGGTCATCGAAGCCTGTGATTTCTATGATTCCATTTTTGCAGATCACCGTAAGTTGCGAAGAAACAAGGAACTGGCATTCCAATATGCCCGTGCCACCTATTATAAGGCGGCAGTGCTGCAAGGGCAAGAAGAGATGCAAGCGGAGGCGTTTTCAGAGTATCTGAAGTCGCTTTGGACCATGGACGGACTGTGCTACAAGCGCCGAGTGTTTCCTACTGGGAAGCCCAAGATGGAGCATGTTCATTTCACGGGCCTCATCTACGACCGGTTGGCGTGGTTCCTATACAATCGCGAGGCTTGGGACGCTGCGCAGGAGGCACTTGAGCAGTCGAACGAGTGCTTCGATTATGAAGGTGATTTTGAGGGACTTGGGTCCAACTTCAGCCTGATGGGCGACATGATGCTTGCGCAAGAAAACCGAAAGGGTGCGGTGGAATACTACCAAAAAGCCGACAGCCTCTATGGTTTGGTCCATAGGGATGACATTCTGTTTGATTTCATGGACTTTGCCCACAAATCGTTGTCGATGACGGTGCAGGGAGAGCTGGAGCAGGCCAAGGAAATCCTCAACGAGGGCTTGAGAACCATCGAAGTGCCTTGGATGGCGCGTCATTTCCATCTCGGGTTGGGATACATTTACTACGATGAGCAAGCCTTTGACTCGTCGCTTTATCACTACGAACACAGCTATCCATTGCTGCCTCGTCAGACCGCCAAGGCCTATAGCCGTATCATTCTTTTGGCCAACCAATTAGGCGATAGCGTGAAAGCTGCGCGTTATGGACAGCTATTGGCCGAATATCAGATTAGCCAAGTGCAGCAAGGGCAGCAGAAAATGCACATGCTGACGCTTTACGAGACCTACAAAGACGAAAGCAAAGATGCCAGAACCAAGGATATTCTGTTTTTCATCATTCTGATTGTCATTGTTTTGGCTGTTATTATCCTCATCGACAGCATCTTCATCCAGATGAAAAAGAACAGGCACAAGCGCGACCTCAAGCTTCATGAGCAGTTCCAAGCCACGCTTGAGGACGAGATTGAGATGACCCGCAAGGAAGCGAGGCGTAAGGAGGAGGAAGTCAAGGCATTGGAGGCTCGCATAGAGAAGATGGTTGCCAACCCCGACTTCCACCAGCTGCCTTTCGACAAGAAATTGGCGATGCTCTACGAGATGCCCATCAGCAAGCGCGTGCGCACGGTGATGGATGCCAACGTGAAAGCCTTCTCGTCGTATCCCGAACTTGTCCTTTCCGAGAACCAAATGTCGATGCTGATCAATGCCGTCGACGCGGTATTCCCCAAGTTCTCGCTGAGGATCATCGAAATGTATCCCCGCCTCAAACGCTCCGATGTCATCTATTGTTGCCTCTATATCTTAGGCATTAGCGAGGTGCAAGCCGCCGCCTTGATGGGAAAAACCTACCAGGCCGTGTGGACACGTTCGTTGAAGCTGCATGAGATTTTCGACAACAAATCGAACCTGCAATTGGTTTTGCTCGATATTCTAAGGATATGGTAATCAATGTATTATTGAAATAATCAAATGTTTTAATCAAAATTCCTGCAAGGATATTGATTTGTTTTGATTATTATCATAAACAAAAGAAAACCAGATATATAGCATATTGTTAATTTGATAACTTTTGATTTTCTTTTTTATGCCGTTTTGGACCGTTTTTTTGCCATGGGTGTATTTTTGTGCCGACTAAACAAAAACAACTATGAACTTTACAATGAAAACTATTCACATTGGTGACATGATCCATAAGGAGCTGGTGCACCAGGGCCGCACGGTCAATTGGTTCGCAAAAGAGATCTGCTGCGAGAAGTCCAATATCTACAAGATGTTCAAGCGCGAGAGCATCGACATGTACCAACTGATGAAAATCTCGGATGTGCTTGGGCACAATTTTCTGAGAGATTGCTATGAGGAGTCTTGATAGGCTTTTCAGATTTGGTTAATAATTTTGTGGAACCATCCTCTCCCCGGGGATGGTTTTTTTGTTCGTCGTACCATGAAAATGCTTATTTTTGCGGCGAGAAATTCAAAGCGCGTTATGGAACTCTTGGATTTGTATGACAGCGACTTGAGACCTACCGGCCTGACCATCGAACGCGGCCAACGTATTCCGCAAGGCTTCGTGATTCCCATCGTGGCCGTTTATGTTTACAACAGCAAAGGCCAATACTTGATCCAAAAGGTGGCCGCCCGCAAGGGAAACTACTATTCGACCACCGCCGGCCATGTGCAGGCCGGCGAGCGTGATTTTGCCAAGGCCATGCTGCGCGAATTGAAAGAGGAGATTGGCCTCTCCGCTACAAAGAGCGAGCTTGACTTGGTGAAGATCAGGCGCTACGAACACAAGTTCACCTTCCTTTACATGCTGAAGAGCAATGTGCCCGTCGAGATGCTGCATCTCCAGGAGGACGAGGTGGAGTCGGTGTCGTGGATGACGCGCGACGACATCGGACAGCTCTGCAAGCAAGGCCTTTTCAACCGCACGCACTACCAATTCCTGCTCGATTGTGAGGAAAGATTGCAAAACATACGCTGAGGACTTGACGGTGTGCAAAAATTGGCTATATTTGCCGCAAATTATCTTTATCGCAACAAATACCTTATTAATATGATAGCAAGAGAATTACTCGACCCGAAAAGCATCGTGGTCGTTGGAGCCTCCGCCGATATCCACAAACCAGGCGGAAAAGTGTTGTTGAACCTCCTGAACAGCCCCTTCAAGGGACAGGTGTATGCCGTCAACCCGAAAGAGACTGAGGTGCAAGGTGTTAAGTGTTATGCCAAGGTCGACGACCTGCCGCAAGTGGATTGCGCGATTTTGGCCATTGCCGCCAAATATTGCCCTTCGACGGTCGACGTCTTGGCCTTGCAGAAAGGCACCAAGGGCTTTATCATCATCTCGGCAGGCTTCGGCGAGGAGAACGCTGAAGGTGCTGCTTACGAGAAACACATTGCCGACACCATCAACAGCGTGGGCGGCTCGTTGATTGGCCCCAACTGCACGGGCTTCCTCAACACGAACTATTGCGGCGCCTTCGATGCTCCCATCCCGACCCTCGACCCCCATGGCGTCGACTTCATCACGGGCTCGGGTGCCACGGCCGTGTTCATCAAGGAATATGGCATCAGCAATGGCTTGACGTTCAACAGTGTGTGGGCAGTCGGCAACTCGGCCCAACTCGGCATCGAGGACGTGCTCGAACACCTGGACGAAACATTCGACCCCGAGAAGAGCAGCCGCGTCATCATGCTCTACATGGAGAAGATCAGCGACCCGCAGAAGATGCTGAAGCACGCCCGCTCGCTCATCAACAAGGGCTGCAAGATTGCCGCCATCAAGTCGGGTGGCTCCGCCGCCGGTAGCCGTGCCGCCAGCTCGCACACGGGCGCTTTGGCCACTTCCGACGTGGCCGTCGACGCGCTGTTCCGCAAGGCGGGCATCGTGCGCTGCCAAAACCGCCAGGAGCTGACCACGGTATGCGCCATCTTCATGCACCCCGAAGTGAAAGGCAAGAACATGGCTGTCATCACCCACGCTGGTGGCCCCGCCGTGATGCTGACCGACACTTTGTCGAACAACGGCATGGACGTGCCGCACATCGAAGGACCGAAGGCCCAAGAACTGTTGAGCAAGCTTTATAACGGCTCGTCCGTCGGCAACCCGATCGACTTCTTGGCCACGGGTACCGCCGAGCAACTTGGCTACATCATCGACGCCTGCGAAAACGACTTCGACAACATCGACTGCATGTGCGTCATCTTCGGCTCGCCCGGCTTGTTCCAGAACTACGAGGTCTACAAAGTCTTGGACGAGAAGATGAAGACCTGCAAGAAGCCCATCTTCCCGATCCTGCCGTCCATCATCAACGTGAAGGACGAGATCGACGATTTCATCAAGAACAAGCACCGCATCAACTTCCCCGAGGAGTGCGTGTTTGGCAACGCCTTGTGCAAGGTGTACAACACACCCAAGCCACAACCCGAGAATCCGGTGATGCCTAAGGTGGACGTGAAACGCATCCGTGAGGTCATCGACAGCTGCGACAACGGCTATATTGATCCCGACAAGATCTATCAACTCCTTGACGCTGCGGGCATTGCACAGAAGCAAATCCGCGTGGTTGACAAGAAACAGCAAGCCGTCGACTTCGCCAACGAGGTGGGTTATCCGCTCGTGATGAAGGTGGTGGGTCCTGTCCACAAGAGCGACGTGGGTGGCGTCACCCTGAATGTGCGCGACATCGAGACCGTGCAGAAGGAGTTCGACCGCTTGATGGCCATCAAGGACACCTATGCCGTGGAGATGTATCCCATGCTTGACGGCACGGAGGTCTACATTGGCGCCATCCGCGATGCCAAGTTCGGCCATCAGGTGTTCTTCGGCTTAGGTGGCATTTTCATCGAGGTGCTGAAGGACGTGCAGAGCGCCTTGGCTCCCGTCAACGTCGACGAGGCCAAGGAACTGCTCACCAAGCTCCGTGGCTACAAGATCCTGCAAGGCGTGCGTGGCCAACAGCCTGTCAACGTGGACGTTTACGCTGAGCAGATTGCCCGCGTGAGTGCCTTGGTGCAGGCCGCTCCCGAAATCGCCGAGATGGACCTCAACCCGCTCCTTGGCAACCCGAAGAACGTGGTGGCCGTGGATGCGCGAATCCGTATTGAGAAGTAATTTGACACGAGACGCGAGACTACGAGACGCAGGATGTTGGGTCAGTCCCGTGTCCTGCGTCCCGAAGTCCCGTGTCAAAAATGAAAAACATGATTACCGAAAAAGCAACCTATTACCTTGTCTATGCCGCGTTGGTCTTGGCCTCCTTCTTGATTGACAATATGTTGCTGAAGAAGACCGACAAGACCAACCGCGTTATCGGCTATGTCTTGAGCCTCATCGTCGACCTGGGCATCTTCGGCTACGGCATCTATCTCTATGTGGCCAAAGGCGAGGACCAGACGGGCTTCGTGTGGGGCGGCGTGCTCTGCGGCATCTGCCTGTTGTGCCTTTTGGGACGCTACTGGCAGAACAAGGAAAACGACAAGAAACGCAAAAGCCATGAAAAAGTCTGACCTCATTACCTTGCTTATCGTGGCCGCCGTGGTGTGCGGCTTCGCTTTCATCCCGGGCGCGTGGGAGTGGTTCAACGAGACCACCAAGAACCACGGCCTGCTGATGAGTTTCTTCAAGTTCGCCATCCTCGGCACTTTCGGCGAGATGTTGGCCCTGCGCATCCGCGAAGGCGTGTACATCAAGAAAGGCTTCGGCCTTGTGCCTAAGATGCTCGTTTGGGGCGTGTTGGGTGTGGTCATCGCCTCGGCCATGACCATCTTCAAGACGGGAACGGTCAAGCTGTTGGACGGCGGTTTCCACTTGGACGGAAAAGCAGCCGAATGGTTTGCTGGTGATTTGAGTTGGGGCAAGGCCTTCGTCGCGCTCTGCGTCAGTGTGTTGATGAACACGCTGTTTGCACCCGTTTTCATGACCTTCCACAAGATTACCGACATCCACATTGCCGAGACGGGAGGGTCGCTGAAAGGTTTCTTTGGCAGCCCACTGAAAATGGGGGAGGCATTGTCGAAGAAGATCAATTGGGATGTACAGTATGGCTTTGTGTTTGCCAAGACCATTCCCTTGTTCTGGTATCCTGCACACACGATAACTTTCTTGTTGCCAGGAACACTCCAAGTGCTGTTTGCCGCTTTCCTCGGTGTGGCCTTGGGCGTGATTTTGAGCATCAAGAAGTAGTTAATCACAAAACCTACAAAACAAGCAAAACTTTTGTGGAATGGAAAGTCGCCAACCGGCTCCTTTCCCGACGCATCCTTGCGGATGCTGTTGAACTTAAATGATATATAGGCTTTCATGTCGCCGAATGGCGACGTTGCAATGGCATCCCGGTTGGGTGCCATTGCTCGTTTTTTGAATGGTGTTTTGTAAGTTTTGTCGGTTTTGTGACAAAAAAATCAAAAAAAACCACTTTTTCCCTTGACAGTATCGAAAATTGTTGTACTTTTGCAGCGTACTAATTAACTAATACACTACAACAAAATACAACAACATGATTACAATCAACAATTTAGACTTCGGTTACAAGACGCAACCAGTCTTCAAGAACATCAGCCTCAGCTTCGAGAAGGGCAACATCTACGGGCTGCTTGGCGAAAACGGAGTGGGGAAGACCTCCCTGCTGAAACTCATCAGCGGCCTGCAAAAGCCCACCGCCGGCACCTGTGAAGTGGACGGCATCGCACCCTTCAACCGCTGGCCCGAAACCCTCCAGAAGATTTTCTTCATCTCCGAGGACTTCGCCATCCCAGAGGGTACACCTATTAATAATATGCGCGAACTTGGCGTGTTCTACCCCAACTTCGACGAAAGCCTCTTTTTTGAACTCTGCAAGGAAATGGAAGTGGACCCCACGCGCAAGTACGCCGAGATGTCGTTTGGCCAGCAGAAGAAATGCCTCATCTCGACCGCCTTGGCCCTCAACACCGACTACTTGCTCCTCGACGAGCCTACCAACGGCCTCGACATCCCCTCGAAGACGCTCTTCCGTCAGGTCATCGCCAAGCACGCCACCGACGAGCGCACCATCATCATCTCCACCCACCAGGTGAAGGACGTGGAGAACCTCATCGACCCCATCATCATCCTCGACCACGACGAGGTGCTGCTCAAGGCCTCGTTCCGCGAAATCACCGACAGGCTCTATTTTGCCTACGGCACCGAGAAGGACGACACCGCACTCTACAGCGAGATGATGCCCGGCGGCTACGTCAGCGTGACGCGCAACACCGAAGGCCTCGACAGCAAGGTGAGCATCGAAGTGCTCTTCAACACCGTGATGAAAAACAAGGAAACCATCAAACAGATGTTTGGTTGACACGAGACACGGGACTTCGAGACACGGGGTCAAAGGATCTTGAGCCTGTCGAAAGACCGTCCCGCGACTCGCGTCCCGCAGTCTCGCGTCCAAAATAAACAGGAGAAATAATCATGAATAACTCATTCGATTTCAAACGTTTCGGACAAGTGCTGGCCTACGACTGGAAGCGCTATGTCCGCAACTTCGGCATCACGCTATTAGTGTGGATCAGTATGCCCATCCTACTTTGGGTGGCAAGTCTGGTCTTCGGTTCGGAATTGCCCGTTGGGGCACGTGAGATACTCATTTTTGGTATGGTTGCCATAACCCTTATGTCGGCACCTTCGCGCATCTATGGCAAAGCCAACTTGTCTCGAGAGGGGGTGGCCTTCGCCATGCTTCCAGCCTCGGGCTTGGAGAAGTTCCTGACGATGTTTATCTATTGTTCGTTGGTCACGCCCTTCCTTGCCTTGTTGGGCGCTTGGATAGTGGACAGCCTCTTGTCCTTGTTGCCCTTCGGCGGTTTTGAGGAGATTGCCATGAGCGAAGATTTCTTGAGAAAAATCAGTTTCGGCGATTTTGTGATGTTGGTTGTCTCATTAGTCACTGCCGCATGGGCTGAGTCGTCCATCTTCATGTTCGGCAACATGGTTTTCAAACGCCGCAAGGCTGGAAAAACCATTGCTTGGGGAATCCTTATTGTGTTTGTACTCACTTTGTTGCTTCAATTGGCCCACTTCTGGTATGCCTTCGGCATGTGGGTTACCGAAACCAGTGCCCAATTGGAGACGCGTTTCCTTCCTTGGGTCTACAGTGCCTTCCAGTTGGTCGTCGCCATCGTGTTCTATATCCTTACCTATCGTAAAATCAAGACTCAAAAATACTGACTATGAACAACACATTCAATTTCAATAGGTTCGGCAAGGTGCTTGCTGCCGATGGCCGGAAATACTACCGCAACTTCAGCATCACCGTGGCCATCCTGAGCAGCCTGACCTTGGTCTTGTGGCTGCTGACGTTGGTTTTCAGCTTCACGATGCCCACCTTCGTCCGGTGGGGCATGATTTACCTTGCCGTGGTTTTGGCCTGCATCATGGTGCCTGCCAAGGCCTTTGGCGACATCAACCTTCAGCGTGAGGGCATCCGTTTTGCGATGATGCCCGCGTCCAACTTGGAGAAGTTCCTCAGCTACGCCTTCTTCTGTCTCCTGACGCCCGTCGTCGTTTTCTTCCTTTCGTGGGGCCTTGATTCGCTCCTTACGGCTTTGCCTTTTGGTGGTTTCACCCACTATATCAAGAGTTTCGGGCTTATGGAGTCTGTTCAAAACTTTGCCATGGAGATGGGCGAAATGACCGAAGCCGACATGGTTGGTGATGATTACGAGGCTTTCCAAGCATTTTCCGGCAAGTTCGATTCGGGCTATCTGTTCAGCCACATCGTGCGTATCGTTTTCACCGTGGGTCTCTTTATGTTCGGCAATTTGCTCTTCAAGACGCACAAAACCGCCAAGACCTTGGCCTGCATGATTGGCATTTCGTATGTGATTACGATGTTGATGCAATCGTTTTTCCTTTCGAGAGGCATCTATCCTTGGCAGCAGGAAGTCAACACGGCTTCGATGGACATGGAATCGTTGACCAATTACACTAGCCATGCCATGCTGTTGGGAATCATTTTCAGGAGTCTGCTCGCGGTTGCACTTTATGTTGGACTTTTCTTCAAACTCAAAACGCAAAAATACTAAACCATGGAATTTAACGCACACAAACCCATATACTTGCAGATCTGTTCGCAGCTCTATGAACAAATCCTGCGCGGCGACCTGAAGGCCGACGACCGTATCCCCTCGGTGCGCGACTACGGCATACAGCTCGGCGTGAACCCCAACACCATCATGCGCTCCTACGAGACCATGACCAACGCGGGCATCATCTACAACAAGCGCGGCATCGGCTACTTCATCGCGCCCGAGGCCAAGGACATCGTGCTCCGCCAGATGCGCGAGGAGTTCATCGAGAAGGAACTGCCCGAAGTGGTGAAGAAGATGAAGCTGTTGGGCATCAGCCTCGACGACGTGAAAAACGCCTACGGGCTGTAACTTTTTCGGACGTTGTTCCGTATTACGAGAAAGTAAATCCCTTTTTCATACCTTGTGAGGAAACGGGGCTGCCGTGGGGCGGCTCCGTTTTTTGTGTGGCGGGGATTGAAATCGCCCGATGAAGTATTGTCGCCCCTTCAGGGCTTGGGCTTTTCGGCACATTTTTTTTCGGCAGGGGTTCACACCGCCTGCCTCGTGTTGCTGTCGCCCCTTCAGGGCTTGCAGACGGCCCTTCTGCGTTATGTTTGATAGCGGGGATTGAAATCGCCCGATGAAGTAGGGTCGCCCCTTCAGGGCTTGGATTGATGCCCCCCCAAAAAACTGCTCCGTAGGAGCTTCCTTTTAATAACAAAGACACCATGAACCCATGAGCCATACTCCGTAGGAGTTTCCTTTTATGTGATTATTGCGGATCCGCCTTATGGCAATTCGCTTGCTTTCTGCCTTCAGACAGCCATGGACATCGGGAAATGCTCCGTCCAAGGACGGGATGAGAGTAAATTGGAAGTGAATTTCAGCGTAAATTGGGAGTAAATTTGCTGGTAAGTGCGAAATTAGCCCTGTTGATAATTTTGATGACAAAAAATTTCATTCGCCTCATCGCACGGGGTGTTTGCTAACTGTGAGTTAACAAGAAGCACTGAAAACAGGTTTGAAGGTTATCTATATCGTTGGCATAATAAAGCCAAGCAACTGATAGACTTGTCTGCTGATGAGATACTAAAAATTGATGCACTCGAAAAAGAGCTCGAACTATATTCACACAATATCACAGAATATAACTTCTTGCATAATTGTGATTTATATAAAAAGTTTGTTGAAGCGAATAATCGAAATCTCAATATAAATGATGATTCCGAGTTGTATCATTGGTTCTATATAGCAACTCGAGATTATAGCAAGTATAATGACAACAGAAATAAGTATTTTAGCCAGCTTCTTCAGTATTTATCAAGTATTATGTATTGAAGGGCGTTGGGGAAAACTCTGTTCAGCCCTGAAAGGGCGACCATTATTCATCGGGCGATTTCAATCCCCGTTCTTACCCTTATGCGCCTCGGTAGGTCTCGTCCTGAAGGGACGATATCCTATTAGCCGTAGGTCGCGACCTACGACAGCGCCCCGGTATGCATGTCGATCGGATTGCAAATCCTCATACTCGCCCCAGCCGCATAGCAAATGCGGCTGAACAGGAGATGCCGAAACGGATTTTTCATCCCCCCCCTTGCGGGTTTGCGGAAAAGTGGTATTTTTGCAGGCTGAAAACCAATCGTATGTGTTCCCTTCAACTAGGGTAATCGCTGGATACGATTGGTTTATTGTTTTGTGTCTCTATCTTGTTAACGCAGTATTGTACATGTTTTCCATCGCTTTTGATCCCAATGGTCAGTTTTACCATAAAGTTCAAATGCTCCATCTTGGGGTGGACAAATTCATGAAATAGAATGGCCATATTCTTGTAACCGTTTTTCTTTTGCGTTCCTGCTTTGGCTCCCACATAAACAGGAGCGTCTTCTTTTCCGCAAGCGAAGGTGACAACTTGTTTTAGGTGTTTTACGGCATAAGTCGATTTCCAGTCGGCGGAAGCACGATTGATTGTCTTCTTGTCACTTTCTCCCTTTTTAATAATGACAGTAACGCCCAAAAACGCGTTGAAAATGCCATTTGTCCCGTTTTCCTGTTGTAACTCTTTCCACAGCGACTCATAATAATGTTCGATCAAGCTACGTCTTTCGCGGCTTTTCTTCTTCTCTGTCGGGATGCCTTCTATGTATTCTGGTAATTCCATAATTGTAGGTTTAAATTGTTTACGGTGCAAAGATGCAGCCTTTGTCAAGACCAAGCCGTTGATTAAACGTTTGTAGTCGACAGTAGTCGTTTGCTGTCGGGTATGTTGTTGGTGTTGTGGATGATGATACTTACCCCCAGCTGCATTGCAAATGCGGCTGAACAGGAGATGCCGCGACAGATTTTTCAGACATCCCCTTGCGGGTTTGCGGAAAAGTAGTAATTTTGCGGCGTCGTTGGTCAGTAAACAGGGCTGACCGTAAAATCGATCCTACGAGTATCCTTGCGGAGATATCGACAAAGAATAAAAGCTCCTATCTTTTAGGGGCTTTTTTCATTTCATTTGCCCGCTGCGGATTTTTTCTTGATATAGGGCGTAGGTCGAATGCTGTAAGTAGAAGATGTTTCGACTTTCCATACCATTCAGTGGTGACAATCAGCCTAAACTCCTTGCCTTCAAGGTAGATTCTGTTTTTCTTTCCTTCTGTGTTAAGTTTGCCGAAATTCATAATCATCAGGATGAAATCGATCGGGTCGATATTGAAATCCTTGATTTCTTCGCCGTGGTCTGTAAGGATGTGCGATAGTCCGAATCCACCTTTGCCAGTGGTTTTGTCGTTGGGCTTTCCCCAAACGAAATCAACAAATCCGACATCTTCACGATAGAAGGCTTGGGGACATTCTCCGTCTTTTACGTTGCATAGGTAGGTCATGGCTTCTTTCGGTTTCCCTTTGAATTGGGTGTAGATGGGACCAAAGGCTCCTTGTTGTAACTCTTCCATTCTCTTTGTTTTTGCGATTGTGTTGCAAAGGAACTGTTTCTGTCCAGACAAAGCCGTTGATTAAGCGTTTGTAGTCGACAGCAGTCGTTTGCTGTCGGATATATTGTTGGTGTTGTGGATGATATTGGATGATGATACTCGCCCTTCGCAGCTCAGGGGATGGCGGATCGCCTCATTCCGAGGATGCGGAACCGCCATGACTGCAAGGGGCGCGGTGATTGTCGTAATGCGATAGTGTAGGACGAGGACGCATAAGCCCTGAAGGGGCGACGATAATTCATCGGGCGATTTCAATCCCCGCTCTCCACTGTGTCCGATAGTCAACATCCCGACAGGCACAAAAAAATGGCTGACCCCTTAAGGCCAGCCATTGTCTTTTCTTTATGACACGAATAATCATGAATGAATCACGAATTAACAGAAATTCAATTTTTTGAAATTCGTGTCCAATTTATGGTAATTCGTGTTGAATCATTATCGGATCACGCTCACACGCTTGGTGCCCATGCCGTTCTCCGTGTAAATGCGAATCATGTAAACGCCTGAACCGAATTGGCTCATGTCAAGAGTCTTGGTGTCGCCGTTCACTTCGGCATCGTAAACCACCTGGCCAAGTTCGTTCACCACGGTGACGCGCTGCATACCCTCAGCCTCGATGGTCACGTTGCCGTCGGTCGGGTTAGGGTAGATGCTGGCGTTGAGGTTGTATTCGGCCACGTCGGTCGAGTTCTTCACCTCGATGTCCAACGAACCGCTGCCGTTGTTGCATTCCGCGATAGGTGCGGCAGTCAGCACGGCTTGGCCTTTGTATTCGTTGCTCCAGGTGACCACCACGCTCTTGCCGTCGTTGGCGGGAACGAGTGTGCCGGCCTCTTCAGGCTCGATGCTGAAGCCCACTTCCACGTCGTTGCTGACAGTGTAGGTCGTGGTAGGCGTGAGACGCACGTCCAATTCGGCGTCGCCGCTGATTTCGGGTTGCTCGGCAATGGCGTTCACAGTGATGTTGATGGCCTGTTCAAAGGCGGTCTCGCAGCCGTTGGCGTCGGTTACCTTAGTGAAAGTGGCGTTCAACGTTTCGGTCGGGTTGAGGCTGAGCGTGTAAGTGTCGTTTTCGGCGGTAAAGCCTTCCATGCCCGTGGCTTCCACGATGAACGGTGCCACACCCGTGAAGCCGAAGTTGATGTTCACTTCTTCGCCTTCGCAAACCGATTCGGGCACATTGCCCATTGCCATTGTCGGAGCGGCGTTTACATTGACGGTGAACATCATCTCGTCTCCCTCATAATTGGTGTAGCAGAATAAATTGTGAACCCATGCAATCCTGAAGACATGTTCTCCAACTTCAAGCACACCTAAGTCAACACTGTTGTTGCCAGATTGGTAGACTTCGTATTGAACGTTGTTCATCAAGAAAATGAACTCTGGATCAAACATGTTCCATGAACCAGCCGAACCACTTATGCTGAAATTCATGATGGCATTCTCGCCTTCACAGATTTCGATGGCATTGGTGGCCAAGGTCATTTGTGGCAAGGGGTTCATGTCGAAATTATATTCAAATACCACAGGGCCGCAGCCTTCGGATTGTGCAGTAGCGTACAAGGTGACGCCATTGGCAATGTCCATCGGGCCGGGGGTGTAGTTGGTAAACAGTTCGTTGGGATCTTCAAACACGCCGTCACCCGATGTGCTCCAACTGAATGAAGTGTAATCGCCATAGATATCAACGGCAACTATTTGCGGCTCGCTGGAGGCGCAGTAGTACTTGTCAAAAATACCGTAGTCGATTTCCACGTTTTCAGTGATAAACACCGTCATCTCATCAGTAATTGTCTCGCCGCCGCCATTGATAGTGAGGGTCAGTGTGGCTTGGCCGTTGGCAATGTCTTGCTGGCCAGGGGTATAAATCGGGGTGGCGATGGTGGCGTCGTCGAAGGTGCCGTCGCCGGAGGTGGTCCATTGCATATTGTCGTAATGGATGGCGTAGCCCACAATTTGGACGGGGCTGTCTTCGCAGGTGGTCACGTCGTAACCGGCAGTACCAGCCATGACGCGAGCGGCAGGCAGGCTGACGAAGTCAATCCAGCCGCAGTCGCTGCCGTTGTTGACGCTGCCGTCCTTGGTGTAGCTCCATCTGTAGGTGTGCACACCAGCACCGACGGAGTATGCGGCCTTGGTCCAGCTCACGTTGCCCGACCAGTTGCCCATTTCGGTGTTGTCGATGTAGAAATGCAGCTTGTCGTAGCCGTTCTCCGACGACACCTTATAATAGAACGAGATGCTGTCAGCTGAGCCGGCTTCGTGGCGCAGAGTCAGACTTGAGGTGACGTTGCTCACGCCAGCGCCGCCACTCTTCACGCAGTAGATGCCTTCGTAGCCTTCGCGGACGAAAGACCACGGACGCTGTGGGTCGTTGGTCCAGCCTTCGCCAAACTCACCGGTCTCGAAGTCCTCGACGATGAGGCCGACCTTGGCGGCGTAGTCACTCTGGGCCTCATAGCGGCCTGAATTCACACTGAGGACGAGCGGGCAGCTGTAGCCCATCGGGGTCTCCTCGCTGACGGTGATGTCGTAGACGGCAGTCGCAGTCTCGCCAGCGTTCAGGCTTTCGAAACTGACAGTGTTTTCGGCTACGGTGATGTAGGGCGACAGCATTTGCAGCGTTGCAGTGGTGGCATTGGCATCAGCATGGCCTTTGTTCTCGATGGGGAAGCTGAGTTGGGCGGTCTCGCCAGCATCCAAGCGACCGTTGCCGTTGCCATTCACTTCGTTGATTCTGAGGTTGCCGAGGTCGAACACGGGTGCGTAGGCCTTCATGACCAAGTTGCTGACAAACACGTCGTCGCCATTGGTCACCGTGATGGTGAAGCGGTTGCTCGTGTTGTCGGGCACGTTGTCGGCCACATTGAACGAGAAGGCACTTTCAAGGTTTTGTGTGGCGTTGGGTGCCAGGCCGTCGTATTGGGCGGTGCCGTTGGTGATGGTGATGTATTCCGACTCGGTCTCAAGCACGGCTTCGAAGGCTTGCATCGGGTCGCTTCCCACGTTCTTCATGGTGACGTCGAGGTTGATGGTCTCGCCGAAGTCGAGCTGGGCGTTGCCGTTGTTGTCGTGGATGACCTTGCTGTCGTATACGATGTAGGGGCCGTCGGCGGGTATCACACCCATCACGGCCTCATAGCGGAGGTAGTTCTGTCCTGTGACGACGAGGTTGATCTCGGTGGGCGGCACCTGGGGCACAAACTCGATGTTTTGTGGGTCACCAGTGGCGGTGGCCACGGCCAGGATATCCCAACCACCTTCGCCATCGTCTTTCACCAAGCTGATCATGCAGCCCTCAGGGGCGGTAATGCTGACTTCACCCAACCCAGCGATAATCACTTCAGGATGCGTGACTTCCATTTCCTGAGGCACTTGGGTGTAGATGCGCAAGAACGCGTCGCAGTGGGCGGTGAACATGGTGTAGGTGATGTCCTTGTCCTCGGTGTTGTAGGGCCAGTTGCTTTGGGCGAGGAAATATTTTCCGGCCACGTTGCCGAAGGCGGGCATCCAGTTGCCGGTGCTGGCGGCGTAAGGGCCAAAGGTGGGAAGGAAGTCACCGTCGAAGAGGTCGTAGACACCCCAAACGTAGGCATCGTTGACGAAGGAATAGGAGGTCTCGGTGGGGCAGAGCAAGCCTACTGCGCCAGCGTTCTCACCGTTGTAGGTGCGGCGCATCCAGGCCTCGGCGAAGCAGTCTTGGCCATAGTTGAACTTGCCCGTGAGGCAGTTGATGGACATCACGAAAGGCAGCTTGCCCACGTTGTTCATCTGATTGACGTGGCTGTTGCGCACTGCCGGTTCGCCCCAGCCGGTCTCCAAGCCGTGGTCGCGGTGTTGCAGCCAGAAAGCGCCTTGGTTGACGGCTTGCACCACGAGTTCGGGCGTGCCGTTGTTCCAGTCGCCCAATTCGGAAGGAGATTGGGGGATGTAGCCCGTGCCGTTGGGGCCGAAGTAGTTGACCACCATCGAGGTGTTCTGGTTGCTCGACCAGCTGCTGCCAGGCGTGCCGCTGTAGATGCAGTTGATGCGGTTGGGGTTGTAGCCGTGCTGACGCATGTAGCCGCCAAACACTTCGGAGCAGATTTGGAACCAACGTTCTGTTTGCCAGCCTAATGCGGTGATGGGACGCTCATAGAAGCTGGGGTCCATGTTGGGGTTGGTGTATTCATATTCCAGTTGTTTGCCGACGAACACGGGCAGTTGGGCAGGTGTTTCGGCAATCAGGCGCGAAAACACCATGTCGGGCAGGTTGTCGTTGCCCTCGGCATCGGCATAGCGGTTGTCGGTGATGCAGCTGCCGTTGGAGGGGTGGCTGGTGGTCTCGGCAGGGATGTATTGGCCCATGTTGGTGCCGTGGTCACCGAGCAGGCAGACGGCCACGGGGGCGATGTCCCAGGTGTGGTAGGCGTTGTGGAACCATTCCCTCATCTGGTTGGTGTTGGTGGCGGGCATTTCGTCGAGGCGATACACAGCGGTGAGGATACCTTGACGCGTGCGGTATTCCTTCAGTTGGTTGGCATATTCGGCCCAGGCGTCGTTGTTGGGCGTGATGATGAGATATTCGGCGCCGTCCTTGTCGTCGCGCAGCCATTCCTGCATACGCTTCTCATAGTCGATGACGGGCAGCTGGTCGTAGTTCAAAAGCTCGGCGGCCAAGATGGGGTCCCAGTAGGGCGAGCGCAGGCGGTCTTCGCCGAAATGGCCGTCGCCGCCTTCAAACTCGACCGAAAGCTCCACGTTGGTGTAGACCACCAAGTCTTTCGTGACGGGGTTGTACTGGAAAGGCGTGATGGCTACCGTAACAGCTTCAACGCCACGGATGTAGCTGCTCCCCATGACGAAAGGCTCGGCAGGGAAGAAGGCATCCTTGCCGTAGATGTTCATGTCCTTCACATAGTTCATGTCAGGCTCTTCGTTCTCATTCTGGATGCGAAGGGCTGGCGCGATGTTGACGTTGTGGATGGTCTCTTTCTCGAAGCTGACCACACGCAAGGTGGCTTGTGCGCCATTGGGGATGGCCATCATGCGGCTCTCGGTCGGCAGGTTGGGCATTCCGGCATCGGTGGGAAGTCCGATGGCTGAGATGCTGATCTCCGACATCTCTTCGCCGCGATAGCTGAGTTGGTTGAGGCTCATCTGGCCGAGGTTGTACGTGATGTGCAACCCGTCGCGAGTCTTCTCCGTCAGGTTGAAGCCTTGCTTCCCTTTGACGGGATAGCTGAAGGTCTGCGCCAAGGCGGTGTTGCCCACGAGGGCCAACAGTGCGATGGCAAGCGCGATTGGTAACGACTTTCTCATAGTTGGTTTGATTTATTGGTGATGACTTGATATTGCTTGTTCGGATGATGTTTTTATCAAGGTGCAAATTTAGCAAAAAGAAAAAGAGACGCAGCATTTTGCGTCTCTTTTTTTGAACTTTTTCTGTTGGAATCAATCATATTCGCCCCATCTGATGCACGCGCCTTGCAATTGTTTCTTCAGCGGGAACATCAGGGTTATCTTGGCGGTGAAGTCGGTGTTGAAACGCATACCCAACAGATAGGGGTCGATGTAGGCAGCACCGACCACGTTTTGCGATTCGCCTGCGATTTCTTCGGGTGTGAACGAATTGATGACGGCGCCATGTGCCGAAATGTCGGCCTTGAGGAGCAGGTAGTAGTTGCCCACATTGAGCTTGTACATCAAGCCCACGCCGGCCACCAAGCCCGCGTTGAACTGACGGGTGTTTTGCGCGTTGAACTCAACGGTGTCTCGCACGATGTCCTTGTCGCTGTAGTGCTGGTTCTCGGAGCCATATTCCTCGATCTTCAGTTTTTGCCAATACATCTTGCCTGAGAGGGGCACGCTGACGCGCACGCCACCGAAGATGTAGGGCCTGAGGTTGCTCGTCGAGAAGTAGTGGGTGACGATGGCCTGGCCGTCCACTTCCTGGAAGTCAGCGTCGAACTGACGGTAAAAGTCTTCGTTCACGTTGAGGTCGGTGGGGAAGTTGAGCACCTCGTAGTTGAGCTGTGTCTTGCGCATGGCGTAGTAGCCTTCGAGGCTGACGGAGGTGCTGCGGTTGAGCATGCGTTCCACCGAAAGTCCGCCCACGATGCCGAAGTTGAAGGGCGCGTTGTATTTCGTGTTGGTGCCTCCAAAGTGGACCCAATAGGTCGAGGTGATGCCGCCCACGAGGCCGATGTTGTACTTGGCCTCAGAGGTGTTCACGCGGCTGCTGGCCGACTGTAGGGGCTTCTTGAATTGGGCTTGAGCCGTGCCACCGATAAGCAAAAAGGTGAGGAGTATTATGACTGTTGATTTTTTCATCGTGCTTGAGGTCTTGTGTTGTTGTTATTCGTGAAATTCGCCGGTGTGAACTACGCCATCGTTCTTGAGGATCATAACATCGCCTTTTGATGGAAGCAAGCCGAGGCTGATGATTTGCGAAACGGCAGTGCCTTCTTTGTAGTATTTCATCGTTTCGAAGCCCCATTTGAAGTCTCTGATGACGGGCTTCACGATGGTGTCGGTCACGTTGGTCGCGGTGTCGGTCACCACGGTGGTTTCCTTGTCGATCTTGCCCGAAAGGATGACGGCGTTGAGAGGTTGTGCCTTCATATTGATGTCGCGCACCTCATAGTAGAATACGGTGAAGTAGGGATCGTCGCCGATGATGTAGACGGTGTTGAAGTTCTCTTTCTTGTAGTTGCCGTTCTTGAAATAGATGGGGGCGATGGTGTCGTTGATGAAGAAATCGGGGTTGTTGTTGACAATGAAATCGGTGCTGTCGGGCGACGAGGATTCCACGAAGTAGTTATAGTCGGAGGGGTTGCCTTTGGGGAACTTGTAGTTCAGCTTGGCAATGCCTTTGTGCTGCTCGTAAATCTCGAAATATTGCTGGCCCTCCATGCAAATGGGGATGGGCATCTGTATCAAGGTCCACGGACTGTTAGGTGCTAAGATGACGTCGGTGATAAAAATATTGTTGGCCACGAAAGAGCCTTCAATCTTGGGTGGCTCGTCGCCGAAATGGATGTTGTTGCCGAAAGCCAACAGCAATGATTGTGGCATGAACTCATTGATGTTCGGAATCTCTTGGTAGCCGTAATAAACGGTCTCGTTGTTCTTGGGGTCGTCTTTCATGCACGAACTGAGCGCAGCAAGCCCGCAAAGGAGAATCAATGTTCTGATTAAGTGTTTCTTCATCTTGTTAGTGTATGGATGAGGTACTTCTCATGGTGAAAAATAATCTCGCAAATGTAAGGATTTAGGTTTTACATTCGACAAAAATCGAACGAAAAATTTTCTTTTTTATTGTAATTTGTTGATATTTATTGTGTTAAAACGAACTTTTTTGTGATTGTATTGCCTTTATGGTCGAAAACCATGAGGTATATCCCATCGGGAAGGTCGCTCATGTTGTAGGGATGCCGGCTGTTTTGTGTGGCCGTAATGCCGAATTCGTCGACGAGTTGGCCAGTCATGTCGTATATTTTGACATTGGCTTCGCCTTCCACTTGGTGGGTGACGATTTCCATTTCTCCGTCGTTGGGATTGGGTGTGATGTCGAAGTCGAAGGTCCATGCGGTCCCTGAGCCTGTTGATGGGCCGTTTTCATCGACATCATAGAACGAGCAAACGAACCAATAGCGGGCGTCTACGCCTTCGGGTTTGCATTTGTTGAACACGCGGGCGCGAAGCCAGACGGTGTCTTCAACGCGGGCCAATACGTAGAACTTGCATTTTTCGCCTTTGGGCGTGGTGTTGGCGCTGGGTTCAAGCACCCATTGTGGGGCGGGGTCTTCAAATTCCCATTGGATGGAGTCCCAATGGCATAGCGGGTTGAGGTCGCTTAGGGTATATTCGTAGTCGACGATGTGGAACTCGGTGGCGGTAATCACCCAGTGGGGCGCGGTGTTGGTGGGGTCGGTGGGGTAAATCTCGGTGGGGTGGGGGGTGTAATCAAGGTCGAGGTTGAGGTGGACGAGGTCGTAGCAGCCATTCTCGTTGGGGATGGTGTCGGAGTAGATGCCTGGCAGGTAATAGGCTTTGCCGTTCCAAACGATGGAGTCGCAGAGGCCGGAGCTGTATTCGGTCTCTGCGTCTTCGATGCCGCTCAGGTCGACATAGAAGGTGTAGGAGTTGCCCTGTGCGCCGCCTCCGCAAGGCAACTCTGCCGTGTTCACCGTCAGCGACGCCTCAAAGAGGTCGTGGCTGTGGTAGGTGTGGGTGGCGGGGTTGTCGGTGCTGGTGGTGCCGTCGCCAAAGTCCCAAACGAGGTTGTAGTCGCCCAAGTTGATTTCGGCCACGAATTCGTAGGTGTCCAATCCACATTCGCCCACGGTGTCGTAAGGGATGACCACTTCTTCGTTGACGAAGATGGAAGTGGTGAGGTCGGCAGCGTTGGAACCCACCATGTAGGCATAGCCCCTGTTGCTGCCGAAGCCGTAGACGTGGGCGTTGAATCCGTTGACGCAGGTGAGGCGGTGCGAGTCGTAGGAGATGCTTTTGCGGGTGTAGCTGTAGTCGGGGTTGCCGTTGACGGTGCTGAAGTCGCTGCTGGAAAGAAGCTCGCCGTCAAAATACACCTTGTCGGTGTCGGCGGTGGCCACGATGATGTTGATGTGGTGGTAGTCGATTGACGAGTTGTGGGCCGCATCGCCCGAGAAAGTAGCCAAGGTGATGTCTTTCATCCGTTGCTCGATGGGCGAAATCCACAGCATCGAGGGGTCGCCGTTGCCTTTGCCATCGCTTGATGTGGTGTTGTAGAGATACACGGCGCTGGGGCCCGTGGCTTCTAAATAGCATGACTTCTCGCTTGAAGTGAGGTAGAAGGCGTAGGCTTGGCCTGCCGACAAGGTGGCTACCACCTCGCCGTTTTTCCTGACCTCGTTGTCGTCGACGGCGGAAACGATCTTGACATAGTCGCGATTGCGCGAATAGGATTGGGTCACCACAAACTGCTTGCCCCACGAGCGCAAGGGCATGGCCTGCTCGAAGATGTGGTCGTAGCCGTCGGTGATGTTGCCCGGCACGGTGGTGAGCGTGTTGCCGTTAAACACGGCGATGGGCTTGCAGTCGTGGGCGGTGATGCGCGAGCCAGTGAGGTCGCGCGAAGTGGTGCTGTTGTTCGATCTCACTTGATAGGTTTGGCCCGCTTGGAGGGTGACGCTGAAGGTCTGGCCTGCAGCCTTGCCGCCCAAGGTGGTCACCGTCGGCGTGATGTCGACCGTGGTGTTGTCTTCAACGGCCACGATGAGGAAAGCGCTGGTGAGGTATTGCGAATAGCTCGAAGTGCTCGCTCTCGATTGGTCGTAGGTTTGCACCATGTAGTCGTTGGCCAAGGCTTGGATGGGCAACACGTATGAGGCATCAAACGAGTTGGCGGCGATGTTGGTGCAGTAGACCGTAACCGTGTCGGAAGTGATGATTTGGAGGCCCTTCGAAGCGACTGTTTCATACGAATAGGTCTCGTTGTAGGCTTGTTCGTTGGGAATGTCGACCAAGGTGATGCTGTTGGCCTCCACTGTGAAACTGTTGCTCCATCCCGTCGTAGGATTGGTAATTGTGCCCGAGCAGTTTCGCTTGGCGCTGATGAGCAGCTGGGTGTCGACATAGCTCGGGAAGTGGTTGTCTTTGAAGCCATTGCCCATATACGAAACCCAAAACTCCTTGCCCTGTGTCGACATGTCTTGGGCAAAGGCCTTGGGTACGATGAATGCGATAAGGATGATGATAATCAGACTTTTATAGTGCCTCATGTATGGTCGGTTAGTGTTTAATTAGGAGAAATGATGACTTTTTGGGTGATGTTGCCCGTTGTGCTTGTGACGACAAAACAGTAGATGCCACCGGCTCGCGAAGTGTATTCGAAAGGCATTGTGTGGTGCTCGGTGGTGCTGTAGGTTTGCAGATGCTCGACCAAGACTCCTCTCATGTCATATACCTTGATGTCGATTTTGCCGGTCAGCTGCTCGAAATTGAGGGTCATTTGCCCGTTGTTGGGATTGGGTGTCACGGTGAAAGCAGCCTCTGAGCCTGCCGAATGGCCGTGTTCGTCAACATCATAGAACGAGCTGACGAACCAATAGCGGCGTTCCACACCTTGCGGATGGCACTTGTTGTAGACTTTCGCGATGAGCCAAACGGTGTCGGGCTGTTGTTCCAACACATACATCTTGCATTTTTTGCCGATGGGGTCGGTGTTGGCGTCCACCTCAAGCACCCATTTCACGTTGGGGTCCTCGAAGGCCCATGTGATGGAGTCCCAATGGCAATCGCTGTTGGTGTTGGCGATAGCTAAGTCGTAGGCGTTGATTTGGAACTCGGTGGCAGTGATGACCCAGTGTGGTGCAGTGTTGGCGGGGTCGGTGGGGTAGATGTCGGAGGGTGAGGGGGTGTGTTCCAAGTCGAGCTTGAGATGGGCGATGCTGTAGCAGCCTTCGGCGTTGGGGATGGTGTCGGTGTATTCGCCTGATTCATAATAGGTCTTGCCGTTCCAAACGATGGAGTCGCAGTGGGTGTCGTCGAGTTCCACCTCGCCGTCCAAGACGTCGCCAACGGTGAGTTCAAGGTTGACGTTGCGCTCGCAGCCGTATGGGTTGGTATCGGTACGGGTGGCGGTGTAGGTGCCAGGCCTGTTGTAGCTTATGTTGAACCCATGACCGGTGTAGGTGTCGGCACCGCTGAAGCAAACGAAGTCGGTGATGGTGGTGTCGCTGACGGGGTAGCAGCTGATGGCCACGTTGACGAGCACCATGCAGTCGGGGTTGAGTGTTCCGGGTTGCTCACGGGTCAGTGTGGTGTCGGCGGTGATGAGGGTGTTGCTGAAACCGTAGCCCGAATAACGCTCGCCGGCGCAGATGTTGTCGCTGTAGTTGATGTCGGGTTCTCTCCTCGCGTCGATGAAGAGGGAGTATGTGTTGAGCGCCGACGAGCCTTCGCAAGGTGTCTCTTCCGAGTTGACGGTGAGCGTGGCTTCATAGAGGGCGTTGTCGTCGTAGGTGTGTTGCGCGGGGTTGTCGGTGCTGGTGGTGCCGTCGCCAAAGTCCCAAACGAGGCTGTAGTTGTTCAGGTTGATGTCGGCAATGAAGGTGAGCGGGTCTAACGAGCAGTTGCTGATGGTGTCGTTAGGCACGACCACTTCGTCGTTGATGCTGATGGTGGTGGAGAGGTCGGCGGCCTTCGAGCCAACCATGTAGGCGTAGCCGCGTGCATCGCCGAAGCCGTAGACGTGGGCGTTGAAGCCGTTCGGGCAATGGAGATGGTGCACGTCGTGGCTGATTCTTTGTCTCATGAAGCTGTAGGCATCGTTGCCTTGAACGGTCTCAAACAGGTTGGCTGACAGCAGCTCGTTGTCGAGATACACCTTGTCGATGTCTTGGCTCTCCACGATGATGTTGATGTAGTGATTGGGGATGTTGACGTTGTCGTGCTCGTAGTTGAAGGTGGAGAAGGTGATTTGGTCGATGCGTTGCTCGATGGGGGCGATCCAAACCATCGAGGGAGCGCCGTTGCCTGAGCCGTTGGAACTGGTGTTGTAGAGGTATACGGCGCAAGGGTGTAAGGCTTCTATGTAACACGATTTCTGCGAGTTGCTTAGCTCGAAAGTGTAGGACTGGTTGGCGTTGAGGGTGGTGAGTACGACACCGTTGCGGCGGATTTCGTTGCCGTCGGATGCCGATGTGATTTTCACGTAATCGCTTGAACGGTCGAGTGATGTGGTCACTACGAACTTCTTTCCCCACGAGCGCAAGGGCATGGCTTGCTCGAAGATACAGTCGATGTCGCTAATGGCGTTGGCAGGAACCAAGGTGAGGTTGTTGCCGTTGAAGATGGCTATTTTCTTGCAGTCGCGGGCGGTGACGCGTGTGCCGCTGAGGTCGCGGCTGCCATCCCAACCTTGGTTGGAGCGCACTTGGTAGGCCTCGCCCTTGTTGAGCGTGATGTTAAACTCCTGATTGGCTTGCCTGCCTGCCAAAGTGTTGACAGACGGAGTGATGTCGATGGTCGTGTTGTCCTCGGTGGCTACGATGACGAAAGCGCTGGTGGGGTCGTAGACCCCCGACGATTGCTGCGCGGTTTGGATGATGTAGTCGTCGGCCAAGCCTTGTATGGGCAGCACATACGACGCGTCGAAGGAGTAGGTCGCGATGTTGGCGCAATACACTGAGACGGTGTCGGTGGTCGTGATTTGCAGACCTTTGTTCACAATTTGCTCGTATTCATTGCTCTCCACATAAACCTGGGTCTCGTCCAGGTCCATCGAAAAGACGTTGTTGGCTTCCACCGTGAAGTGGTGCGACCAGCCCGTGTTGGGGTTGACGATGTCGCCTTCGCAGTTTCTTTTGGCACTGACTAAGAGCTGGACTCGCAGCCATGTCCCTTGTTGGGGATGGTTCTTGAATCCGTTGCTGATGAACGAGAGCCAAAATTCCTTGCCTTGCGTGGTGGCGTCTTGGGCTGTTGCGCCTTGGGCGAAAAGCGTTATGGTAATGAGGGTCAACAGTATGGTTTTCAATCGTGTCATGGTGTTCAGGTTTTGTAATTATTAATTAGGTGTGCCTCTCATCGGAAAAATAACGCATTGGAACTATTGGACAATGATTTTTTTGGTCAATGCGCCTTCTTTGCCACTGACGACGAAACAGTAGATGCCTTTCGCAATGGCAGGGCATTGGTAGGGCAGGGTGTGGCGCTCGTTGGCACTGAAGGTCTGCATTTGGTCGACCAATACTCCTTTCATGTCGTAGAGTTTGATGTCGATCTTGCCGGTGAGGTGCTCAAAGTCGAGGGTCATCGAGCCGTTGTTGGGATTGGGTGTCACAACGAAGGCCCCTGAGCCTGTCGAAGGGGTCGAAGGGTCGAACTCATCAATGCCGTAGAACGAGCAAACGAACCAATAGCGTTGCGGTATGCCGTCGGGGGCGCAGCGGTTGTAGGCGCGGGCCTCAAGCCAAATGGTGTCGTCAACTTTCTCCAAGACGAACATCTTGCAATTCTGGTGCTTGTCGCCAAAAGGCTCAAGAATCCAATTGATGGGTTCTTCGAATTTCCACGAAACGGAGTCCCAGTGGCAGCGCGGGTTGGTGTCCCAAAGGAAGAAGTCGTAGCTGTTGATTTGGAACTCGGTGGCGGTGATGACCCAGTGAGGGGCGGTGTTTTGTGGGTCCATCGGATAGATCTCTGTCGGGACGGGGGTGTATTGCAGCTCCAGGTCGAGGTGCACGATGCTGTCGCAGCCAAGTGTGGTCGACAGGGTCTTGTCGTAGTGCCCCGATGTGTTGTATTCCGTGCCCAACCAAGTGTAGGCGTCGCAGTCGACGACTTCTATCGAGCTGCCATCCACGCTGCCCGAAAGGGTCAGATGGCAGTCGACGATGCTGTCGCAGCCGTCGATGGTGGTGAACGTCTGTTGGTAGGTGCCGCTTTGGCTGTAGGCTTGCCCGTTCCAGTGGAAGGTGCTGCAAGTGATGGTGTCGAAACTGGTGTATTGCGGCATTCCCATGGTGAGGTGGAGCGTGACGATGCTGTCGCAGCCACCGGGCGAAGTGTAATATAGCTCGTAGTCGCCGTCGGTGGTGTAGGTGTGGCCGTCCCAAACGTAGCTGCTGCCGCATTCATGGTGGCTGAACTCGTAGGTGATTTGGTCGTCGACGACGAGATGCAGGTCGACGATGCTGTCGCAGCCATTGATGCTTTGGAGGCTGAGCTGGCGGTCGTAGGTGCCGGGGTGGTCATACACGAAACTGAATCCGTAGCCGTCATACACTCCAGGTTGGCCTTGCCAGCAGCGGCTGTCGTTGATGGGGACATGGTATTGTTCGTTGGCAGTGATGTAGACCAACACCGAGTCTTGGCATTCGCTGTGGACGGGGTTGGCTTGCAGGCGCGTCAGTAGGGTGTCGTTGACGATGCGTATGTTGCTGAACCCGAATCCACTATAAAGCTCGCCTGAGCAAATCTCATCGTGTTCTATGATGTATTGCTGTGTGGCGTCGATGCTAAAGGTGGTCGTGTTGCTTGCCGATCCAGTGCAACCGCCTTCGGTGGTGGTGATGACGACCGAAACGTCATAGACCCTACCATCGCTGAATGTGTGTGTGACAGGGTTCTGGTCGCTGGTGGTGCCGTCGCCAAAGTCCCAAAGGATTTCATAGTCGGGTTGGTTGACTTCCGCACTGAAGGTGATGGGCGAGTTGGCGCAATATTGGAAACTTTCGTGGGATTGTATCACCTCGCCGTTGACGGTGAGGTTGGTGCTCAAGTCGATGGCATTGGAACCGACGAGATAGGCATAGCCCTTGGCATCGCCGAAGCCGTACACATGGGCGTTGAAGCCGTTGTGACATACAATCCGATGCACGCCGTGGTCGATGTCCAATCTTGTGAAGCTCAATGAATTGTTTCCGTTTACTCGGCTGAACAATAGGGGTGAGATTTGCACATCGTCGAGGTAGACGTTGGCGATGTCGGCAGTCTCGACGATGATGTTGACGCAATGGTTGCTGATGTTGATGCCCGAATGGTCGAAGGTGGAGAAGGTCACGTCGCTGATGCGTTGCTCTACGGGAGCAATCCAAACCATTGAGGGGTCGCCAAGCTCGCGTGTAAGGTAATAGAAGTCGTGGCTCGAGTTGTTGGTGAGGTAGACCGCGCTGGGTTGCGTGGTCTCAAGGTAACACGACTGTTCGCTTTCGGCCATGAAGAAGGTGTACGACTGGCCTTCCCTCAGGGTGGTCAGCTCCTCGCCGTTCTTGGTGACGATGTTGTTGTTGGCGCTCGAAGTGATCTTGATGAAGTCGCGGGTGCGGTGCAATGAGGAGGTCACCACAAACTGTTTGCCCCACGAGCGCAAGGGCATGGCTTGCTCGAAGATGTGGTCGAAGCCATTGCCGGTGTTGGTGGGCACGCATGTTTCGGTGTTGCCGTTGAAGACGGCGATTTTCTTGCAGTCGGCGGCCAAAATCTTGGTGCCGCTGAGGTCGCGGTCGTTTTCCGACCTTGTCGAGCGCACATGGTAGGTCTCGCCGGCGTTCATGGTGATGCTGAAGGTCTCGCCCGCCGTCCTTCCGCCCAAGGTGTTGCATTTCGGAGTGATGTCGATGACGGTGTTGTCTTCCGTTGCCACGATGACGAAAACGCTGGTCTCGTTGTTGTAGGCATAGGGGTTGGAGTAGGGCGTGATGGATTGGTCGAAGCTCTGGATGATGTATTCGTCGCCCAAACTTTCGATGGGCAAAACGAAAGAAGCGTCGAAGGAGACATGGGCGATGTTGGTGCAATACACCGAGATGGTGTCGTCGGCCTGCACCTTGATGCCTTTCTGGCTGATGGTCTCGAAGTTGAATTGGTCGTGATAGCCTTGTGCCTCAGGGATTTCCACCGTGGTGATGTTGTTGGCCCTGACGGTGAAGTCTTGCGACCATCCCGTCAAGGGATTGGCGACCGTGCCGTTGCAGTCGCGCTTGGCGCTGATGAGGACTTGTGTCGTCACCCATCCGCCTTCAGGATGTTCCCTGAAACCGTTGTGCATGAACGTGAGCCAAAACTCCTTGCCTTGGGTGGAGGTGTTTTGTGCGCTTGCGGTGGGCAGGCTGCAACCCAAGGCGAATACGAAACCGATGAAAATGAAAAGACGCTTCATGATGTTTGGAAAATTGGGTAGAGACGTGCCATGGCGCGTCTCTACCCAGGTTGGTTTTTTATTTTTGGATGACGACCTTCTTGGTCGTGGTGCCGTGTTTGTTGGTGGCCACGAAGAAGTAGATGCCGTCGGCTTTGTCGTGGATGTCGTAAGTATAGGTGTAGGGGCCGTTTTCGTTGATGGCCTCAAACTGGTCGACGAGTGTGCCTCTCATGTCGTAGACCTTGACTTCGGTCTTGCCGTTGAGGTCGTTGAACATGAGCGACATTTGGCCGTTGTTGGGGTTGGGGACGACATCGAAGTTGTTGGCTCCTGAGCCTGTCGAAGGGCCGAACTCATCAACCCCGTAGAACGAGCAAACGAACCAATAGCGTTGCGGGATGCCGTCGGTGGCGCAACGGTTGTAGGCGCGGGCCTCAAGCCAAATGGTGTCATCCACTTTCTCCAACACATAGAGCTTGCATCTCATGTTGCGGTCGCCGAAAGGCTCAAGCAACCAGTCGATTTCGGGGTTTGTGAAGTTCCAAGTCACTGAGTCCCAGTAGCAGTGCGGATTGGTGTCCCAGAGGAAGAAGTCGTAGCTGTTGATTTGGAACTCGGTGGCGGTGATGACCCAGTGGGGGGCGGTGTTGTTGGGGTCCATGGGATAGATCTCGGTGGGGTGGGGGGTGTATTCCATGTCGATGTTGACGGTCACCAAGCTGTCGCAGCCGGTCTGGTTCTTGTATGTGCGGTGGTATTGTCCCGACAAGGTGTAAGGCCCTTCATGGTCGGTGTAGACGATTTCGTGGCCTTGCGGGTCCCAGATGTACTGGTCGCAGCTCTCCTCTTCGGGGGCGTCAAAGCTAAAGTGGTCGAGCGGGTCGAGCGAGAGGTGCAGGTGGACGACGCTGTCGCAGCCAAAATCGTTCTGAAGCGTGTGGTGATACACACCGGCGGTGTTCAGCGTTTGCCCATAGAAGTTGTAGGTCTCGTTCTCGCAAATCGAAACATAATCGTCCGACTCTTCGTTGGGATGCACGACGATGGTCACTTGCACTTCTTGGGTGGTTTGTCCGTCGCCCACGGTGCAGTGGAAGGTGGTGCTGCCTACGGGTGGCGTGGCCACGGGGTGCTGCACGGTGGTGTTGCTGAGCAGGTTGGCGGGCGACCAGTTGTAGGTGTAGTTGCCGGTGCCGGCCACGGGCAGGGCGTGCAAGGTGGTCGAGCCGTTCTCGCAAATTTCGTAGCTGTCGGCGGTGGCGGTGGCGGTCAGGTTCGAGCCGGCCATGGCCACGGTCACTTGCACGGTGCTGCTGCAATCGCCTTGCGTGTTGGTGATGGTGCAGGTGTAGGCTTGCGTGTTGGTGAGGGCAACGGTCTGCGTGGTCTGGCTGTTGGGGTTGGTCACCATGTTGGCGGGCTCCCAATGGTAGGTGAACGTGCCGGGTGTTTCCACGTTGGCTGTGATGGTCGACGAGGCGCCATACATGACCGAACTTGGCGAGGCCGTGGCGGTGGCTACGGGGATGGCATAGACATTCACTTCCTTGGTGATGGCATCTTCGCATCTGCCGTCGCCAGTGGTGATGGTGAGCGTCACGTTGTAGGTGTCAGCCGAGGCGTAGCTGTGGCTTGGGTTTTGCTCGTCTGAGGTCTGGCCGTCGCCAAAGTCCCAGTGGTAGCTGCTGATGTCGTGTCCCGTCGGGTTGGTGGTGGCGGTGCTGGTCAGCTGGGTGGCCGAGCCTTCGCAAACGCTGGTGAAGCTGAAGTCGGCGATGGGTTCGGGGTGGACGATGACCTCGGTCGTGCCGGTGGTGGTTTCGCCGTCGACGGTGGTCACGCAGGTGTAGGTGCCGCCCATTTCATAGGTGCAGTTGGGGATGACGGGGTTCTGGATGTTCGAGGTGTAGCCGTTCGGGCCGGTCCAGGCATAGGTGGCTCCGGCTTGTGTCGTGACTGTCAGGTTGATGGTCTCGCCCACGCAATAAGGGCCGTCGTTGTTGGCAATGCCAGGCAGGATGCCGCAGTCGGTGGTGCCAGGCCCTGAGTTCTCGGTCTTGGTGAACGAAATCGTACAGGGTTGGCGCGAATAGTTGGTAATCATCAGGATGTAGTATTCGCCAGTCTCCGGCATGTGGAAGTTGACGGTTTGGTGGCCTGTGGGATGCTCATGTTGCTCAGGCGGATAGCCCAAATAGATGTCTTCCGAGTATGACGACGAGTAGCAGCAGTCGATGATTTTGCTTCCCGTGAGTTGTGCCACGCAAGGGGCTGTCGGGTCTTCGAAAGGCCCCCAAATACAGTAGTCGATGTCTCTTTCCGTGTTGTTGTCGGGGTCGTGGCCTTCGGCATGGATGATGAACTCGCCGGGCGTGTTGATTCTCATGTGGTACCACGAGGGGTTGTAGGACGAGCCGATGCAACCGTCGTCGAAGGTCGCGCCTTCAAGCTGGTCGGCCGTTTGGTCGGTCTGTGCGGCATCGAAGGTGATGACGTCGGAGGTGCAGAAAGGGTCGGAGTCGACGCAGTGGTTGTTGATGGTGGGCACTCGGCTGGCGATGAGGTCCATCATGATCGAAGTGAAATGGAACGGCGAGACGTGTTCCTTCCACACGGTGAAACGCTCGAAAATGTCGTCCTTCGTGAGGAGATTGAAGTCGGCATAGGTATCGTTGTAGAACGCCTCGAATGCCTCAAAAAAACTGCCGTTGATGCGTGCCGTGCCCGGGTTGACGACGAATTGGCCGTCGTCTTCCTCGGCAAGCAGCTCAAACCGTTCGTCCATACCTATATTATATAATAGGTATAGCCTGAAGTCGATGTTCTTGATCTCGAAGAAGTTCATCACGATGCCTTCTTCGGCGTACTGCCTGTAGGGTGTTTGCGCCCACTGTTTCAAGGGCATGCAGAGCAGCAAGAGCAGGACAATGGAAACTTTCTTAAGTGTTTTCATTATGAAAAATCAAATGGTTTGTTGTTAAACGTTTGTTTGCTTATTTTCGTATGACGACCTTCTTGGCTACGGTGCCTTCCTTGCTGGTGGCCACGAAGAAGTAGATGCCGTCGGCCTTGTTCTTCATGTTGTATTGGTAGGTGGAGGGGCCGTTACCGTTGTAGGTCTCGAAGCTGTCGATGAGGGTGCCTCTCATGTCGTACACTCTCACGTTGACTTTGCCGGTGAGGTATTCGAAGTTGAGTTGCATCTGTCCGTTGTTGGGGTTGGGGATGACGTCGAAGGTGGCAAGGTCGCTTTGCATGTCTTCCACTCCATAGAACGAGCAGACGAGCCAGAACTTCCGTTCGACGATGGTGTCGTTTTGGAGCGTGCAGCGGTTGTAGGGTTGTGCTCTCAGCCAAATGGTGTCTTCAACGCGGTTCAGCACATACACCTTGCAGCATTTGTTCTTCTCGCCGAAAGGTTCAAGCACCCAGTTGGGGGCTTCGTCGCAGCTCCACACCACGCTGTCCCAGTTGCAGTTGGGGTTGGTGTCCCACAGGTTGAAGTCGTAGCTGTTGATTTGGAACTCGGTGGCGGTGACCACCCAGTGGGGGGCGGTGTTGGTGGCATCCATCGCGTAGATTTGGGTGGGGGTAGGCGTGTATTCAAAGTTGACGTTCATCGTGACGATGCTGTCGCAGCCCATGGCGTTTTGGAAGGTGCGCTTATAGGTTCCCGACTGGTTGAAATAGGGGTCTTCGTGTCCCCAATAGTCAAGGATCGTATGGCCTTCGGGATTCCAGTAGTACTGGTCGCAGTTTTCGCCGTCGTCCACGGTGAATTGCGAAGTCTGGAAGTTGTTGATGTCGAGGTTGAGGGTGACGATGCTGTCGCAGCCGCGCACGGTTTGGTAGTGCCTGATGTAGACGCCGCTTTCCGTGTAGGTCTTGCCTTGGTTGCTTTGCTGCCCGTTCTCGGTGTAGAAGAGGCCGCCGACGTTGGGCCAGGTGTAGCTGTCGCAGCTGGTGACTTCAAAATACTCTTCGGGATAGACGGGGTTGATGCTCAGGTTGAGGGTGACGATGCTGTCGCAGTAGGGGCCGGGCACGGTGTCGACCACGTGGTAGTCGCCCACCTCCCAGAAGTAGAAGTGGTTGGAAGGCCAGGTGTAGTCCCGTCCGCAGGTCTCCACGTTGTAGGTCTTGGTGTTGTAGTCGCTGAGGCCGAGGTTCAGGTGGACGATGCTGTCGCAGCCGTTCACGGTTTGGCCGTTATACACATACTGGCCAGGCGAGGTGATGTTTTGCCCGTTGAAGTAGTAGGAGCTGCCTTCGCAGAAGTCGTCGCTGATGGTGTATTCGTAGCGGTCGTAGTTGAGCAGGGTGAGCCTGATGACGCTGTCGCAGCCGTCGACGGTCTCCAAGGTGTGGAAGTAGGTGTCGGGCACCGTGACGGGCGTGCCGAAGAAGTCGTAGTATTCCTCTTGGCAGACGTAGCGCGTGATGGGGGTCTCGTAGGTCTCGTATTGTTCGAGGGTGAGGTAGACGGTGCTGTCGCAGCCGTGGCTGTTGCCGCCGATGATGGTGTGCTCGTAAGGACCGGGTTCCGACAGTTGCTCGCCGAAGAAGTTATAGGTGTCGTCGGGGCAGATGGACACGACGGGGTGCGACTCGGTGTGGGGATATACCATAATGCTGACGCTCACGTCTTGGGCGCTCAGTCCGTCGCTGATGTGGCAGGTGTAGGTGGTCTGCCCGAGGGGCGGTGTGGCCACGGGGTTCTGGATGGCGCCGTTGCTCAAGGTGTTGGCAGGTGTCCAGGCGTAGGTGTAGTTGCCCGTGCCGCCGGCGGGTTGGGCGTGCAGCGTGGTCGACTCGCCTTCGCAGAGCACGGTTTGGTCGGCGGTGGCGGTGGCGGTCATGTTGGAGCCTTCAATGCTGACGGTCACTTGCGTCGAGCCGGTGCAGTTGCCTTGCGGGTTGGTGACGGTGCAGGTGAAGGTCGTGGTTTGTTGCAGGGCTACGGTCGAGGTGGTTTGGTTGTTGGGGTTCACCACCTTGTCGGCAGGCTCCCAGTGGAAGTTGAACTGGCCGGTGGTTCCGGCGTTGCATGTCAGGGTGGCGGTGCCGCCGTAGATGATGATGTTGGGTTGTGCGGTGGCCGAAGGCGACGGGGAGGCATTGACGGGCACGCTCTGTGTGCGCGATCCGGTGCAAGTGCCGGTGCCGATGCCGACGGTGTGGGTCACTTGGTAGGTGCCGGCGTTGGCATAGGTGTGGGTCACGGTTTGTCCGTTGCCAGTCTGTCCGTCGCCGAAGTCCCATTGATAGCTGCTGATGGTCTGTCCGCTAGGTGCGGTGGCGGTGCTGGTGAATTGCGTCGGGTTGCCACGGCACACGGTGGTGTAGGTGAAGTTGGAAGTGGGCGGACCGTAAACGACGACGGTTTGGGTCTTTTGGTCGGTGCAATGGCCGCCACACGAAACGGTGAGCGTCACTTGATAGGTGCCGGCTTGAGCGTAGGTGTGTGTCGTGGTTTGGCCCGATCCTGGTGCCGAGTTGTCGCCGAAGTTCCATGTGTAGCTTTGGATGGCCTGTCCGGCGGGATTGGTGGTCGAGGTGCTGGTGAACTGGGTGGCGGTGCCTACGCAAACCGTAGTGAAGTTGAAGTTGGCGGTGGGCATGGGGTAGATGACCACCTCGGTGGTAGCGCTGTTGGTCTGGCTACCCACAGCGATGGTGCAGGTGTAGGTGCCAGCCATGTTCAAGGTGCAGTTGGGGCGAGTGGGGTTCTGTTGCGTCGAGCTGAAACCGCCAGGGCCGCTCCAGCTGTAGGTGGCTCCAGCTTGGCCTTGGGCGGTCAGGTTGATGGTCTCGCCCACGCAATACGGGCCGCTGTTGTCGACCAAGGGGGGCAGGATGCCGCAGTTGGTGGTGCCGGTGCCGCTCTGCTTGCTGAAGCTGATGTTGCAAGTTTGGTTGGAGTAGTTGGTGATGACCAAGATGAAGTAGTCGCCCGTTTGTGCCGTGGAGGGAATAAGGCAGTGCTCAGTGGGAGAGGCGGAATAGCTGCAACTCACCACCTTGTCGCTGGTCAGGCTGCTGCATGGCGACGGATTGGTGATGGTGGCAAAAGGTCCCCAGCAGCAGAAGTCGATGTCGTGGCTCGGCGTGCTGTACATGTAGATGTCGATGTTGCCCGGTTGGTCAATTTGCATATAATACCATGCGGGGTTGGGTTGCGTGTAGAGGCAGTCGTAGTATGGCCCGCTTTCGCCCGAGCCTGCATTGACGCCGGCAGGGAATTGGTACAAACCGTTGTCGGTGCAGAACGGGTCGGCGTTGGCGCAGGTGTTGTTTTCCCTTGAACGGATGTAGACGTCCATCATCAGCGAGTTGATGAACTCGTGGGGCAACGAGCCTTTGTATTCGATAGCTGCTTCGGCGGCTTGTTCCTTGCTCATGCTCGCAAAGTCGTAGGCGTTTTGGTCGCGGAAGTCGGCAAAGGTCTCGCCTAAGTCAAGGTTCTCATAGGCATCGTTGGCACTGACGACGAAAATGCCGTCTCTTTCGCTGGCGACGACGTCGAAACGGCCGTCGGTCGCCAAGTTGTAGAGGAAGAAGACGCGCTCGTCGAAGTTGGCGATTGTGGTGATGTCGAACGAAATCGTCGATCCGTTGTCGGCCACCCTGGCGGGTTGGGCGAAGGTCTTCATGGGCAGGAGCATCAAGAACATGGCTGCCACAAACAATTTGGTAAGCTTATTCATATTTGTTTGATTATGAGTTAATAATTCGCTGTTATTCATATATTCATCTAATTACATTCACACGTTTGGTAAGGATGCCGGCATCGGTTTGGATGCGGATGAGATAGGTGCCGGTGCCCAACTGGGTCATGTCCACTTGGGCGTGGCTGGCTTGGGTTTCGCGGTCGAGCAGGGTCTGTCCCATGGTGTTCGTCACGCTGATGCGTTGCAGGCCTTCAGCCTCGATGCTGACGATGCCGTTGGTCGGGTTGGGATAGACCTTGATGTCCAAGGCGTTTTCGTCCACTCCCGTCGAGTTCTTCACGTTGACGGCCATTCTGCTTTCGGCTTGGCCGCATTGGTTGAACGCCTTCACGTTGATGATGGCTTCTCCTTTATAGTCGTTGCTCCACGTCACGGTGGCCTTGTTCATCGCGACGCTGATTTCGCCCGCTTCCTCAGGGGTAAGGGTCCAGAAGAATTCGTCGGGACTGCCAATGCTACTCCATACGGCAAAAGTGCTGTTGGGTTCGTAGAGCACGTCAACTTCGGTGCTGCCTTCGATGGCCTCGATGCTTGGAGTGTATTTGAGGGTCAGGTCTAATCTGACGATGCTGTCGCAACCCCAAATGGTGCTGAACACTTGCTCGTAGAGGCCGCTCTCGGTGTAGATACTGTCGTTCCATAGGTAGGAATCGCAAGCCTCAGCAGCCATTTCTGTATAGATGGTTTCATGGATGGTGAGGTTGAGGGTCACGATGGAGTCGCAGCCGTTAACCGAAGTGAGGATGTGTTCGTAGGTGCCGCTTTCGCAATAGGTCTGCCCAAACCAATCGTAGCAATCGCAGGCATCGTCATCAATAGTGGTGTTATAGGCGTCAATGAAGGAGAGGTGCACGGTGACGATGCTGTCGCAGCCATAGACGCTTTGCAGGGTCTGATCGTAGTCGCCCGGCTCTTCATATCCGATGCCGTTCCAAGTGTAGGTGCCACACGATACCGCATTGAACTCGGAGTGTTGGGGACGATGGATATAGAGCGTGAACTCGGCAAGGTCATCGCCGCATTGTCCGTGGGCATAGAGATAGAAGGGCACGAAGCCGTTTTCGATGTCCATCGGGCCGGGGGTGTAGGTGGTGACGGGGTTGTTCGGGTCGCCTATTTGACCGTCGCCAACGAAGTCCCAATCGAAATGATCCGACTCGGTCACGATGGCGTTGAGTTGGTAGGTCTCGCCTTCGCAGATGTCGGCTGAGGCAACCATCTCGATGTTGGCTTCCTCGTGGAGGGTGCCTATGGCGTGGTCGCTCAGTGTGTCGCCAGAAGCGTTGACGGCGGTGAGGGTGAAGTTGACGGTTTTGCGCTCGCGGTCCAAAGCGCCGGGTTCGTAAGTCGTGGCAAGTTCGTAGGGGTGGCTGAAGGTGCCGTCGCCGTCGCTGGTCCATTCCACGGTCTCGTAGCCGATGGATGCGCCTTGCAATTCAAATGCTCCGAAAAGGCAGGTCTCTTGGTCGGGGCCGGCCTCGCAGGCGAAGGTGATGTGGCGCACGGGGAAGAGGATTTCGTCGATCCAGACGTGGTCGGTGCCCGATGTGCCGGTGGCGTTCTTCTCGTAGGCCCAGGTGAAGGTGTGTTCGCCTTGCGTCACGGCAAAGCTCGTCTCGCGCCAGTTGAGGGTGCCGCTCCATTCTTGTTGCAGCTCGTTGTCGATATAGAAACGCAGGAAGTCGCCGTTCAGCTCGCTGTCGGTCTTCCTGTAGAAACGGATTTCGTCGGTTTCGTTCTCCACGTCGAAGACGAGGCTCAGTGTCGAGGTCTCGTTGTGCCCGATGTTGCCCGATTGCAGGCAGTAGGCGCCCGAATAGGGTTCGGTGCCGACGACGGTCCAAGGATGTTCCGCGTCGTTTTGCCATTCAAAGCCTTCCAAGCCGTTCTCGAAGTTGGCGATTTCGAGACCCACGCGATGGCTGAAGTTGCCCTCGTTGGTGTAGGCTCCTGAGGCTACGCTGAGGATGAACGTGGCGTTTGCGCCTCGCGGCATGTCAGAAGCCACGCCGACGGTGTAGCTCACTTCAATGGTCGCTCCGGCATCGACCGTGGGCGTGCTGACAGTTGGATTGCCGATGGTGATGTATTGCGTGTTGAGGGTGCCGAGGGTGGCTGTAACGTCGTTGGCCACGGCTCCGCCGTTGTTGTTGTAGGTGAATGTGATTTCCACGGTCTCGCCTGGGTCGAGGCGACCGTTGCCGTTGCCACTCCTGGCACCGCCGTCGTTGATGGTCATGATGTCGTTGACTTTCAGCAGGGGGGCAAAGGCATCAAAGTTGAAGCCTGATGTCCAGGTGTGGCTGCCGCTGACCATCGTGAGGGTGAAGTCGAGGCGGGTGCCGTTGGTTACGTTGTCGGCCACGGTGATGCCAAATACATTGGTGAGGTCGGCGGTCTGGTTGGGTGTCAGGGCTGGGATGGTGGCGGTATTTTGGTTGATGGTGACGTAGGGCGAGTGGGTGCTGAGGGTGGCCGTGGCCTGCGTCGAGGCCAAGTCGCCCACGTTCTTGATGACCATGTCGAACGCGGCTTGCTCGCCGTATTCGAGTTGGGTGTTGTTGCCATCGTTTACGGTCACCTCGGCGAGTACAAGATCAGGCTCGCTGATGACGGTGATGCTGCCCACATAGCGGAGCTTGTCTTGCTTGGTGGCCACAATGGTGATTTGCGTGTTCGATGGCTGGGCTGCAAAGCTGATGCTCTGGCTGTTGCCTGTGGCAGTGGCAACGGCAAGGATCTGGTTGTTGCGCGTCAGGGCGACGACGGCGCCTTGCGGGGCAGTCACGTTGATGCTCGTGGTGCTCGTCGTGATTTGAGACGGGTGGCTGACGTTCATCGAAGTGGGCACCTGCGTGTAGAGCGTCAGGAAAGCGTCGCAGTGGGCAGTGAACATCTTGTGGGTGATGGCTTTGTTCTGGGTGTTGTAGGGCCACGAACTCTGTTGCAGGAAGTATTTTCCGGCCACGTTGCCGAAGGCGGGACGCCAGTTGCCTTCGTAGTTGGCATAGGGGCCGAAGTCGGGGAGGAACTGCGGGTCGTATTGGTCGTACATGCCCCAGGCGTAGGTGTCGTTGACGAACGAGTAGGAGGTCTGCGTGGGTCCGATGCAGCCCACAGCTCCCGCGTTCTGGTTGTTGTAGGTGCGGCGCATGAAAGCCTCGATGAGGCAACCGCTGTTATAGTCGAAGGTGCCGGTCTGGCAGTTGATGGTGTTGACGAAGGTCATCTTGCCAACGTTGTTCATCTGGGCTACGTTGCTGGTGCTGAAGTCAGGCTCGCCCCAGCCTTGGTAGTAGCCGTGGTCGCGGTGCTGGAGCAACATGCAGCCGCTGTTGACGGCTTGCACGACTTGGGCACCCGTGCCGCCGGTCCAGCCGCCGAGTTCGGAAGGTGTGGCGGGGATGTAGCCCGTACCGTTGGGACCGAAGTAGTTGACGACCATATAGGTGTTTTGGTTGCTCGACCAGCTGTTGCCAGGCGTGCCGCTATAGATGGCGTTGATGCGCACGGGGTGCTTGCCTTGGTTGCGCCAATAGCCGCCCACCACCTCCGAGCAAATCTGGAACCAGCGTTGCGTCTGCCAGCCCAAGGCGGTGATGGGGTGGTCGTAGGAGGCCGCGTCCATATTGGGGTTGGTGTATTCGTATTCGAGTTGTTTGCTCACCATCATTTGGGCTTCGTTGGCATTGGCGGCCACGAGGCGGCTGAAGGCCATCTCGGGCAGCAGGTCGCCGTTGACGTCGGCATAGCCGTTGTCGGTGATGCAGTTGCCGTAGTCGGAGGAGTGCCAGGTGTATTCGGCGGGAATGCCCGTGCCCATGTTGGTGTTGTGGTCGGCAAGGAGCAATACGGCCGCCGGCGGGATGTCCCAAGTGTTATAGGCGTTGTGGAAATAGGCCTTCATCATGTCGGTGGTGGTGCAGCCCATGTCGGCGAGGCTCTTCACCTCGGTGAGGATGCCTTGCTGGATGCGGTAGTCGCGCAGCTGGTTGGCATAGGTGCGGAAGCTCTCGTTGTTGGGGATGACGATGAGGTATTCGCAGCCGGTGGGGCGTGAGGTCACCCATTGTTGCATACGCGCCTCGTAGTCCACTTCGGGCAGCTGGTCATAGTTGGCCAAGTTCTGCATGAGGATGGGGTCCCAGTAGGGCGAGCGGAGGCGGGTGTCGCCAAACTCGCCGTTGCCGCCGTCGAAGCGCACGCCAAACTGGAGGTCGTCGTAAACGCGCAGCTCCTTGGTGACGGGGTTGTATTGGTAGGGCACAACGGTGACGGCCACGGTTTGCACGCCGCGCAGGCTGAAAGGCTCGCTGACGGTGACGGGCTGTTCGGGGAAGAAGGCGTTGGTGTTGTAGATGCCAGGGTTTTTCTCGTAGGTGTTGGGCGTGTCGTCGGTGTCGAACTTGATGGGTGCTGCGGCCATCAGGTCGACATTGCGGACGGTGGTCATGCTGCGGTAGCCCATCTCGATGTGGGCGGTGGCACCGTTGGGCACGGCCACGAAGCGGCTGAAGGCGGGCAGGTCGGGTTCGCCCGGGTTGGCGGGCAGGCTGATGCCGGTGCCGCCTTGGATGATGTCGCCCGTATAGCCGTTGTCGGTGATGCCGACGATGCTCACCTGCTTCAGGGCATGGCGCATCTGGAGGCCCGAGCGGGTGTCTTGCTCGACGGTGAGGCCTTCTCTTGGAGCCGTGTTGGTGAAGTTGAAGTCTCGCGTTTGGGCGACGGTGGTCATGGCCCAAGCCATCAAGGCGGCTACGAGGGGAATGCGTAAGGACAATTTCATAGGCTGTTGTTTTATACCAAATTATAAAATAAAAAGCGCGTAAAGATACGCACTTTTTTTGGATTGTGAAATATTTTCTCTGCGAAATGCAGTTTTTTTTCGTTACAGCGTGATTTTTTGGGTTTTAGTTTCCCCAAATGCGCCGATGGGAGGCTGTTTTATTCCTTCACCACCTTGCGGACGCATTTGCGTCCTTCGTTGTCGGTGACGTTGACGAAGTAGACTCCGGCGGGCAGGCCGCTGAGGTCGATTTGCAGCTGTTCGCCCTTGCCCGTGGCGGTGGCCACGCGCTGGCCGAGCGCGTTGAACGCTTCGGCGGCTTTCAGGTCCTCGCCCGCGATGGCTACCAAGCCGTTGGTGGGGTTGGGATGGAGGGTGGCGAAGGAGACAGTGCTTTCTTTAACTGCCACGAAATCCTCGGCTGGGATTTTCATGACACAACGTTTGCCCACCGATGTGTTGTATTCAATAGAAGTATAAACTACAAGCAACCCGTCGTCATTATCTGTCTTGATGCAGCTCAATTCATAATAAGGTCTGATATAGCCCCCGCCTACATCGTCAAACGTCCATGTCCTGATGGTGTCGAAGTTGGGGTCGAGCCTATCAATGCACAACACTGCTTGGTCAGGATGAAGCACATAGCCGAAATAGATGGAGTTGTCGGGGCCAATGTCCACGCCTTTCAGTATGGCTGACTTGTCCCAATTGCTCGGTCCCGACGATCGTTCGATATAGCGAAGCAGAGGCAGAGTGCCTTTGTCCACAGGGTCGCCGTATTCATACAAGGAAATCCCCTGTATGCCATAACCGTTTGGTTTTTGGAATAGCGCAGAGGCATAAACCGAGTTGTGGTTGCTCCTCACGACGGACAATTGCTGGAAATGATCGCCGAAGTATATATTAGGTTGTTGGTGGAATGCATTTTCGCCAAGGATGACGAAATCGTCGTCCATGACCAAGGCTGTGCCAGGCGTGCCCGGCCTTGTTTGGCCGTCACCCGAGGAATAATAAATCCGTGGCGCGTCATTGTAGTAGAACACATAGCCGCCATTCACTTTAACCAGCTGGTATTGCAGCCAATTTGCAAACATGCCTCCTCCTACGCTTTCCATCTCATAGCCCACCCTGCGGGAGAAATGGCCATCGAAGCCCATCCTGAAGAAGAAGATGGTGTCGTGGCCTCTCGGATTGTTGTTGTCGTAGGTGGGCGACTTGACATAGGAACCGACGATGGCTTCACCTTCCTGTTCGGCAGCTATCAGAGAGAGTCTTCCAGTGAAACAGTTGGGAAAAGGAAAATCGTATAAGTAAAGGGCCGTGTCGACTTGGAATTGTGTCTCGTGGCTCTCCACGATTTCAAGGTGTTCGTCGAGCTTGTAGAGGCCGAGGATGGCGTAGTCGGGCGGATTCGGGGAGTTGAGGAAATAGTTGGGCGAGTTGGGGTCGTTGTCGGGCTGGTAGGCCATAAGGGCATATGCTTCCCCTTCTTTGTTGTTGAAGACGACGGATGGCCAAGACCCCATGAAATAAGGCTTGAAATAGATTTTCCTGTCCAGTTCAGTCCCATCGGGAGAGAGCGAGACCAACATGGGCTGGCCGGAATAGTGCTCCGGTTCCACCGCGATATGCCCTGAAACGATGTATCCGTTGTCTGGCTTGGGCCAAATGTCTCGTAAGTATACCGCAGTATCGCCGTTAATCTCATAACCAATGCCATAAATCCACTCCTGCGCTGATGCCTTGGCTCCGAAAAACAGAGCCAAGGCCGCGAATAACATTATTCGTTTCATATGCTGATTTCTATTATTCATCATTGTTGCCAGGATTATCAGACCATACGACGTATGTCGGCACGTCCCTTTCGTCGTCGACCTCCACCGTCATGCTCCCGTCTGCTTTCGCTCCGGAATTGACGGCATCACGCAGCGTTTGGAACGCCTCGATTCGGTTCAGCAAGGCTTGTGCCTCGCTATTTGTGGCTTTTGTAGCCACTTCATCTTTGTCCTTCTTGCAGGACACTACAGTTACTGAAACGATTGCAGCCACGATCAATACTGCAATACACATGATAGTTTTTTTCTTCATTTTACTTAGGTTTTAATTTGTTAATACTATTGTTGTTACATCTTTTTTTTTCTATTTTTTTTTGCCACCCGTCTTGCGAAAAAACAGCTTAGTTTTTATTCATTAATCCGTTACCGTAAACTCACCAGCATACACATCCCCATTGGGGAGGGTAAAGGTGCCGCTGGCAGTCGGAGCGATGAGAGATTAGCAGGCCAGGGCTACTCCTTCACCACCTTGTCCGTATAGGTAGTCCCGTCCGTCAAGGTGACTTTCATCACGTATTGCCCTGGGGCGAGGCCTTGCAGGCTGAGGCACTCGAGGCCCGAGCCTTGGCTGCGCACGAGGCGACCTTGCAGGTCGTAAAGCTCGATGCTGGCAGGCTGCACGTCGGGCGAGTAATTCAAGCGAAGTTGGTCTTGGGCGGGGTTGGGGTAGAAGGCGTAGGGGCGGACGTGTAGCGGACTTTCACCCACATTCCAGTATTCGTCTTTGACTATCGTGACAAAAACACGTCCCGGATTATGCCCATATCTGTATGAACCAATGGCAACCTTCCCGTCGCGAAGCGCGGTCATTGTTGTGGCCCAATGGAAGCAATCAGGTTCGTAAAGATAACGGATCCAGCGGGTTTCAAGCTCAGAGTCGAGGCAAGCCAGGACCAGTTGGTTCTCGCGCCCCGAAGTGGTCATGTAGGAGTAATAAATGGTGTCGGGAGCGACTGCCGTCACTTTTATCGGTCCAATGTCGATGTTGTTTTCGTCGAACAATTTGAAGTCTAGCAGGTTATGACTCCTGTCGTATTTGGCCAAGGCGGCATAGCCATGGTTGTTGACAACTCCAAGAGCAGGGGAGGCATACAAGTATGAAGATTCGTCATATTCTGCCAAATGCTCCTGCATCCCAGGCATGTAATTTGTGTTTGGTTGATTGGTCAGCCTGCCGTAGGTGTGTACTTCGGTCTCCTCAAAGAGTGAATCCATGATATGGACATCATTAGCAGTAGCCATCACCCTTTGCACCAGGAAGGAATAGCGTAAAGGATGCCTGCTGTAAACCCAAGTATGCCTGACTTGTACACCTAAGGATGATGGGTAGTTTATTTCGGGGAGTTGCCTTCGGAGTTTCACCTCACCGTCAATTCCAATCCTAAACATGTGGATGCATTTGTTCCTGAGGAATGACGCGATGATGTCGCCATACGGGTCGATGAACATGTCCGACGTGGATATGGCGGCATAACCGGAAAAGTCGCCCAACAATACGGTTTTTTCATCGGTGATGTGCAAATCGTTGTCGATGAATGTCATTTTCAAAACGGTGGTGCTATCGTTGCCAGCGCGTTCGAAATGCCCAAAAAGATAACTCCCGTTCATACCAGGCACTGGCTCGAACAAAGTCCTTAACGGGATGTCGTCGAGCGGGACAAACAGCGAATCGAGCAGTTGGCCGTCCATCGAAATCTTGTAGAACATGGAGCCGTAATCAGGGCCAGAGCCAAACGTTTCGAACATCGGACAATCCACAAGTAGCGCGTTGTCGGTAGTCTCCACAATATTGTGGAAATTGAAGTACTTACCGTTTTCATGTCTGAAGTCCATGACGACCTCCTGGGCGTTCAATGCCCACGCGAACAATTGGAATAGCACCAAAGGTGTAATCTTTTTTATATTCATATTTCAATCCTCTTTTTCTATTAGTAGGGACTTATAATAATTGCTCGTTCATCCCATGTTGGTTAGTTTTTTCATCGCAATTATTGTTTAAGTTGCGATGCAAAAGTATCAATGATTTCCTCATCTTGTCAAGAAAAATATGGTTCGGATTGGCACGGGTTTATTGTCAACGTCTTATTAATCAAATTGATGGGAGTCGTTGGCAATTTCCATCAAGGTTGTTGGAAGCGCACTTGTGCTGCCGATTATCTTTCTCATTTTACCATTACGCTCAATGACGGTATTGTACGAGCGCTGCATTAGGGCAGCGACATCGCTATCAGTGAGGCCAAGCAAATAGAGGCAGCAATAGTCAAGATCAGTATTTGTTATTTTGGGATAGGCCGTCTTGAGGCGGCGGGTGAACTGGTTGAAGTGTAGGTCGGCAGCCAAGCGTAGGTCGAGCAGATTGCTCTTGCTTAAGGCGTAATCCTTGTAGTTGACGTAATTCACCTTCGATTTAAACTGTCCTTCATTCACACGTTCCATAATAAGGCGGCATATAGGTTCTTCATTGAACGAGGTAGCCGATTCGGTTTTTGCAGCCAAATCATCCAAGTGTTTGATCTGGCCCTTCAGTTCGCGCAGTTCCTGGTTGCTCCGTTTCAGCCGGCCCGACATGGCGGCTTGCTCCATGCGGTGGGTTTGTCGCTCGGCCTCCAATTCCTCCTGGTGTTGTTGTTTTGTTTCCCCAAGCATCCTGTCCGCTTCCGCTTGTTGCTCTTTCAGTAGTTTCTTACTCCTGCGTCTTGCAACGGTGAAAACTACCCAAGCCACCACAATGGCTGTGGAAATGATTATCTCCAATGCTCTCTTTACGGCTTTTTCTCGTCCCAATCCTGCCCGCTTCTCTTGTTTTTTGTCCAAATAATCTTTGAACATTTCATTAACTTTGGAAGCATTTGTTTTCTTCTCGATTTCCATTATAGTAAAGCTGGCGAGAAACGAAGCATATTTTTGGGCTTTTATGGAATCGCCTTTCATTTGGTATATGTTACTCAAATTCTCCGCAGCGATGAGTTTGGATGTATTATCTTCTTGTTTTTCAAATACGGCTTCAAAATACACCCGTGAAGAATCATACTGCCTATCTTCAAACAATATATTGCCGAGTGTCAATAATCTGGTTGTTTTTTCTTCCTCATCTGCCGAAAGAGCAACCAAGTGTTTTAAACTCCTTATGACAGAATCCGAACTATAGTATTTGTTATAATAGGCAAATATGGTTTTGTTCGCCATAAGGTCCCTATAATGGAGATTGTCAAAATCGGGCATGTTTGCCAATGCCTCATCATAGTAGAATGATGCACTGTCATTCTGGTTGTCAATATCATACTGTATTCCCAAATTATATAATAATACGGAGATTCCATATACGGAAGTTGGCTCACGTTTACAATAAAGCAGTGCTTGCTTGTAGCACGTGATGGCAGGTTCGGCCAACAGTTGTTCATCAAACATTTCTCCAAGACGACCATAAGTCAGCGCCATGAACTGTGCCTTTTTCCCCACCAGTTCTTTCTCTTCAAAATGCTCTTCCATCATTTCCAACGCAGTCAGGTATTCTTTGCAGGCCTCCACCACGCTGTCGCGCTCGTAATAGCCTGCGCCGTTGATGTAGTGGGCGCGGGCGGTCAGGAATGCGATGGTCGGAGCATCGGTGGCGGACGCATGCGATGCGTCCCTACGGTCGGCTCTGTGTAGGGACACACCGCGTGTGTCCGCATCGCGTGTGTCCGTCGCAATCGTCAGCGAATCGAAATAAACCACCGCCTCCAGCAGTTCCTCACGGTTGGTTTGAGGATAGTCGTTTTTGTAGAGCAATTCGGCCAAGAGCAGGTTGGCGTAATGGCGGTCGTAGGCGGTAGAGACGTAGCGTGCTACGTCTGCCCCGCTGTCGCCGCTGTTTTTCGAGACGTTGCACGCAACGTCCCTAAGGCAGGTGTCGAGCCAAGGCATGATGCGCGCCAACGCACTGTCGGGCCGCGTCCACATCAGGCTGTCGATGGCCTGCAACTGGGGCGATGCGGCGGATGGTAGAGACGTGCCATGGCGCGTCTCTACGGGTTGGTTGCAGGCCGAAAACACAGCCATTACAACAGCAATCGCTATGTGAAACCACCGTTTCATGCCTGCAAAACTACAAAAAAATCATTTGTGGCAGCCAATGGACATGCCTTTCTCTTGCCTACATCTTGATGATCCTGCTGCTCCAGCGTTGCCCGTTCTGCTCCACCACGATGTGGTACATCCCGGCGGAATGGCCTTTCAGCTCGACCACCTTGGCGTTGCGCTGCTGCTCAACGAGTTGGCCCTTGGCATCGTAGACTTTCACGGTGAAGTCGCCCTCGCGCTCAAGCTCGACGGTGATTTGGTCGGTGGTGGGGTTGGGGTGCACGGTCAAGGGCGCATCGCTAAGCTCGTCGCTTCCGTCCAAATGCGGCGGCAGCGTGATGTAGTCAATCCAGGCACGGTCGGAGCCGCCGTCAACGGAGTAGTCCTTGGCGTAGGTCCAAGTGTAGGTGTGCTGCCCAGGCCGCGTCTCATAGGAGCATTGTTGCCACCAATAGTCGCCGGCCCAGCGGTCGGTCTCCTCGCCGTCGATGCTGAAGATGAGGAAGTCGTAGTTGGCTTCGCTCGACACGCGGCGGTAGAACATGATTGTTCCAGGCTCGGTCGAGGTGAACGTGAGGGTCATCTGCGAGCTTTCGTTGTGGACGATGGCTCCCGATGCGGCGCAGTAGGCTCCCTCGTAGGCGCTGGCGTCATAGATGGTCCACGGATGCAAGGGGTCTTGGGTCCAAAACGTGGGGTCGAACATGCCGCTCTCGAAGTCCTCCTTCACGAAGCCCACGGGACAGGGGATGTCTTGCGTGAGGTTGAGGCCGAGGATGGCCGAGTTGAGCAGCAGGTGGACGTAGCTCACTTCCCCTGCGCTGTATTCGGCGTAGATGTCGAAGGTGATGTTGGCCACATTGTTCACCTCAAGGCTGTCTAATGTGACTTCTGGCGTGATGATGCGGACGTGCCCCTCGTCGTTGCCCAAGGTGAAACACGGGCTTTCGGCTTTGTGTTGCCCGTTGTTGGTCACGCGGAAGAGGAGCTTGGCGTATTCGCCTGGGTCGAGCCTGCCGTTGTTGTTGCCTTGGCTGTCGTCGATGGAGATGAGCTGGGCCATGATGTTGGGAGCCAGCACTTCGATTTCGTATTCTTGCGTGTAGGTCTCGTCGCCAAACCGAGTGGTGATGCTGAAGGGGATGTGGTCCCAGTTGTGGATGGCGTCGCTGAGGGTCATGCTGAAGGCTTCGGTGATGAACTGGCTGCCGTTGGAGGGCAGGGCCTCGAAGGTGGTCTCGCCTTGGGTGATGGTCAGCTGGTCGCTGCCGGAGGTCAGGCTCACCGTGCCGCCTTCCGTGCAGTCTTGCAGTCCCACGTTGGTCAGGTTGATGTTGACGACGACAGGCTGGTCGTAGTGCATCGTCAGTCCGCCTCCATTCATGGCGATGCTGTCGACCACGACGAAAGGTCTGTCGAAAGGCACCAGCGGGATGTCTTCTTCCAAGCGGATGAGGTTGTGCCCCGTGATGGTGAGGTGGATGGGGCCGTAGGGGACGTTCTGCAAGATGGTCATCGTTTGCTCCTCGCCAGTGCCCGTGGCGGTTGCGAGGATGTTCCATTTCCTTCCGTAGTAGGCCGACAGGGTGATTTTCGAGCCTTCGGGTGCGGTGATGTGGAAAGGCGAGAAGCATTGTATCTCTTCGTCGTGGGAGGCAGTGATGGCTTGTGGCACTTCGGTGAAGATCCGTTGGAAGGCGTCGCCGAAGGTGTGGAAGGTGTTGTAGGTGGTGGTGCGCATGTTGTCGTCGGTGCTGGGGAAGGTCTGTGTCTCAAGGAAGTATTTTCCCGCCACGCAGGCAAACGAGGGCATCCACTCGTCGGTGTGGTCGGCGTAGGGGCCGTATTCGGGGAGGAAGGTCGGATCGAAAAGGTCCCACAAGCCCCAAAGGAAGATGTCGTTGGCGTAGGAGTAGGTCTGCCCCACAGGGCCAACTGCGCCCACGATGCCGGCGTTCTGACCGTCGCGCGTCATGCGTGCAAGCGTCTCGATGAAGCTGACCGCCGAAGCGTCGTACATGCCTGTGCGGCAGTTGACGGAAATCAGATACGACATTTTCCCGACATTGTTGATTTCGCCGAAGTCGGTGGTGTAGATCTCGGGTTGGTACCATTTGGTGTTCCAGCCGTGGTCGCGATGCTGTATGATGTAGGCGCCGTGGTTGATGGCGCGTATCACCTGATCGGCGTTGCCTCCCGTCCAGCCGCCCAATTCGTCGGGGGTGGCGGGGATGTAGCCCACGCCGTCGGGGCCGAAGTAGCTGACGACCGAAGCCGTCCCCGGTGCCGTCGACCAGTTGGGACCTTGTGTGCCGCTATAGATTTCGTTGATGCGCTCGGGCGATTTTCCGTGTTGGGTCAGGTAGCCGCTGATGGTGGCGATGGCGATTTGGAACCACTTGCTGTCTTGCCAGCCAGCCGCTGTCAGGGGATGGGCGTAGTAATAGAGGTCGGTGACGGGGGCGGTGTATTCGTATTCCATGATCTTGCCGATGAAGATGGGTAGCTCCGACTCGTTTTGCGCGAGGATGCGGCTGAAGCAGATGTCGGGCAGGCGGTCGTCGTTGATGTCGGCGTAGGGGTTGTCGGAGGTGATGAAGTTGTCTTTGGGATGGAGTGTCGTGTAGCCTGGCACGTATTGTTGCAGGTCGGTGCCGCTTTCGCCGATGAGGCAGATGGCGGCGGGCACGATGTTCCAGTTGTCGTAGATGGTTCTGACCCATTGCCTTAGCGTGAGGTGGTCGACGGCTTCTGTCTCGGTCACCCTCATGGCCTTGGAGAGGATGCCTTGTTTGGTGCGGTAGTCGGCAAGTTGCTTTCCGGCGTTGTAGAATGCGTCGTTGTCGGGCGTGATGATGAGGTATTCGCAGCCGGTGAGGCGTTCTTGGTTCCAGCGTTGCATCCGCGCCTCGTAGTCGATGGGTTCGAGGCTTTCGTGGTTGAGGATGTTGTTGCGCAAGATGGGGTCCCAATAGGGCGAACGCAGGCGGTCGTCGCCAAAGTGGCCGTTGCCGCCCTCAAAGCGGATGTCGATGTCGAACTGGCGGTGGACGGCGATCTCGCGTGTCGCAGGGTTGAATTGCACAGGGCTGATGCCAAGGTGGATCACGTCGACGCCGCGCAGCTGCTGCGGCTCGGCGGTGCACACGGCTTCGGCAGGGTAGAGGGCGTTGTGGGCGTATACCTTTGGGTCCTTGAAGAAAGGTCGATTGGCATCGTTCTCGGCTTGGCTGCCACACGAAGGGGCGATGTTGATGCCACTGATGTGTTCGTCGCGCGAGGTGCGTACCTCCACCACGGCGCGAGCGCCTTGCGGGAGGGCGACGAAGCGGTTGAAGGTGGGTAGGTCGGGCAGGCCGTAGTCGTTGGGTACGACGATGCCTTTCGAGGCGATGGTGTGCATCTGTTCGCCGTTGCGGACGATGGTGTCGATGCCGAAGTCGTCGAAGCTGAAGCGCAGGCTGACGTGGTTGCAGTCGGAGGCGACGATGGTGAATGTTTGCCCCAAGGCGGCAGTGCTGAGTGCGAGGGCCAATGTTAAAGTGAGTAGCTTATGTTTCATTATGTCACGGTTTGATGCAAAACAAAAACGAAGCCGTAAAGTTACGGCTTCGTTTTGATAATCAATGAAATAATATGTTGAAATAGAAAAAATCCCTTGTGAAGCGGCGTTGATGGGGATTTATTCCTTCACCACCTTGTCCGAGAACGTCGTTCCGTCCGCCATGGTGACCTTCATCACGTATTGCCCCGCTGCGAGGCCTTGCAAATTAAGGCTCTCGAGGCCTGAGCCTTGGCTGCGCACGAGGCGGCCTTGCAGGTCGTAGAGTTCGATTTGGGCGGGCTGCACGTCGGGCGAGTATTGCAGGCGGAGATAGCCATTGGCGGGGTTGGGGTAGTAGGCGTAGGGACGGACTTCGATACCACCTTCTTGTACGGTTGTCAATCCTTCGTCGGTGAGGAAGAAATGGAATATTCCCGTGCCAGCCTGCATGAGCCTGGAAGCGTACCCGACGATGTAAATCCCTATTTCTTTTCCTTCATCGTCTTTTAGTATGCTTGAATGCATGCTTGCATATGGGTCATAATACATGGCTTGCTCATAGCAATAGCGTCTCCATATCAAATTCAAATCCCTATCCAACTTGGCTACCGTCATGGTTGGCTTGTTGTCCGGGGTAGGTTCCCTGAAAACTATATAAAAATTGCCGTCGGATGCCTTCTTGAAATACATGCAACGCGCTTCGGTAGCAGGACCTGGTTGGTCGTTGAAATGGATCAGGGCCTTCCGTTGCATGGTGCGAAGGTCATAGCGTGCCACCGCCAATCCGGTTTCTTTATCTTCATAAACCCATGTCGAATCCCTGGTATAACGTGCCGCAACCAACAAGTCGCCTTCGTCTTGGACGACGAAAGTGCCATTCATGGGGGAATCCCCAAACCAAAACCTTTCTAGAACATAGATGTAGACCGGGTCATATGAATAGACGATGCTTTCCAGTTCTCTGTTGATGACATGATAGTTGTTCACATGAAACGTAGAATCGATGACATAGAACAGAAGATTCTGTTCTGCGCTGGTGGTCCACTGGTAGTATTGTCCCAACGGAGAATCAAACTCTCCCATCGTGATAATATAATTCTGGGTTTGTGGAAGCACGGCGGTATGCTTTAATGTGCCATCAAGGCCAACGCGTGCTATGTGGCACACAATATCGTCATCAGGGCTGTTCGTGTAGTATTTCAGAATCAAATCGTTTCGGCTGTCAATCATATAGTGGCCAAATATGTCGAAGGTTGCCGTGTCGCACAGCTGAACCACGATGTCGTCGTCGGGATTGACGTTGAAATCGTCGTCGGGGAAATGCGAGATGCGCAATGCTGTGCCGCCAACGCCGTCAGGCTCGATGTTGACCCGCAGGTTGCCTTCTCCTCGCGGGTCTTTGGCAAATAGGTAATATGGGGGCAGGGTGTCGGCCACAAACAACGAATCGGTATACTGTAGCTCGTTTGGCGATGCCTTATAGAAAATGTTGCCTTCGACCATGCCATCGGAGGTGGCAACCAATACGTTGGTGAAAATATCGCCGTTGGCCTGCTGAAAGACGTTATGGATGTTGAAGATGCCATGGTCTGGCTTATGGTAGGGGATGAGTTCCATGGTGACCTCTTGTGCTTGGGCAAGAATTGTCGCGAGGGCGAATGTCAATGACAGGAGTGCTTTTTTCATAGTGTGTTTATGTTTTTGGGGTTAATAATTCGGTTGCAAATATAGGAGTTATTTCTTTTCAAACAAATATTTTCCGCTTAAATCTTTTTTTTTGCTTTTTATTGCCTTCATGTATATGCTTCCAAGTGCGGAAATCGTAGGACGGGCGCGACCAAGGGTTTTCCATTGGTTTTATCGCTGCAAAAAAGGTAACACGGATTGCCAGGATTTTCACGGAAAAATATGTTCCGTGTCCATCCGTACAATCCGTGTCCTACAAAGTCCCGTAGGGACGGCATATCAGTAAGCAGGCGACGTGAGTCCCTGCGCTTTGAGTGCTGCGGACGGGATGTCCGCGAACCCGGTAATCTGCGGACGAGACGTCCGCGAACCCAGAGTTAAACCACGCCCGTAAAGCCCATGAAGGCCATAGCCAAAATGCCAGCGGTGATGAGGGCGATAGGCGTGCCTTTCATGCCCTTGGGTGGCTCCATCAGGTCGATGTGCTCACGGATGCCCGCAAAGATGATCAAGGCCATGGCGAAACCCAAGGCGATGCCGACGGCATACACCACCGACTCGCCAAGGCTCAGCATGTGAGCTACACCGCCATAGTTGAACTCCTTGGTGACCACGGTCAGCGAAACGCCCAGCACGGCGCAGTTGGTCGTAATCAGCGGCAGGAACACGCCCAAGGCGGTATACAGCGACGGACTGATCTTCTTCAGGATGATCTCCACCATCTGCACCAAGGCGGCGATGATGAGGATGAAGGCGATGGTCTGCATGAACTTGTCCAAGCCCAACGGCATCAGGATGTAACGGTTGGTGAGCCACGTCACGAGGGTGGCCAACGTCAGCACGAAGATGACGGCGGCGCCCATGCCCAATGCGGTAGAGGTTTTCTTGGAAGTGCCCAAGAAGGGGCAGATACCCAAGAACTGGCTGAAGATCACGTTGTTGACCAAAATGGTCGAAAGTATGATGATAAGGTATTTCATGGCTTAGTGATTTTCTTTCTTGAATTGGTTGACGATAGCGATAAGGAAGCCGAGGCAGATGAAAGCGCCTGGAGGCAGGATGAAGAGCAGGATGTTGGCCGTCTCAGGAAGGATGGTGAGGCCAAACACCGAGCCGCTGCCGAGGAACTCGCGGATGCAACCGAGCACGGTCAAGGCGAGGGTGAAGCCCAAGCCCATGCCGGCGCCGTCGAGGATCGAAGGCCACACGGGGTTCTTCGAGGCGAAGGCTTCGGCGCGACCGAGCACGATGCAGTTCACCACGATGAGCGGGATGAACAGGCCGAGGGTCTCGTAGATGTCGGGCACGTAGGCCTGCATCACCAACTGCACGATGGTCACGAACGAGGCGATGACGACGATGAAGCAGGGGATGCGCACCTTGTCGGGGATGAAGTTCTTGAGCAAGGAAATCACCATGTTCGACATGATGAGGACGAAGGTGGTGGCCAAGCCCATCGACATACCGTTGATGGCGCTGGTGGTGGTGGCCAAGGTGGGGCAGCAGCCCAACAGCAGCACTAAGATCGGGTTCTCTTTGATGAGGCCCTTGGTAAAGGTTTTCAAGTTGTTACTCATTGTGCATTTCCTCCTTTCATGAATTCGGCTTTGTGGGCTTCAAAAGCGTCGCAGGCCAACTGCACGGCACCGCTGAAGGCGCGTGAGGTGATGGTGGCGGCGGTGATGGCATCCACGTCGCCGCCGTCTTTCTTGACGGTCAGCTTGTAGCCATTGTTCGGGTTCTTGCCGTTGAATTGGTCTTTGAATTTCGGGTTCACCATGTTGGCGCCCAAGCCTGGGGTCTCGCTTTGCGAGAGCACCGAGACGGCGTTGATAGTGCCATCGGTCAGGATGCCGACCATCAGCTCGATGCGACCGTTGAAGCCCGCATTGCTGTAGGTCTTGACGGCAGCGCCAAGCAGGTTGCCTTGCGCGTCGTAGGCGAGGTTGCAGGGCAACTCGTCGATGGTGGCTTCTTCGAGGCGGTCGATGGGCGTACCCGTCTGTAGCACAGCCTCGATGGCGGCTTGGTTTTTCTTCAAATCGACCTCGGCGATGGTGTCTTTGGTCATGCCGTAGACGAGGCCAAGGAGTCCGCCCGACACTGCAGTGATGACGAACAGTGCGACGAGCATATTAACTAATGTTGAGGGTTTCTTTGCCATAACACTTACTTTTTAGAAGGTTTGACGACTCCGAAAACTTGTGGCTTGAAGGCCTTGTTGATGAGCGGCGTGAGGGCGTTCATGATCAGGATGGCGAACGAAACGCCTTCGGGATAGGCACCCCACAGGCGGATGACCACCGTAATCACACCAATGCCAAAGCCGAACAGGATCTTGCCTCTTATGGTCATTGGCGAAGTCACCATGTCGGTGGCCATGAAGAAGGCACCGAGGATGAGACCGCCGTAGACGAGATGATACAACGGGGCGATGTACTGTGTCGGGTCGACAAGGTAGCAGATGCCCGTGAAGACGAACACGGTGAGCAGGATGCTCAACGGCGTCCAGATGTCGATGACCTTGCGGCAGAGGAGGTAGATGGCACCGATAAGCAGGGCGATGGCGCAAACCTCGCCGAAAGCACCGCCACGGTTGCCTAAAATCATGTCCAAGAACTGCATGTCGCCAGCTTCGGCCAACGAGCCAACGCCGGCTTCTTTGAGGATACCCAACGGGGTGGGACCCGTGACGGCATCGGCGAAGAAGCCTTTCTCGAAGATGGGCTGGGCTTGCGGCCAGGTGGTCATGGCGGTCGGGAACGACACGAGCATGAACACACGGCCTACCAAAGCGGGGTTGAAGGGGTTCTTGCCCAAGCCGCCAAAGGCCATCTTGCCCACGCCGATGGCGATAATACTGCCCACGATGACCATCCAAATGGGAAGGTTGGCAGGCACGTTGAAGGCAAGGAGCAGACCCGTCAGGGCGGCTGAGCCGTCGTTGATGGTCAAAGGCCCCTTGATGAGGAATTTCTGGATGAGCCATTCGGTCAACATGCAAGCCGCCACCGAAACAAGCGTGAGGCGCAACGCATACCAGCCGAAATAGTAAATGGCCACAAGCAAGGCCGGAACCAACGCGAGAAGCACACGATACATGATCTTCTGCGTGTTTTCCGACGAATGCACATGCGGCGAACCTGAAATTGTGTATTTGTTCATTGTTGAAATGTTTTTTTCGAGTTGTTCAGTTAATCAGTTGTTTAGTTGTTCAGTTAGTCGTTTGTTTCAACTGAATAACTGAACAACTGCAAACCACAAACTATTTTTGGTTTCGGGCACGGATAATCGCACCGGTCTTGGCCTTGCCGTAACGGATGTAATCCAGCAGCGGGATGTTGGCGGGGCAGGTGAACTCGCAGGAGCCGCATTCGATGCAGTCCATGATGTGGTTCTTCTCCGTCTCGTCGAAATCGTTGTGCTTGGCAATCTTGTGGAGCAGGAACGGCTGCAAGCCCATCGGGCATGCCATGGCGCAGCGTCCGCAACGGATGCAGTTGGTCACGCGACGGTCCTGGGCCTCGTCGATAGTCATCAGCAAGATGCCCGATGTGCCTTTGATGCACGGGAAGTTGGTGACCGACACGCTCTTGCCCATCATCGGGCCGCCGTTGATGACGTCGGTGATGCCTTCGGGCAGACCGCCGGCAGCCTCGATGAGGAGGTCGGCAGGCGTACCGAAACGCACGCGGAAGTTGCCGGGTTTCTTGACCGACTTGCCAGTGACGGTGACGATGCGTTCAATCAAGGGCTTGTTCTTCTGCACGGCTTCGTAGATGGCGTAGGTCGATGCCACGTTGACCACGACGCAACCCGTCTCGATGGGCAGCTTGCCCGACGGCACCTCGCGGCCTGTGACGGCCTTGATCAGTTGTTTCTCGCCGCCTTGCGGATATTTGGTCTTCAGCGGCTGCACCTCGATGCCTTTGTAGAGGTCGCGATGCTCGTTGATGGTCTTGTCCAACAGTTCGATGGCTTCCATCTTGTTGGCCTCGATGCCGATGATGCCCTTGTCGACGTTGACGGCCTTCATCAGGATCTTCACGCCGATGAGGAACTCTTGCGTCTTTTCCAAGAGGAGGCGGAAGTCGCAAGTGAGGTAAGGCTCGCACTCGGCGGCATTAATAATAATGTATTCGGCTTTCTTGCCTTCGGGCACCATCAGTTTGACGTGGGTGGGGAAGGTGGCGCCGCCCATGCCGACAATGCCGCATTCTTTCACCTTGTCGATGATCTGCTTCGAGTCCAACTTGATGTCGGTCAGCAGTTCGTCAGTATTGATGATGCCTTCGGCCCATTCGTCTTGGTCCTCGCGGTCGATGAAGACGGCGGGTTTGTAGTAGCCCGTGTGGTCCATCACCACGTCGACTTTGGCGACGGTGCCGGTAGCAGGCGAGTGGACGTTGGCCGAGACAAAGCCTTTGGCCGTGCCGATGAGTTGTCCCGTCAGCACGCGGTCGCCTTTTTTGACGATGCATTCGGCCGGTGCGCCAAGGCATTGTCCGAGCGGGACGATGATCTGCTTGGGCATCGGGAAGTCTTGTATGGGCTGGTTGGCCGAGAGTTTGTTCTCTTCGGGATGCACGCCGCCCTTGCTAAAAGTCTTTATCGGGTTCATGCTGTGACGGTGTTTTCGGGTTGGACTTCAGTTTTCACTTCCACTGGGTTCGCAGTCGTCTCGACTGCGGGCACAGGTTTCGCTTTTTCTGCACCCTGCAACGGCTTCGGGTCGTTGATGGGGCCTTCGGGTTTGGGAGCAGGGAAGTTGATGGCGTGGATGGAACCGCGTGGGCACACCTTCACGCACTTGCCGCAGGCCTTGCACTTGGCCGGGTCGATGTAGGCCAAGTTGCCGCGCATCTCGATGGCCTCGAAGGGGCATTCCTTCAGGCACTTTTGGCAGCCGATGCAGCCCACCGTGCAGTTCTTCATCACGAGGGCGCCCTTGTCGGTGTTGACGCAGCACACATAGACGCGGCGGTCTTTCTTGCCACGCGGACGGATCTCGATGATGCCACGCGGGCAGGTCTTGGCGCAGATGCCGCAGCTGGTGCACTTGTCGGGGTCGACGACGGGCAGGCCCGTCTCAGTGTCGATGTGGATGGCATCGAACTTGCAAGCCTTCACGCAGTCGCCAAGGCCGAGGCAGCCTTTCGAGCAGCCGCCTTCGCCCGCGTAGAGCGTGTTGGCAAAAGCGCAGATGTCAGCGCCTTCATAATGCACCTTTGAAGGTGAGTTTTTGCAACTGCCGTTGCAGCGCACCACCGCAATCTTTGGTTCGGCGGCGGCGGTGACGAGACCGAGGATCTTGCCCACCTTGCTCATGTCGGAGCCAGGGCAGGCGAGGCCGTCAAGGTTGCCTTTTTCGGCGGCTTGCTTCACGCAGGCTTCGGCCAAGGCACGGCAGCCCGCGAAGCCGCAGCCACCGCAGTTGGCGCCTGGCAGCAAGGCCTCCACCTCGTCAATCATGGGACTCTCCTCGACCTTGAACTTCTGTGCCACGAAGTACAGAATGACGGCCAAAACGCCGCCCAAGATTCCGAGAACCGCAAGTGAAATAAGTAATGTGTTACTCATTAGTATAAAATTTTGAGTTTGTTTTCAATTTGAACCTGCAAAGATAGGGATTCTCTTTTTTTCGGCAAAGGAAATTTTTTGAATTTTGAAAAGGTCATTTTATCGGAGTCTTGAATGGTCTATATCCAATCGAAATTGTCAGAAATCAAAAGTTCCTCTTTTTTAACCAAATGTGTCGTTTGCATAGGTATGGATTGATAAGGCAACTCGTAATAATCAGCCAAGGTCCTTACTTCCTCTGTGTCGTCGTAGGTGAGCAAGAAATGTCCTTTCATTTGGCTTGCCAATTCGAAAATCAGCCTGTGGTTGACATCGTAATGGTTGTAAAGCCTTTTGCCAGCCACGGTGTAGGGCGGGTCGATGAAAAAGAAAGCATTGGCATCGCTTTTTTTCTGCTTCATGATTTCAAAAGCGTCGCCATGGATAAAGGTGATTTGGCTTGTAAGGCGGTTGGCTTCGATAATTCTCCTTATTAAAGTGCTTGGATACCAACGTGATGAAAGACCTTTTCCGCCTTCTCCGGTTTTTATCATACCCGAGCCTTTGGCAAGAATGCCTCCATGATTGGTCCTGTTTCTGACGATGGTTGCGAAGCCTTTTTCCTTGGTGCCACGGGATGCTTCGAGGCTCGATTTGTTGATTTCATCGGCTGTGACGACAAAACTGCTAATCTTGTCAACTAGCCATATACAATCCTCCGTTGAAAAGATGGTTTGCCATGCCGCTGCCATGTCGTCATCAAGTTCGACCATGGTTGCATGGCTGAAATAATGTTCTGCGATAGCTGTCAGGGTAATGATGCCTCCGCCCGCGAAAGGCTCAATCAATATGGAGTTTCCTGCGGCTTGGTTGAACCATTTTCGAGCTGTTGGCACAAGCCACGTTTTTCCGCCTGGATAGCGAAAAGGGCTTCTTTGCGGAACCGATGCCACATTGATGACCTGACTTGTTTTTGGAACAGGTTGCAATGCATCGTCTGCAAACAGGGTCAGTTGTTCGGCTTCGGCTCTCATAATAGTTCAAAAGGGGAATGGGTTTCGGGAGCATTATGGATGCGCTCGTCAAGTTTTCCTTGCAGGACAGACACGAAATCGTTCATGTCGCCTGGCTTGGTGTAGATTACACGTTGCAAAGCGGCTTGGAACTCAGTGTAAACCGTTTCAGCCAAGACCAAATGATACTGTCGCTCTGTGGCATCGTATTTCAGGTCGTAGAGAAACCAAGCGATGTCGGCATTTTCTTTTGAGGTAGTCGGCAATTTGGGCAGGGTGTCGAAAAATGATTTCTGGATAACGACGCATTGTTTCTTGTTCCACGACTTGAAGATGCCACCTTTGTACAACATCTGTGGAATCAAACGCTTGCGTGATGAAGAAAGATAATCGGGATGGGGGTAGTTCTTTCCGTCCCATTGGAAATCGGTGGCGGGATTATTCATGTAGCTTTGGAAAGGGTTGCGCAAATTGCCGCTGATGTAAACGCCTTGAACTTCTATGGAAGCAAAGTCGGTGATGATGCCTTGGTCGTTATAACTGACAATCACATAATCGATGTTCCCAGCCGATTGCCCATCACCGTCAGAAAGCCTTATTTCTGGTAATGAAGTCCATTTTGTCCCTTTGGGCCAAACAAATTCGGCTGCGTTTTTTAGGATGATCCAATCTTCTCGAAAACGGGAAGGGCAGGTGATGACTTGGTCGCTACCATGGTTGATGCTGCAAACGCCAAGCGGGTTCTCGGCTTTGTCTTTTGTGCAGTTGGGGAAACGGTTGTGGTAAGGGCAAAGGCGGTTCTCCCTATAACGTTTCGCTCGTTCCGATTCGTTAGTGACAGGAAAACCGAATATTTCAGCCAAAGGGTTGTTGTTCATGGGTTGTATATTCTTATAAATAATTGTTATTCAATTATATAAATAAATTGCTTCTTGAGTTTGTCCCTTCGCAGATAAAGCACTATATAATAAGGTACAAGCGCTACGATGCTGATGAGTGCCGACAGGCCTTCATTCACGCCGAGGCCGAGACAGACGAAAAGCACGGCCAAAAGCAGGAGGATGGGGATGAGGTAGGCCAACACCGCCGCCTTGTTGCCCTGCCCGATGGCCATGGTGACGTTGACCTTCTGCATAAGGCTAAATCCCTTGTCTTTTGGGCGGGGTACGGTCAGTATCTTCTCGGCTTGCTCACCCATGCCACAGGCACTCTTGGCGTGACAGGCAGCACAGGCACTCTGCGCCAATATCTTGATTTCCAATTCGTCGTCGGTGATTTTGGTGACGATGCCCTCGTGGGAAATGGTCTCTTTTTCGTTCATTGTGCGTTCGTTTTCATGCGCAAAATTACATTTTTTTCTCCATTGAGCCAAAAACCCGTATTTTTGCAGCGTAAAATTCTGTTTATGACGGACAAGAAGAAAAAAGAACCTGGGAAATTCGCTGCTTGGATCAAGGAAAAGTACGAGGCGTTGAGGACATGGTACCACAGCGACGACAATTTCATGCGCAAGGTGCATTTCCCTGGCACCAAGGTGCCGCTTTTGGACGTACTGATTGACTTCATCAAGCTGTTCACCAAAGGTCGCACCATGGATCGTGCCGCTGGCGTGGCCTTCAATTTCTTCTTGGCGCTTTTCCCGCTTGTCCTGTTTTTCTTCACGCTGATTCCTTACATCCCCATCCCGCATCTCTACGAAAGGGTGATGATGGCCTTGGACGACTTCCTTATCCCCTCTGGGACAATGGATTATGTAAGGGATTCCATCGATGGGATCATGAACCAACCACACGAAGGACTGCTGTCGTTGAGTATCTTCCTCTGCTTGATTTTCGGCTCCAGTGGCGTGGTGGCCATCTTCAACGGTTTCCGCAATGTGTATGCCAACTATGTGACCAACAAGAGCTTGGACTTGAAGGGCTGGCTCCTTCAACGGACTTTTGCCGTCCTCATGTTAATCATCATCGGCTTGCTGCTGTTGGTCTCCATCTTGCTGATTTCGTTGGGCGGCACGGCGTTGGTCTATCTCGTGAAGCACGAAATCATCGAGGGTGGCTCGTTCACCTTCTTCTTGTTCAGCGTGTTGCGTTGGGTGATTGGCGTTTTCGCCCTTTGTTTGGGCATTGCCTTGCTCTATTTTTTCGGCAACTATCCTTATAAGGAACACTATCGCGTGGAGCGCAAACGCAAAGGCCCGCAAGGTCAGACATTGTATCGCAACTTCGTGATTTTCAGTCCAGGTGCGATTTTGGCCACAGGTCTTTTCATCCTTGGCACGGTCGGGTTCAACATTTATATCTCCAATTTTTCGCGCTACAATGTGCTTTATGGCTCCATCGGCACGCTCATCATCCTGATGATGTGGATCTGGATCGTTTCCATCCTGATTTTGGCTGGCAACGACTTGAATTCGGGCATCCGCCGCAATGCCGACAAACAGAGTCCCGACGAAAACGAACACCTCCGCCGCGAAATCGTCATTGAGGACCTCAAGAGGCATATTCAAAGCTATCAGGGCGAAATTGAGCGACGCACCGCGAGAATCGATGCCTTGCGCAAACAAATTGCTGAACAGACTGTGCTCATACAAAACTTGGAAGAGGAAAACAAGAAGAGTGAGTTGATTATCAAGGAGTACGAGAGGTTTGTGCAGCACGAACTGAAACGCTCCGACGAGCAGTCAATGACTACCAAGTTGCCAAACAATAAAAAGCCATGGGTATCGTAGCGCGACAGAGCATCAAGGGGACCATCGCCACCTATATCGGGGTGGCCGTGGGCATCGTCACGACGTTTTACATCCAGACGAAAGCCCTTCAACCTGAGCAGATTGGCCTCATCGACATCCTGCTGCAGTGCTCGTTGCTCTTCGGTGGGTTGGCCCAGCTCGGCACCAACTCGTCGGCGATGCGCTACTATCCTTTCTTCAAGGATGAGGAACACCGCGACCACGGCTTCTTTGGCTGGACGCTGCTTGTGCCGTTGGTAGGTTTTTCGTTCTTTTTGCTGGCGTTTTTCCTCTTCAAAGGCGCAATCGTGGACTTCTTCACCAAGGATTCGGAGGTGGGGGCTGAGTTGTTCGCAAAATATGTGAATTTCGTAGTCCCCTTGGCCTTTTTCTCGCTCTATATCTCTGTTTTTGAGACGAATAGCAATCTTTTGCTCCGTATCGTCCTGCCCAAGTTCATCCGCGAGGTGGGCTTGCGTGTGGCTACTTTGGTGGTTTACCTGCTTTATTTCTACAAAGTCATTGATTTTGATGGCGTTATCATTGGCTTTTGCGTGTTTTATGGCTTGGCTACGCTCATCAATGTCGTTTATCTTTTCTCTTTGAAACGGGTTTCGTTCAAGATTGAGTGGAAGTACGTCACGCCGCAGTTGAAGCGCGATTTCCTGTTCTACACCTTGTTTATGATTACTGCTGCCTTGGCGGGCAACGTGATTCCCATGTTGAGCAAGTTTTTCGTGGCGGCCAAGGCGAGTTTCCGCTTGGCGGGCGTGTTCACCATCGCCACCAACATCGCGGCGGTCATCGAGATGCCCTACCGTTCGTTGGGGGCCATCTCGCGTCCGCATATCTCTGAGGCCATGGCCAAACAGGACGTGAAAAAGGCCGACGAGTTGTGCAAAAGCGTGGCCTTGCACCAGTTCATCGCCGGGAGCTTCGTCTTGTTCCTCGTTTGGATCAATATCGACTATCTTTTTGACTTGCTGCCCAAGGGCGACATCTACCGCCTCGGCAAATGGGCGGTGTTGCTGCTTTCTTTGAGCCGGTTGGTTTATTCCACTTTCGCCGTGACCACAACGGTGCTGAGCTATTCGAAATATTACTATTATTCGCTGGTATTCACCATATTGCTTGCTGGAATGTCGATTGCCTTGAACGCTTGGTGGGTGCCTCGGTGGGACATCAACGGCGGCGCCTTGGCCAATTTGGTCTCTTATTTCGTCTATTTCATCCTGCTGTTGGCTTTCATCAAGTGGAAAATCGGGGTGATGCCTTTGTCGCGAAAACTGGTGCCTGTAGCAATGATTGTGTTGGCCATGTTTGTACTCAACTGGCTGTGGACGAGTGCCTTGACAGCGCTCATCGTCAAGCCTTTTGAGAGGCCCATCATCGGCCTTACCATTGACGCGGTCCTGAAGTCGGCGCTTTTCCTCGCGCTTGGCTTGACTTCGTTGTACAAGCTGAAAGTCTCACAGTCGGTCAATGACTTGATTGATCGTGTGTGGGATGTTTTCCGCGATAAATAACCACCATATTATCGTATCACGCTCAGTTTCATGAAGCCTTTGCCGTAAGTGGTGCTCACTTCTACGGTGTAAAGGGCTGAGGGAAGGTGGCTTATGTTCATTTCCACTTGCTCGGCTTCGATGTTTCCAATCTCTTTCACTATTTGCCCTCGGGAGTCGAAAACCCTCACGCGCTCGATGCCTTCAGCGGCGATCGTCACCATGTCGTTTGCGGGATTGGGATAAAGTGCCACGGCGATACGTTGGTTTTCATCCACGTCGTGGAACCCCGCATGGATGATGATTTCCTGCTCGCTGAAGCCGCAGTCGTTCCAAGCCCTCACTTTCAGGGTCGTGTTGCCTGGCGAGGTAGTCATTAGGGTGCAGCGGGTTCCCAAAGTGTCCACAATCCAGTCGGGTCCTTCGCAAAACCATTCGTAACGGGTGGCGTAAGCAACGGAATCAATGTGGTAGTTGTATTGGTTGGTGACGACGTCGGTCGAAACAAATACTTCTTGCAAACCTGTGATTTCGGGAATCGGAGCGGGACGTTGCCAAATTTCGAGATGCATGTTGACCACCGAGTCGCAGCCGTGACTTGAGACGAAGGTCTGCTCATAGTGTCCTGATAGCGTGTATTCCTGTCCATTCCAAACGAAGCTTTCGCAAACTGTGGTGTCGCATGCAACGTTGTAGGCATCAATCATGTTAAGATGTAGGGTGACGATACTGTCGCAGCCGTTGGGGGTTGTGAAGGTTTGCTCGTAATCGCCGCTCTCCGTATAGGTTTGCCCATTCCATTCGTATATGCCGCAGTCGGTGTGCGCAAACTGGTGTTCAACACTGTGGTAGATGTAAAGACTCAAGGTTACGATGCTGTCGCAGCCCAGTTGGTTGGTGAAGGTTTGGTGGTAGACGCCGCTCTGGTTGAGTGTCATATTGCCCCATTCGTAGGTGTTGCAAGCGTAGACGGGGTAGGGTACAAAGTATTCTTCCGCATGGTTGATGGTCAAATCCAGCGTGATGATGCTGTCGCAGCCCCATTGGTTGACTAAAGTGGCTTGGTAGATACCTGATTCACTGTAGGTTTGACCGTTCCAGATATACGATTCGCAGCTTGATGCTGTGGTATGGCTGATGCTGCTCTCATGTACCGTGATGCGGACGAGGTTGCTATGGATTGTACCTTCGTCGCTGGTGGCCCAAAGGCGAAGATACCATCCGTCATATGAGATGTCTAAGATTTGGCCGGTGTAGGCGATAGGGCTGGTGAACGCTTCGTCTTGCGAGATTTCCCAGCCGTAGTCGTCTATATTGTGTAAAGTGGGCAGCGTCAGCTCAAGCGGCCCTTCGTCACAAATGGGTGCCGGCTCGTGAAGCTGGCCTACGAATGGGAAGGGCGAGAACTCAAGGTCGCGAATGGCCCTTACGGCGAAATTGCCTCCATAAGGAGCTGATATTTCGTCCTTTTGGCATATGGCGATGTAGGCATTCCAGGCCCAGGCTACATCGGGGTAGGGTGACCCGAAATGCACATACCAGGCTCTTTCGTCGTTTTCCTGCGTACTCGACCAATAGGGATGCAACCCCATGGGATCTCCTGCTATGGTGAGCGTAGGTTCATAGAAGATGGCGTTGACATACAGCATTTTCAGTTGCCCTGCGGCAGGCAGATACCAACCATTGTCGATGTCGACAGCGGCGGCTGCATATTGTCCGGTATAGCCAGTCGATTGGTAGTGGGCGAGGATGGAGAGCGTGTTGGAATAACCGTCGGTGTCCGCGAAGGCGCTGGTCAAGATGTCGTTGTTGTTGATGACGTGTGGCAGGCCTTCTATTTCGTCGGTCAGGCCCCAAGGGATGTTTTCGGCTGCATCGTGCAGGGCCACCATCCACCCAGCGGTGCCGTCCTCGTTAAGGTAGAACACCACACCTTGGCTGCCGTCGGGGTTGGTGACCAGTTGCCCCAAGTGATATTCTTGTGCCTGCAATCCCAAAGTCGTTGCGATGCTGAGCAATATGGCGATGATAGTCTTTCTTTTCATGGCTTGATGATTTAGAAGTTTCTGATGCTGCGGATACTCATGGGGATGTCACCTAAATCCGTCCTGTTTTTGACGATGGCACCTAATCGACCGTCATATCCTAAATATAGGGCACAGTCGTTGTCGTAACCGTATACTGATGAAGACCAGTAGTACCATTTGCCGCGTATCTGTAAGCCATCAATCAGCTTGAGGGAGTTGTTGATGATGGGGATACTGCCGTATAGGATGTTGAGCTGCCCGATTGAAGGCCAATACCAGCCATGCTCGAAATCGACAGCCCAGGCACCTGGATACCTGGAGTGCTCATATTGTGATGCCGACCGCAAGAACCCTGTGTTGTCATAGCCATCAAGGTCGTAGATGGCTTCGCGTTGGGAAAGCCAACCGGTCAGGCCCCAGGGGAGTTCGTTGTAGTTTGACCAGCATATTTGCTGGGTTTGTATGTCAGGATGGAGCGCCCATCCATGACGACCAGTCTCGTCGACGTAGAAGACCACCCCGATGCCACCTCCGTTGTAGTCGTTGGGGGATACAATGATGGTGTCGGTCCCTTGAACGCACAGGATGTCGCCGACGCGGACATTCTGTCCAAAGCCAACAATGGAGATGATGGCAAACAAAGTAAGTAATAATTTTTTTCTCATGGCGAATAGAGTTTGTTTTTTCTGTTTCAATTTCCGTGTGCAAAGGTAAGATATTTTTACATTATGTGAAAAAAATCATTCGTTTGATGAAAAGATTCTTTTATAGAACTCCAATAGTTTATTGCTTTCCTTTTCCCAATTGAATTCGCTCTCGATAGCCTTGCGTCCGTTCTTTCCCATTTCGATGGCTTCTTTTGGGTGCGAGTTTAGCCATCGGATGGCTGCTGCAATCTCTTCGGGCTTGTCGGGACTGACACAGATGGCGAAATGGTATTTGTCGTTCATTTTTTTTGCGAACTCGGTGTCGGAAATGACCACAGGCAGTTCCATCGACATGTAATCGTAGACCTTGGTCGGGAAGGTGTCGATTTTGTCGTATTGACCAACGTTGAGGATCGTCGATGCCCCAATATTGGCCTGCTCCAACAGGGCCACCATACCGTTCTTGTCCAAGAAGCCTTGATAATCAACGCATTCGTATTCAGGCATTTCCTGAAGCTCGGATTGGTAGGATTTGGGGGAGAAAGCGCCTGCCAACAAAACACGTCCCTCGGCAAGGTGGGTTGCTCGAATGAGTTGCGTGATGCCGCGTTCCTTGGTGATACCCCCAATCATGGCAATTTTTGGGCCATTGGCATAATCAATGGGTGTTTTTCGCGTATAATCGGAAATGCTTGGCAAATTTCTGATGAACAGTGTCTTACGGCATCTATTGGCAAAGTAATCGACTCCGTTCATGGTGCAAACCTGAACAACAGCATCAAGTTTCATGCAGACGTGTTTCTCATATCGCATATAAAGGCTGCCAATGACCTTCATAAGAAATGCTGGAGTCTTGATAATCTTTATTTTGTGGATGTTGTCGCGTAGCTGCCAGCCGTAGTATTCGTGACTGTCGAAAATGACGATTTTGCCTTTTCGCTTGAGTTTCAAGCCCACCGGCAGCAATTCGGGCTCATGAAGTTGGTATATGTCGGCATCGACCTTCAAGGCGGCCTCAAGGCTCATCTTGTTTCGTTTCGTTAGTATCTCCAAGTTGTTCTTAATGGGACAAAACAAGGAAATGCACCGCACGCCATCGATGTTTTCTGTCTTTGCTGAAGGACCGAAACCAATGAGAGTGACGTCAAAACCACCTTTGGCCAACGACTTGCATTCTTTCTCGAAAATGCGCATGTCGTTCATTTTGTGAAGGCTGGCAAGATGACATATTTTTGGTGTTTTCATAACTTTGTTCGAGTAGCTTTAGGGACATGTCTTTTTATGAATGCCAGCGTCTTTTCGTATCGCCTTGTCATCCCTTCGTTGACGATGAATTGTGTTTCCATTTGCATTAATCAATTTGTTGAAGTAGCTTGACAATCTCCCCAGCCAGATTCCTTCGTGAATATTGTTCTACGGTTGGGTTTGTATTGTTGGCCAAATCGCCTTCTAAATATTTATTATATAGTGCTTTAATGGATTTCTTCATCTTCTCTTTGTTCCCGAAACTGACTGTCGTTCCGGCGCCCGTCTCTTTCAATATCCTCGCCGCGTCGCCGTCTTCGGGACCGATGCAGAGGATGGGTCGGCCCGAGGCCAAATACTCGAAGAGCTTGCCGGTCAGCAGCCCCTTGGCGCGTGGCTCGCTGTCGGGCATGAGCAGGAGCAAGAGCAGGGTGGAACTGCGGTGCACCGCCGACACTTGGTCGTGCGGAATGTAAGGCGAATAGCTGACGTGCTGACTCAGCCCTTGTTGCTCAATGGCTTTCACAACTGAACTGTCGATTTGACCAATCATGTTGATTTTTAGTGCGTTGGCAAAGCTGTCGTTTTCTTTAGCTAACTCTCCAAGGGCTTCCCAAAGCTTTACGGGGTTCTGGATCTTCGACAGCACGCCGAGATAGGTGATGGTGAACTTTTCGGGCTTGACAACGGTTGTCGTGGCATCGTCGTCGCGGTCGAAGCCGTTGTAGACGACCCTGACGTTGCGGTTTCCGATGCGCCCAAGCCGTTTCGCGCCGTCGGGCGCCACGGTAACCACCTTGTCGGCCTTGGTCAGCACTTCTTTTTCCAATCTGTGGTGCTTGCGGTCGGCCCAACGGGTGAGGTGCAGGTCGTGGTAGTAGTCGATCTCGGTCCAGGGGTCGCGGAAGTCGGCAATCCAATGAAGCCCCAATTCCTCTTTCAACTTCATGGCAATCAGGTGCATAGAGTGGGGTGGACCCGTGCTTATGATGGCATCAACGGGGTGTGCTTTCAGGTAGCTTTTCAGGTACTTCACCGATGGTTTCACCCACCAGCGACGGGCATCGGGGATGAAGAGGTTGCCCCGAATCCAAAGCGAGAGGTCGGTCTTCCAGCTTTTTTTCTTCTCTTTTTCCTCGATGAAACCCATCTTCACGGTCTCCTCCTTTTTGATTCCGAGGAATTTCTTATAGAAGGTGTAAGGCTCAAAAATGGGGCGTCTGATGACTTCGACCTTGGACGAGACATCTTTCTCCAATGAGGGGTCAACGATCGGATATTCAGCGTTTTCTGTAGTGTAAATCACGGGCTGCCAGCCGTACTCGGGCAGGTATTTCGACATCTTCAGCCAACGTTGCACGCCGCTGCCGCCCGACGGGGGCCAATAGTACGTGATGATCAGAACGCGCTTCATCATTCGTTTTCTTTTTTCTTGGGGAAGAAAGTGTAGATGATGGCGCCAAGTATGCCAAAAGAGGCGGCGCTACCTTCCATGCTTTTGAGGCGACCTGTGTAAATCAAGGCTGCAATCAGGCCCAAAATCATGATGAGCGAACTGACGAACGAGACCGTGTTGCCCACTGTCCAGGCCTTGGGCGCATATTCCATCACGATCTCATGGTCGCCGCTGGGAATCAACGCTGAACGCAAGATGTAGTTGGCACGCATCAAGGGCTGTTCTTGCCCGTCGATGTACATCGTCCAGCCTTTTGAGGTCCAAATCTCGGAGAAAACCACCAAGAAATTGGAGGTCTGAGGCCCCTGAGCCTGTCGAAGGGCCGAACTGAATCTATAGGTCAACTTGTTCGGCTGATAATCCACCAACGTGATTTCGGGTAAAATGCTATCCGTAAGTCTGTAATTCCCAATCTGTTGCTCAAATTCTTTGTTCACGATGGCGGTATGTTGCAGGTCGGTGGTGCCTATGGCGTCGATTTCGTCATTAGGCGTGTCGACCCATTGGATGTCCTTCGCGACCCAAGCGTTGCCCATCGCGTAAGGGTTGGGGAAAGGTTGAGTGTTGGGGTTATAGATGACATACTTGGTGTTCAGCATGTTGACGACTTTTTGCTGTTCCAAACTCAGCATTAGGTCTTGCGCGGTTTGGGCCTTGCGGAGTTGGTTGAGTTCGCCGCCAAGGTATTGTGAAATCACGTCTTGGTAGCGACGCAGTTTCGCGCCTGAATAGCCGCCTAACGACTTGTGGAAATAGCAGGTGCTGGCATCGTTGAACATGTCTTTGGTGATGTCGGCCACGCGGAAATCCAGTGTCTTGTCTTCCAGGATGGCTTTGTCGGCCACCGTGGCGGTGAAGGGCTTGTCGTATTTCTGTTGGCTCACGAACTTGTCGTTGTTGAGGTAGCGCTTGTCGATGGGATACATGTCGATGAGCACCAACACGGCCAAGATGGGGAAAGCGATTTGGCCTTTCAGCTTGCCCTTGCCGTATAGGAGCAGCGGCACAGCGGCAAGGATGATGAACAGCAGGCTGCGCATCGCGTCCTTGCGGAAGATGGCCACGCGCACGTTCTCAAGTTGTGAAGCGAAGTTGGCGTAAAGTGCTCCGTCCTTGCCTTTGCTCATGGCCGCAAATTGTTCGGCCTCGCCTTGGCTGAGGAAGTTGAAGAATACTTTGGGCGCGATGTAGAACACCAGGCAGATGCCCGCCGTGACGCCCAAAGCGATGTAGAATTTCTTCATGTTTTGCTTGAAACTCTCAGGGCTCTTGGCGATTTCGGCCAAGCCCAAGAAACCTAGCAACGGCATGGTGACTTCAGCGATGACCAAGGTCATACTGACCGCCCTAAACTTGTCGTAGCCAGGAATATAGTCCAAGAAGAAGTTGGTGAATCCCATGAAGTTCTTGCCCCAACTGAGCAGGATGGAGAGCAGGGTGGCGATGAGCAAGGCCCATTTCAGCTTGCCCTTCACGGTCATGGCTCCGAGGACGAAGAGGAACACGACGATGGCGCCCACATACACTGGGCCGCTCGTGCCAGGTTGGTCGCCCCAATAGGCGTTGCTCTGCGCGATGCTTTCCCTGAATTGGCGGTCGGCCTTGTCCAAGGCGGGGTTTTGCTTGCCGATATAGGCCGAAGCGCCACCTTTGGCGTTGGGAATCAGCAGGCTCCAGGTCTCGCCCTTGCCATAGCTCCATTGGGTGATGTAGTCGCGGTCGAGGCCACGGGTTTGGTTGTCTTCGTTGCGGGTCAAGACGGGTTTGCCACGGGTGGTTTCCTTACCGAACTCATAGTTTCCATAAAGCGCTGTTGAGCAAGTGAGTACGCCAAGAATGGCAGCCACCACCAGTCCTGCCGAAGCCTTGAAGAAATGTCCCAACCTCTTGCTTTTGATGTCGCTGATGAACTCTGCGATGACCAAAATGACGATGGTCAGAGCCAAATAATAGGTGATTTGCAGGTGGTTGGTGCGAACCTCAAAAGCCAAGGCGAAGGCGGTCAAAATCCACCCCCACAGGTATTTGCCTTTGTAGGCCAACAGTACGCCAGCGATGACAGGTGCCATATAGGCCATGGCCATGGCCTTGGCGTTGTGTCCCGCCCCGATGACGATGAATAGGTAGGACGTGAAACCGTAGGCTATGGCTCCGACAAAACTGATCCAAAAGCCGCAATCGAGTACCAAGAGCAGGATGAAAAAGCCTAACATACAGATGAATACGGAACCGATGGGGTGTGGAAATCCCAAACTCAGACCCTTGTAAATCGGGTTGGTAAGGTTGCCCTTCGCGGGCACTGAGATGTTCCATGCTGGCATTCCGCCAAAGGGTGCGTTGGTCCACAGCGTCTGTTCACCCGTGGCCTCACGAAACTCTGTAATCTCTTGTGACATACCGAGATGCATCTCGATGTCATGCTGTTTGATGCGTTTGCCTTGCAGCACCGGGCTGAAATAAACCAACGTGATGACCACAAAGGCGATGATGGCGGCCACGATGCTGAGTACAGTTTTGTTCTTTTGGAAAAAAGTATTCTTCATGATGTTTGTTTTGTTCTATTCAACTTCTTCGTAATCTGTGTATTCTCCAATGTTTGGGTCGACATGGGGCTTTGTTTCGTCTTCAGTTTGCGTAGTGCGGTCGTTATTCAGGCTCTCTTCCATTTCCCGTTGCAGTTTTCTCGCTTTTCTCCTGAATATCAAGTTGATAATCATGTTGAAAGCGTAGAATATCAAGACGGCGGTAAGCAGTATTTTCCAAAATCCTCCCATGGTATATTATAATAGGTGCTGCGAAATTACGTTTTTTCCCCTTGCAATGGCATTTTTTTGCGCAAAATGTCGTTCCATGAGGCTTGGATGAATCCTGTGCCATAACCGAAAAGTTGAACATAAGCCGCTGGAACAGAAAGTAATGCGACTTTCATATCTTTGTTTTTTATCAATGAGTCGGCAAAAACCATCAAGCAGTAGAGTAGGATAGGGGCAAGCCAAAGCCAGTGATGGAAGAGTGCCATGATGACCAACAGCAGGTTGCCGACAACGAAGGCCGCAGGCAGCAAATGCACGAGCTTGAAGGTGTCGGGGTATTTCTTTTTCAGGATGACACGCGCCTCGCCCGAGTGCTTCACCTGTCGGAAAAACGAACTAAACTTGACGCGTCGCTTGTGGTAAACGAAAGCTTCTGGGAAAAGCCGACAGGAATATCCATTGGAAAAGATTCTGGTACTCAGGTCGATGTCCTCGCCGTAGCGCATAGGAGCGAAGCCTTCCAAGGCTTCAAAAACCGACTTTTTTATTCCGAGGTTGAAGCTGCGCGGATAAAACTTGTCTAACTTTTGCTTGCCGCCGCGAATGCCGCCCGTGGTGAAAAACGAGGTCATCGCGTAGTTGATGGCCTTCTGTATGGGCGTGAACGACGTATGAGCGCGGTCGGGACCACCGAAGGCATCGCAAGGCTCGCGGTCGAGTTCGCTTTTGACGATTGTCAAATAATCGGCGGGAACGATGACGTCGGAGTCCAATATAATAAGGTATTCGCCTTGGCTGTGCTCGGCGCCGTAGTTGCGCGACGGGCCGGGACCGCTGTTGGGCTTGAAATGGTAGTGAAGCGTCAATCTGTTGGTGTATTTTTGGCAGACTTCCTCGCATTTTTCCGTCGATCCGTCCTCCACAACAACGACCTCGAAGTCGTTGAAAGTCTGCGCGCAAAGGCTTTCCAGCAGCTCATCAACTTCCTGCGGCCGGTTGTAGACAGGTATGATGATTGAAAACAGCATTTTCCGAATTTTTTGCAAAGATAATGTTTCTTTGTGTATTTTTGCGTTATCAATCATCTATTTTTGAAATGAAAAAACTCATCTCCCTATTCACGAAGATTTTCCCCCGCCAGTGGCTTATCAAACTGAGTTACTTGTTCAGCTGGCTTATCCGTCCGTTTTATTTGGGCAACAAGGTGGAATGCCCCGTTTGCGGCGGTCATTTCCGGAAATTCTTGCCCTATGGATATGGCAAGGCTATGGACAACCGCTTGTGTCCCAAATGTTTGTCGCTCGAACGCCATCGTTTGCTGTGGCTTTATTTGAAGGAGAAGACGGATTTCTTTACCGCACCATTGAAAGTCTTGCATTTTGCGCCCGAGCAGCCTTTCCTGAAGCGTTTCCGAGCCTTGAAGAACCTCGATTACACCACTGCCGACCTCGATTCGCCCATCGCTGACTTGCATTTGGATGTTACCGCCATCGACCAGCCGAGCGACACCTACGATGTGGTCATCTGCAACCATGTTTTGGAGCACGTCAGCGATGCCAACAAGGCCTTCGCCGAAATCAAGCGCATCTTGAAGCCTGGCGGCTGGGCCATTTTGCTTGTGCCCATCAACCCGGATGTGGATACTTTTGAAGACCCGAGTGTCACCGACCCCAAGGAACGTGAGCGCCTTTTCGGCCAATACGACCATGTGCGACAGTTTGGCCGCGATTATGCCGACGTGCTGCGCAAGGCTGGCTTCAAGGTGACGGAGGATAGGATTTACTATGAGATACCTGATCAACAACGCGAAAGGATGCACTTGGCGCGTAGGGGAGAGGAAATCATTTACCGCTGCGAGAAACTGTCGTGAATTGCGTCTCGCAATTCGAAAAATGTGTCGTTTTATAATCAAACTGCTGGACGCAGTTTGCGACAAGATAAAACAACAAAAGGCGATTCCCTTGCGGGGTCGCCTTCGTTACCTTAAATAAGAAATATAACGGCTTCCGAAAATTAATACTCGTCAGAAACTGTAAGTTTTTTGCGGCCTTTGGCTCTTCTGCGGGCCAGGACTTTACGGCCGTTGGCCGTTGACATTCTTTCTCTGAAACCGTGTTTGTTTCTACGTTTTCTGTTCGATGGTTGATAAGTGCGCTTCATCTCTGTATCTTATTTTGTTTGTTTACTTTGAAATCCCTTTCAATCGGGCTGCAAAAGTACGAAGAATTTCCTTTGCTCCAACATTTTTTCCGAAAAAAATGAAAAAGACGAAACCAAATCTGATTTCGCCTTTTTTAAATTATTGGTTATGAGTTGCTTATGCAACAACCTCTTTTTCGGGGATATTCTTCAACGTTTCGACGATGAGGTCCCAGAAGGGCTGCACGCTCTCGATGAGCAGGGCTTCGTCGGGCGAGTGCGGGTGCACCAGTGTAGGTCCGAAGCTCACCATGTCCCAGTTCGGGTACTTTGATCCAAGGATGCCGCATTCCAGTCCGGCGTGGACGACCATGATCTTGGCTTCCTTGCCGAACTTGTCTTGGTAGACTTTCTTCATCAGGTTGAGGATGGTCGAGTTGATGTTGGGCTTCCAGCCGGGGTAGTCGCCGGTCGAGTGGGCCTCGGCGCCATTCTCGGTGAGGTTCTTGCGGATTTGCTCGGCGAGCTTGTCCTTGTCGGCATCGACGAGGCTGCGGGTCAGAGCGGCGCAGGTGATCTTGCCGTCTTCCATCTTAATGGTGGCTAAGTTGCTCGAAGTCTCGGTAGTGCCTTCAAAGTCTTTCGACATGGCGATGACGCCGTTGGGGTAGCGGGCGATGGCGGTAAAGAGGTTGTTCTGCGTCTTCGCGTCGATGACCTGCTTGGGCATCTCGGCGGCTTCGCAGATGATGGCGAGGTCGGGCTCGGTCTTGGCGAACTCTTCCTTGCAGATGGCTTCAAATTCAGGGACGAACTTCGCAAATTCTTCCATCTTGCAGGTCGGGACGACCACGATGGCTTCGGCTTCGCGTGGGATGGCGTTGCGCAGGCTGCCGCCGTCGATGCAGGCGAGGCGCAGGCCGTATTTCTCAGCTGCCATCAGCAGCAGGGTGTTCATCACCTTGTTGGCGTTGGCGCGGCCAAGGTTGATGTCCATGCCAGAGTGGCCGCCTTTCAGGCCTTTTACGAACAGGCGATAGGCCGTCATGCCAGCGGGAACGTCCTCATATGTAGGTGTCCAAGTGCCGATAGTGTCGACACCGCCGGCGCAGCCCACGTAGAGTTCGCCTTCGGTCTCCGAGTCCATGTTCATCAGGATGTCGCCGTTGAGGATGCCGGGTTTCAGCAGGTTGGCTCCGGTCATGCCGGTTTCTTCGTCGATGGTGAAGAGGGCCTCGATGGGGCCATGTTGCAGGTCGGTGGCTTCGAGGACGGCCATGGCAGCGGCGGCTCCCAATCCGTCGTCGGCGCCGAGGGTGGTGCCGTTGGCTTTCACCCAACCGTTTTCGATGTGGGTCTCAATCGGGTCGTTTTCGAAATCGTGCACCTTGTCGGCGTTCTTTTGCGGCACCATGTCGAGGTGGGCTTGCAGAATGACGCCTTTGCGGTTTTCCATGCCGGGCGTGGCGGGTTTGCGGATGATGACGTTGCCACAGTCGTCGACCATGGTCTCAAGGCCGTGGTCTTCGCCCCATTGCTTCATGAAGGCGATTACTTTGGCTTCTTTCTTCGAAGGGCGCGGAATCTGCGTCAGGCTGTAGAAGTTGCTGAACACGCCTTTCGGTTCCAAATCTTTGATAGTGCTCATTGTGTTGATTGTTTATTGTTTAACTGTTTGATTGTTTGACTGTTTCCATTCGCTTTCGTTGGTTGTTGGAGCTTGCCTGCTGCCTTTTCAACGGTTCAACAATTCAACCTCCAACACTTCAACAGAAATTAGTCGGCTAAAATACAACTTTTTTCCTTTGGTTTCCCTTACTACTGTGTTTTTTCTATTGTTGATGGCTCACAACAACCCTGTTTTGCTGTATGAAGCCATTCTTGTCGGTTGATTTCAGTAAATAAACACCCTGCGGAAGATGTCCCAATTGCGCCATGTTTCCTCTGAAACTCATGACTTGCTGGCCAAGGGCGTCGAAAACCTTTGTTTCGGTGGCTTCGATTCCTTCCAACGTGAGGAAACCGTTGGTGGGATTGGGATAGACCGTCAGGTTTGTGGCTGTGTCTTCATCGGTGCCAAGCATGTCGGTGATTTCGATGATGATTTCTTTGCGGGCATCGTCGAGGTTGACAATGAGCGTATCTCGTCCTGTTTCAAGCAGTTGCGCGATATTTTCGAAAAAACTAACCTTGCCAGTGGCGCTTTCCCAAGTGAGTCCGTAAAAATCGTTGAAGATGTGAAAGTCGTCACGCACGTTATTGAAACGGTCATAGTCCAATTCGTTGACATAGCGCAATCTTGCAGGAGCGGCGGCCACGAAGCGAGTCTCATTGTAATGAACCCAGCTGTCGGGGGTGGGGTAGTTGTCTTCGTAGAAGTTCCAGCTATATACTTCGTTGCCGTAGGTCCAAGTATGCCCTAATTCCTCGGTCATATTGAATCCGATAAGCTCATGGGTGAAACGAGGCTCAACCACTCCTTCCACGTCGTTGCCGGGCGTAACGCCGGTTTTGTCGGTCATCTGACGGTCGTAATAGCAGTTGCTGGCATGGCTGGGCTGTCCGTTTTCGGTCCATAGGCGACCGATGACGGCCTTGATGCTCGGACCGTAGCAGCCACCAAAATTGAGCAGCTCGGTAGAGGTGTTTTCGGAATCGTAGTTGGTGACGAAACCGACCACACCACCTGAGTATCCGCTTGTGGCATAGATGTTTCCGGCATTGATGTTGTGTGCAATCTCTGCGTTTGCACTATAGCCGACGATGCCTCCGGTGGATGTGGTGCCGCTTATGTTTCCCGTATTGATGCATGATATGATGGTGCCGTAGAAGTCGCCGACGATGCCTCCGATGAAGTCTTGGTTGGAGGTGATGTTGCCTGCGTTGGAGCAGTTCACAATTGCGCCCCAGCTTGCGCCAGCGATGCCGCCACAATAATAATAGGTGGCATTCACGTCGCTGTAGTTGTGACAATTGATGATTTGGGAGTTCTCTCCTGCCGCACCGACAAAGGATCCAGTGTAGATTTCTCCAGTGACATGGCTGTCCCTAATTTTGAGGTTGCTGATGGAGGCATTGGCGCCAATGACCGAGAACAACCCTTGGTTGGAGTTGTTGGTGCTGAAGTCGGTGGTGAGGTGGGTGATGGTGTGGTTGCCGCCATCAAAGTGGCCAAAAAAGATTTTCTCTCCGGGGATGGAGATGGGCATCCAAGGCGTATAGTTGCTGAGGTCGATGTCTTTGTCCATCAGGAAATACTGGTCGGCATAGCCTGGATTGCCATCGGGGAAGATGACGCCGCTGGCTTCGGTGCCGCTGTTGACACGGGTCGCGATTTCGGCCAACTCCTCTGCCGAGCCGACAATGTAAGGGTCTTCATAGGTCCCAGTGCCGCCGCTTCGGGCAGGTTGGGTGTTCACTTTCAAGTCGCCTGAAGGCCGCATGGCATTAAGGGTTGCACCAATGTTAGGCGTGGCAAAATCGTATCCGATGCGGGATTGCATTTGCGCATAAGCGACAATTCCACTCATTGTGAGTGCTACGAGAATGGTAAAAGTCCTTTTCATGGCTGTAAGGTTTTGTTTGTTGTTATGTAGTGTGTTTTTTCGCTTGCAATATTAGGTGTTTTTTGCTTTCCATCAATAATGAAGATGTTTTTTTTGTTTTGGTCGCCCTGTTTTTTTCCGTTAATCAAAAATTTGGTTGTTTTTTGTGGGCCAACCGATACATTTTTGCCAAACTCTTTCGCTGTTTCCCCGAAATGTTGTACTTTTGCCCAATAATAAAAACGAGTGTTCCGCGTTTGCAATAGAGAGAATTTACACCTATGAGAAGATATGTCCTGATTATCATGTCGGCCTTGTTCATCTTCATGAGCTCCGACCTTTTTGCGCAAAGAAGAAATCCGGCCAAGAACGCCGACTTGGCCTTTGGGCGCAAGCAATACACCGAAGCCGCCGACCGTTACAAGAAAGCCTACCGCAAGGTGCGTCGCAACAAGGACGAGCGCAATCGCATCAGTTTCCAAATGGCTGAATGCTACCGTCTTATCGGCCTTACCAAACGTGCTGAGCCTTACTACAAGCGTCTGCTGAAGACCGAGTATCCCAACACGCATCCCGAACTTTATCTCTATCTTGCCGAGACTTACAAGACAAACGAGAAGTTCAACGATGCCATCGAGATGTATGAAATCTATTCCCAGCGAATGCCCGACGACCCGCGAGGCCCGCTTGGCGTGGAGACCACCAAAATGATTGCGGAATGGATGGAAAACCCGTCGAAATACGAGCTGACGGAACTGAAAAAGGTGAACTCGACCAAGGACTCGGACTATTGCGCCACATGGCTCAACAACAACTACAACGAAATCATCTTCACCTCCACCCGCGATGCCGCCACAGGTAAGGAAAAAGACGGTATCACAGGGCAGGAGTTTGCCGACCTCTTCACTTCCAAACAAGACCGCAAAGGCGACTGGAGCACGCCAGTGCTCGCCGACGAGGCTGAAAATGTCAATACCAAAGCCAGCGAGGGAACGCCTTTCATGAACGACCGTTTCACCAAGATGTATTTCACCCGTTGCCAAAACAACGCCCACCGCAAAAGCGGCTGCCAAATCATGGTGGCCGGAAAGAGTGGGGGTGCCTTCTCGGAAGCACGCCCTGTTGAAATCGCCGGTGTCGACACCCTGGATATCGTTGGTCATCCCACTCTTTCGCGCGACGAACTTATCCTTTATTTTGCTGCCGAACGCAAGGGCGGATTTGGCGGCAACGACATCTGGGTGGCCATGCGCGACAATGCCACAGAGCCTTTCAAACACCCCTTCAACCTTGGCGAGCGCATCAACACGCCCGGCAACGAGGTGTTCCCCTTCCTCAGATACGACACCGTATTATATTTTGCCTCCGACGGTCACGGCGGCATGGGTGGTCTCGACATCTTCGTCAGCTCAATGGACACCAGCGGACAATGGGGCGAGCCACGCAACCTGAAATACCCCATCAACTCGATTGGCGACGACTTCGGTATCGTCTTCCATCCCACTGAAGAACGCGGTTTCATCTCCTCCAACCGTGGCAACAGCCGTGCTTTGGACAACATCTACTACTTTGAGGAACCGCCTATCTTGTTCACCTTCTCAGGCACTGTCAAAGATGCCAAGACGAAGCAATATGTCAGCAACGCGCAAGTGCGCATGGTGGGCAGCGACGGCTCGAACAACATGACCCGCACCAACGACAAGGGTTACTTCAACTTCAGCGAGAGCCAGATGAACAAGAACACGACCTACGACATCACTATCGATAAAGATAACTACTTCACACTCAGCGCACAAGAGACCACCATTGGACTTGAGTTCAGCAAGGACTTCGAGAAAGAATACGACATCGAACCCATACCGCAAGAACCCATCATGCTGCCCGACATCCTTTACGATTTGGGCAAATGGGACCTCAAGCCCCAATTTGAGGACTCGCTGCAAGGCCTGATCGAAACGTTGCAAATCAATCCGACCATCACTATCGAGTTGGCTTCGCACACCGATGCCCGCGACACCGACGAGCACAACGACATCCTGTCGCAAAAGCGCGCCCAAAGTGTTGTCGACTATCTGATTATCAGAGGTATCGACCCGCTCCGCCTGACCGCCAAGGGCTACGGCGAGCGTGTGCCGCGCACCATCCAGAAAGACATGACCGTGAAGGGCTACACCTTCAAGGCTGGAACGAGACTCACCGAAGACTTCATCAACAAGCTGCCCAACAACGACGTGAAAGAGGCTGCCCACCAGATGAACCGCCGCACCGAGTTCCGCATCCTGAGCAAGGACTTCGTGCCACGCGAACATATCAACGAAGGAGGCACCGTCAACATCGCCATCAATCCGCAAGAAGAACAAACTGAGCAATTTACCGTCAACAATAAAGGTTACTTCAATTTCTTCGCTCGCGTGGACGGCTACAACGAGCCTTTCACCTACAGCCAGAACGCCGATTTCTGCGTCTCGGAGAGCCGCGCCTTGGAGCTGCTGAAAGACGGTCGCATCACCGCCGACGACTTCAAGGGCGACGTCGACAAGATCCTGACCACTGGAGGCATCGCCAACGACGCCATCTTCGTCATCAAGGAAGTGCGCATCGCTGGTCGCTCGCTCTACAACGTGGAGTGCAAAGTGGTGAGCCGCATGGTCGAGCAATGGGTCATTGGACAGAAGAACATGAAGCAACTCGGCAACTTCGAGTTTGATACGAAAGAGAAAAAATTGAAGTTTAAATAATATTGACTGCGAGACTACGAGACTACGGGACTGCGAGACTTCCAACCCGTAGTCCCGAAGTCCCGAGGTCCCGAAGTCAAAAAACATGGACAATCGTTATAGCCAACGCGGCGTATCAGCCGAAAAAGAAGACATTCACAACGCCATCAAGAACCTCGACAAAGGCTTGTATCCCAATGCGTTCTGCAAAATCATCCCCGACATACTCGGCCACGACCCGCTTTATTGCAACATCATGCACGCCGACGGCGCAGGAACCAAATCGTCGCTCGCCTACCTCTATTGGAAAGAGACCGGCGACATGAGCGTATGGGAAGGCGTGGCGCAAGACGCCGTGGTGATGAACACCGACGACCTCATCTGCGTGGGCGCGACCGACAACATGCTCCTCTCCTCCACCATCGGGCGCAACAAGAGCCTGATTCCTGGTGAGGTGATTTCCGCCTTGATTAACGGCACGGAACACTTCTTGGAGAAACTGCGCAAGCTCGGCATAGGCATCTACCTCACCGGTGGCGAGACCGCCGACGTGGGCGACTTGGTGCGCACCGTCATCGTCGACAGCACCGTGACGACACGCATCAGACGTGATGAAGTGATTGAGAACAACTTGCAACCAGGCGATGTGATTGTGGCTTTTGCTTCTTACGGACAAGCTACTTACGAGGACAGCTACAACGGCGGCATGGGCAGCAACGGCCTCACCTCGGCCCGCCACGACATGCTGAACCATTATTTAGCCGAGAAATACGACGAGAGCTACGACCATAGCATTCCGGAAGAATTGGTCTATTCCGGTCCGCACAAACTCACCGACCCGACCGAAGTCCCTGGCGTTGACGTGGGCAAGCTCATCCTCTCGCCCACCCGCACATATGCCCCGCTGATGATCCCGATACTGAAGGAGTTCCGCAAGCAAATCCACGGCATCATCCATTGCAGCGGCGGTGCCCAGACCAAAGTGTTGCACTTCGTTGACAAGCTGCACATCGTGAAGGACAACATGTTGGCTTTGCCGCCTTTGTTCAAGATGATCCAAGCCGCCTCAGGCACCGACTGGCACGAGATGTACAAGGTCTTCAACATGGGCCACCGTTTGGAGATCTACACCAACGAAAAAGCCGCCAATGAGATGATTGCCATCGCAAAAGAATTCAACATTGACAGCCAAATCATTGGTCATGTGGAGACTTCGGAGAAGAAGCAGTTAACGATAAGAAGTGAGTTTGGAATGTTTGAGTATTAAAACCATCAAAATCATAACCATCATGAAAAAAACTCTTATTTTATCATTAGTTTTAGTTTGCCTGTTTCATGGCATTTCAGACGCACAAACTACAGACGGACAAACGTTCATTAACGCTTTCTTTCCCGAAAGTTCTTACTATGAAGGACACCATTGCAACTCAAATTATCTATTGGACACGCTATATTGGAGTGAATGGTATAACGGTTCTGGTGGATACCATTATCTTCTCAATTACAAATACATCTTCACTTATCTTCCTGATGGTAATGTCTATCAGATAATGGAATATGCATATATTCAGGACTACAATCAATGGCGGCAATCATATCGATATTCATTTGACTATGATGAGGATGGCCGACTGACATGTTATAGAAGTGAGCTACAAAAACCTAATGGGCAATGGCAGTATTATACCATCAAAGAATACACATACGACAATCAGGAGAGGGTGTCTGTAATACTCCAAACGAATTGGGCAGGAGAAGGTTATGAGGATAGCCATAAAGAGTTTCAATATGAATATGATGAAGATGGCCACTTGTTGAGAGAAGCTATCTATTTGCCCGACCAAGGTCGTTATTATTTCCGCTTTCTATACGAATATGAAAATGACAATTTGACCTCCGAATACTATCAAAGATGGCTTCCTTCATCAGGATGGACTGACATTGATTGGTACCAATTTAGTTATGTAAACGGCAAGATATCAGACATGATTCATCAGATCTGGAATTCTTCAGAACAAAATTGGTACAATTATGAAAAACAAACATACGAATACCATCCTGAAGAAGAAAGAGCATACATTATTTCCCAGTCATGGGACGACGAATGGATAAACAGATACCGTGCGACCAATTTTATTTCAAACGGTCGCCTTGTAATAGATAGTACACAAAAATGGCAAAACGAGGAATGGGTTGACTTTACAGCTTGCGAATATTCATTTGACGGTTCGGGGAATTTCACAGAAGCAAAATGGAAAGATTATGTTGACGGTGAATGGGTTGATAGTGACTACAATACAAAAACCATTGTCAGTTATAATGATGGGGTGTCTATCCTTTGCGACTATATCCAATCATTTCGAGCAAGATACATAAGCACCGACAGCACATCAGAATTATACACTACCAACCAGACTACCATTTTTCCTAATCCAGGAACGAACCAGTTTACTATTCAAGCCGACACTCCTTTTACGCATGTCATAGTTTATGACATGACGGGCCTTCAAATATTCAGTCAATCCGTATCTGAAACTGCAATTCGCATCAACACCGAAAGTTGGCCATCTGGAATCTATTTCTGGAAAGCATACAATTCAAATTCTGCTCAATGCGGGAAATGGGTAAAAAACTAATCCTTATACAAATACCGTGGACATCACCTCAAAACTCGAAACGATAAAGCACCGCTGGGAGGAAATGGGCGAACAGCTCGCCGACCCTGCCGTGGCTTCCGACATGAAAAAGTTTGTGAAGCTCAACAAGGACTATAAGGACTTGGAGCCTATCGTAATGGCCTTCAAGGAATACAAAACACTGAAAGCCAACGTGGAAGAGGCAAAAGAAATCTTGTCTACGGAGAAAGACGACGAGATGCGCAAGATGGCCCAAGAGGAGTTGGACACCGCCCAGACGCGCATCGAGCAGCTGGAGCAGGACATCCGCGTGATGATGATTCCGAAGGACCCGCAGGACAGCAAGAACGCCATCATGGAAATCCGTGCCGGCACGGGCGGCGACGAGGCCTGCCTCTTCGCCGGCGACCTCTTCCGCATGTACACCAAATTCTGTGAAGCCCAAGGCTGGAAGGTGGAAGTGACCTCAGTGAGCGAAGGCGCCAGCGGCGGCTACAAGGAAATCGACTTCACCGTGACGGGCAACGGCTGCTATGGCATCCTCAAGTTCGAGTCGGGCGTTCACCGCGTGCAGCGTGTGCCCAAGACCGAAACCCAAGGCCGCATCCACACCTCTGCCGCATCGGTGGCCGTGCTGCCCGAAGCCGAGGAGTTTGACGTGGAAATCAACGAGGGCGAGATAAAGTGGGACACCTTCCGTTCAAGCGGCGCGGGCGGACAGAACGTGAACAAGGTGGAATCGGGCGTGCGCCTGCGCTATATGTGGAAGAACCCCAACACGGGCGAAACCCAGGAGATCCTCATCGAGTGCACCGAGACCCGCGACCAACCCAAGAACCGCGAACGCGCCTTGGCCCGACTGCGCACCCGCATCTACGACATGGAATACCAAAAATACATCGGCGACATCGCCGCCAAGCGCAAGACCATGGTCTCGACCGGCGACCGCTCGGCGAAGATCCGCACCTATAATTATCCTCAAGGGCGTGTCACCGACCACCGCGTGGAAGGCCTGACCGTCTATAACCTTGCCGCCGTCATGGATGGCGACCTCACCGAAATCATCAACCGCCTGCAAATGGCGGAAAACGCTGAAAGACTGAAAGAAAATATTGAATCATAATATCATGAATAAGAAGCAATTATTCGAGCAAATCAAGAAAAAGCAGTCGTTCCTCTGTGTCGGACTCGACACCGACATCAACAAGATTCCACAGGACATGTTGGCCATGGACGACCCCGTATTTGAGTTCAACAAGCAGATTATCAACAAGACCGCACCGTATGCTGTGGCCTACAAGCCCAACACGGCTTTCTACGAAGTGTATGGCAGCAAAGGTTGGCAGAGTCTGGAACGCACCATCCAATACATTAAGGTCAACCATCCCGACATTTTCATCATCGCTGATGCCAAGCGAGGCGACATCGGGAACACCTCGGCCAACTATGCCCGTGCCTTCTTCAACACCTTGAAGGCCGATGCCCTCACCGTGGCACCCTACATGGGCAAGGACTCCGTGGAGCCTTTCCTCAACTTCGAGGACAAATGGGTGATCCTGCTCGCGCTGACCTCCAACAAAGGCTCACAAGATTTCCAGTACCTGAACGTCGGTGAACGGATGCTGCACCAGCAGGTGTTGCAAACCGCCACCACATGGGCCACATCGGAGCAGATGATGTTTGTGGTGGGAGCCACCCATCCCGAAGAATTGGGCGAGATCCGCAAGATGTTGCCCGACTATTTCTTCCTCGTACCTGGTGTGGGTGCGCAAGGCGGCGACTTGCAGGCGGTGGCCCACAACGGCTTGAACGACGAATGCGGTCTGTTGGTCAACTCATCGCGTGGCATCATCTATGCCTCCAACGGCAGCGACTTTGCCGTTCGCGCTGGCGAAGAAGCCAAGAAGCTGCAGGAGCAAATGAGTGCTTTGCTGAAGGAAAAAGGGCTCTTATAAGCTCAGGAAATATCGGGTCGAGCCCGCTATGACACTTTGGGTTGGAACCATCCCATGACGAAAAAAAGCCGCCTCGGTTTGAGGCGGCTTTTTTTGTTGCAATCCGCAAACCCGATTAACGGGCCACCGAGAAAGTGCGGTTGAGCACATTGCCATCGTTGGCCATGATGCGGAGGAAATAGACACCATTATTGAGGCTATCGGTGTTGATTTGAGTCGAGTTGCCAGTGACCTCTATGTTCATAACACGCTGGCCAATAGCATTGTAAACCTCAATACTGCTCATTCCCTCACCTTCAATGTTCAGCACATTCGAAGTCGGGTTGGGATAGACCTTCAAGGTGTTTTCAAGTTCGTCGACGCCTTCCATCCATGTTTGGAACGTGGTTTCCTGGCCATAGAAAGTCTCGCCATTGACGATAGCAAAAGCCTTCACCACATAGATGGTCGACATTTCAAGTTCATCGGTGAAGCCCAAGATATTGTGGAACTCATTGTAGAAGCCGTTGATGATCAAAGGATCTGAGCTTGTCACCTTGCGGCATTCAAAACCCACTTGGTCAGGATAGACTTCGCATTCAAGAGGAGCGATGAAATCAGCATGAGTGTAACTGATGTTGCTCACCATGGTCTCGCCCACGTTGACATTGGCTTGAGGTCCCCTGACGGAAATCAGGTGCGTGGCCGACTCGCCAAACTCACCGTCGTCTTCGTCACCGAAGAGAACGTTGCCTTGGCTGTCCTTCACGATATAGTAGCCATGTCCATACATGCAGCAGATGCCGTTGCCCATCTCGTCGAAGATGTCGAACCTCACGCACTCGTTGGCGGGCACAGTGACATGTTCGAGATGAATTTGCGTAGCGGTGCCGCCAGCCAACAAAGTGTAGGGGCCACCTGAGCCCAGCACCGTGCCGTCGGAGGCAGTGAATCGCCACGTGGTGTGGTTGCCGAACTTGTCTTGCATGAGGATGAGGCTGAGTTCTTCCTCATCGCCTTCGATTTCAAGGTCTTGCCACTCAAAGCAGGTTACGGTGCCCGATCCTTCATTGGTGAAAGCCGTTCCGTTAGCCTCGGTGATGGTGGCATGGATGGGATGGGTGCCAAAGGGCACTTCCATGGCCGTAGTCAGTTTTTCACCACCATATTGCGGGATTTCGCCTTCCCAGTTGATGGTTTGGGTTTGGCCATCCAATTCCACTTCGACGGTCAGGCTGGTGATGGCTTCGGTACCCAAGTTTTGCACGGCTATTTCGATGTCTTTTGTATGCGAGCAGGTGGTACCGGCAGCTTGCGAAACGCCCATCACGGCAGGATAGATGGGTTCGTCGGAACCATAGACAGTTTGAAGTTCACAGCCAGTCAGGATAGGACGGGTGGTCTGTCCTTGTTGGCGTTCAGAGACCCAAGCAAGGAAAAAGACGTTGTCGATATCCACTTCGGTGCCATTGGGATTGCCGATCGTTTCAGGAATCTGGTATTCGAAGGTACGGGTAATCAGCGTACCTTGGGTCGTGGGAGAAATGACATCGCCCCAAGCGCTTTGGTTGATGATGTCTCTCAGCACGTGCATGTGGCAATACTGGTTGCCAATAACCTGTGCCGGGTTGTCGCCCATTCCTGTTTGCGAGCCCAAGATGCTGTCTTGCAGCATGGCAACTGTCAGGAAGTTCTCATCGGCAGTGCTGTTGCCGGTATAATACACTTCAACGGTGATGATGGCTGCACGGGTTTGGGGGTTGATGACCGCCCTACCAGCAACATTACATTCCGAGGCTTGGCCCAATTGGGTGTTCGTTTGGCTTGTCCATTGGTCACGACCGATAGCGGAGGCCGTAGAACGATTGACGACACCAGAGGGGAAACTCGTCACCCCAAAGCCTGCACGAATTGCTTCGCCATCGGTGGTATTCAAATTGGGGAAGGTGTTCGGCGAGAATCCGCCTGCGTGAACATTGATAGCCCAGAAACGTCCAGGATGACTGGCAGCAATCTGGTTTGCAATCACATGACCCGAAGGACACCATGTGCAATTGCGTCCAGTGAACTCTTCGAGGATGACGTTCCTGTTGGTAGGTTCCGTCGAGACATACTGCTGGGCTTTCAATGAGAAAGAGAAGGCCAGCAAAGCCATTAAGGCAAAGGTGAATTTCTTCATGATTGTATGATTTAATTTGTTGATACTTTTTCCGCCACAAAAATACACATTAATCAAAAAAATGCGTCACAAAGTGGCGCATTTTTTTCGGATTTTCAGAAACGAAGTCCAAAGTTGGCTTCATTTCTTCTTTGAGGTGCTCTCTTCTTCGATTTGTTTGTCTTTCTTGTTGCCTTTCATCAGCACATAGGCGAACGGGGTCGACAGGAAGACGGACGAGAACGTACCGGCCAGCACACCAATCAACAGGGCGAAGATGAAGCCACGGATGGTGTCGCCACCGAAGATGAAGATGGCGAGCAACACGACCAAGGTCGAACCCGATGTGTTGAACGAACGGGTCAAGGTGCTGTTGACTGCGCTCACCATGTTGTCCTTCCAAGAGGCTTTCGGGTGCAGGTTGACGTTTTCACGTACACGGTCGAAGATAACCACGGTGGCGTTGATGGAGTAACCAATGACGGTCAGCACGGCGGCGATGAAGCTTTGGTCGACTTCCATGGTGAAGGGCAGGATGTTGTAGAACAACGAATACATACCCAACACGATGAGCGAGTCTTGAGCCAGAGCCATAATGGAGGCCACACCATATTGCCATTTCTTGAATCGGATGGCGATGTAGACAAACATCAGGGCCAGAGCCACGATGATGGCCCAAATGGACTTGCGGGTGACGTCGCTGGCGATGGTGGCACCGACTTTCTGGGTGCTCAAGATGCCCACGGTCTCGTCTTCCGAAGAGAATTGGTTCATGCTCAGCTCGTTCTTGTAAAGGCCTTTCAGGTTGTTGTAGAGGATGGTTTGAAGCACGCTGTCGACAGCGGGGCTGTCGTTCTTGATCAAGAACTTGGTCGTGATCTTCACCTGACCGTTCGTACCGTAGGTCTTCACTTCGGGTGTCGACCAGTCTTCCACTTCTTGGTCGTCTCTCATTTGCAGGGTGCTGTGGATGGCGTTCTTGTCGATGTTGACGTCAGCCAAGGCTTCGCGAACGGTCTCAACCTTCATGTTCGGGTCGTCGAATTGGACGACGTAGTTGCGGCCACCAGTGAAGTCGATGCCGAGATTCAGGCCACGGATGGCGAGCGAACCCAAGCTGACCACGAGGAAGCAGATGCAGATGATGAACGAGGTCTTGCGGATGCCGATGAAGTCGTAATGCTTGTCTTGCAAGAAATTGCGAGTCCATTCGGTGGAGAAGCTGATCTCTTTGTCCTTGTTCAGCATACGGTCGAAAATCAGACGGCTGATGAAAATGGAGGTGAACAAGGATGTGAGGATACCGATGCAGAGGGTGACGGCGAAGCTGTGTACAGGACCCGTACCCAAGATAATCAGGATGATACCGGTAATCAAGGTGGTGACGTTACCGTCGATGATGGCCGAATAAGCGTTCTTGTAACCGTCGGCGATGGCGAGCTTGATGCCCTTGCCAGCTTTCACTTCTTCCTTGATACGCTCGAAGATAATCACGTTCGAGTCGACGGCCATACCCAAAGTCAGTACGATACCAGCGATGCCAGGCAGTGTCAGCACGGAGCCGAGGCAAGCCAACACACCGAACAGGAAGAACACGTTGACCAGCAAGGCGACATCGGCCACGAGACCGGCTTTTTTGTAGAAGAACACCATGTAGACCAGCACGAGGATGAAGGCAAACACCATACTCCACATACCTTTTTGCACGGCTTCCTTACCCAGCGAAGGACCAACGACCTGCTCTTCCAAGATACGGGCGGGAGCGGGCAGCTTACCGGCCTTCAGGATGTTGGCCAAGTCTTGGGCCTCCTCGATGGTCATGCCGCCACCGCTGATGGACGAACGACCGTTCGGGATTTCGCCGTTGACGACGGGGAAGCTGTAAACATAGTCGTCGAGGACGATGGCGATTTGCTTGCCCACGTTCTCGCCGGTGAGGCGCTTCCAGGCCTTGGCACCTTCGGGGTTCATCTGGATGGTGACTTCCACTTGGTTGCCCTGGCCATAGTCTTGACGGGCGTCGGTGATGACTTCGCCACCGAGGGCGCACTTGTTGTCGCGCGACATCTTGAGGGCCACGAGGTCGAGCATCTCGACTTTCTCGCCGTTCTGTCCGTCGTAGGACGAAGGCTTCACGGTCCAGGCAAGTTTCATGTTGCGCGGGAAGATGTTCATGGCTTTGGCTTCGGCGAGCATTTGGTTGATGGCGGCGGTGTCTTTCACCTGGGCCATGCCAACGCGGGCCGAGTTGCCATAGAGGCCGCCCATGTTGAGTAAATAAATCAAGGGATGGCTTTCGGCGAATTGGTTGACGTCTTCTTCTTCGTTCACTTCCTCGTCCTTGTTTTCGGCCAGTTCGCTGAGGAGGTCGCCGTCGCTGGTGGTGCTGTCGGCAGCGGCCACTTGGGTGTTGGTGCTGTCGGCGGCGTTCACTTCGCCTTCAGTGCCTTCTTCCATGGCAGGCTCTTCGGCAGGCTGTTCGACATTGGTCTCTTCCAACGAGCTTTTGGCCTTTTTGGTTTGGGCCAGTCTGTTGTCAGCATCGATGAAGTATTGTTGCACTTCGGCGAGGTTGTAGGTCTCCCAGAACTCGAGTTGTGCAGTTCCTTGGAGGAGCTTACGCACACGCTCCGGATCCTTGATGCCAGGCAATTCGACCAAGATGCGGCCTGAGTTTTCGAGCTTTTGGATGTTGGGCTGGGCCACGCCGAAACGGTCGATACGGGTGCCGAGGATTTGGTAGGAACGGTCGATGGCGCCGTCGCTTTCGCTCTTCAACACCTTCAACACTTCGCTGTTGGTGGAGTTGACGGTGATGCCTTTGTCCTTGAACTCATAGAGGAAAATAGAAGCAAGTCGGGCATCGGGATTGTTTGCTTTTTGGGCTGCTTCTTCGAAGGCTTGGCCGAAAAGGGTGACGAAGTCGCCTTCGCTCTTTTCCTGTCTTTGTGTGGCCAATGACATGGCTTCCAAGAAAATGGGGTCTTGCGAATTGCCCGACAAGGCGTTCACAATGTCTTTCACCGAGACTTCAAGGGTGACGTTCATACCGCCCTTCAAGTCCAGACCCAAGTTGATTTCTCTTTCTTTCGCATCGCGATAGGTGTACTTCTTAACCAGCAGGTTATACACATTCACGTTGCTAACCGAGTCAAGATAATAGGTTTCCCTCTCGTCCTTGAGAAGATTGAACTTTGACTCGTCTCCGTTTGCCAGTTTGGTAGCCTCTGCTTCAGCAAACTTCTCTGCCTTGCTTTCAACTCGCTTGGTCACCAAAGTGAAAGAGAGCTGATAGAGAAAGATCAGCGCGAAGATGATGGCTATCGTCCTGATTGCTCCTTTGTTTTGCATTGTAAAACTAATTTAATTATTTGACTTTTAATTTGTTGAATTTTCTTTTTCGCTCTTTTTACTCAAATTCGAGCCTGCAAAAATAGGATTTTTCTTTACAATTGCCAAAAAATACTTTTTTCATCCACTTTTTTTATTCCTTTTTTTGAAGCTGAAATATTGATTAAATAATTATAAATCAGTTATTTGTATTTTAACCACTTGAAAATTTCCTTGTATGAAAGTTTTTTTCCGTACATCAGTATGCCTGTGCGGTAGATTTTGGCGGCCAACCACGTCATCAAGACGAAGGTGGCGGCCAAAAGCAAGACCGAGACCACGATTTGCCAGATGGGCACGCCGAACGGTATCCTCACCATCATCGAGATGGGGGAAGTGAACGGAATCATCGACAGCCAAACCGAGAGTGCGCCGTCGGGATTGTTGACGATGTAGAACGACGAAATGATGGCGACCATCAGCGGCACGGTCACAGGCAGCGTGAACTGCTGCGAGTCGGTGTTGTTGTCGACCAACGAACCGATGGCGGCATACAAGGTGGCATAGAGCAGGTATCCCAAAATGAAGAAAACCAGGAAGCTGACGATGATGGTGCCGAAGTCGATGGAATGGACGATTTGCAGGATGTTTTGCACGTTCTCGTTGTTCACGATGTCGGTGGAGGTGATTTCTTGGCTCATCAGGGTGCCTTGCGACAGGATTTCGGGGTTGCTGAGTCCGACGAAGGCCGAGAAGCCCACATAGAGCACGCCCGTCAGCAAAATCCAGAGCACAAACTGGGTGAGGGCGACCAACGAAACGCCGATGATCTTGCCCATCATCAGCTGGAATGGCTTCACCGAACTGATGATGACTTCGATGATGCGGTTGGTCTTTTCTTCCGAAACGCCTTGCATCACCTGGCCGCCAAAGAAGATGATGAACATGTAGACCAACAGGGCCAAGACGATGCCGAGGGTGAACTGCACTTGGGTGAAGGTCTCTTTCTCGTTGCCTTTTTCGTCCATGCGCATTACCGACAGGTTGACGCTGGTTTTCACGGCGCTGACGATCTCAGGGTCGACGCCCTTGGCCATCAGCTTCTGATCCTCGATTTCTTTTTGCATCACGCTGCTGATGTAGGTCTCCATTTCCATCGGCACCTGCCTGATGCTGTAGACGACGGCATTCGACGGGATGTTGAGTTGTGTGGGCGGCACGTAGAGCGCCATGTCGAACACACCGGTTTTCACCATTTCCTTGACCGAGTCGATGGGCTGGCCGGGCATGTTGACGAAGGTGCGTTGCTCGTTGCTTTTGAAGCTGTCCTCAAACCAATGGCTCTCGTCGACGACGGCGATGCGCATGTTCTGGCTGCTTGAGCCTGAGTTGAGGGCGAGCATGATGGGGATGATATACATGGCCGCCATCAGCAGCGGGCCGAGGAAGGTCATGATGAGGAAGCTGCGCTTGCGCACTCGCGTCAGGTATTCGCGCTTGATGATGAGTCCGATCTTGTTCATGAGGCTTGGTTTTGGGATTGCACTTCTTGGATGAAAATGTCGTTCATCGAGGGGAGGACTTCCTTGAAGGCGACGATTTGCCCGATGCCGAGCAACCGCGCAATCAGTTCGTTCGAGTCGGCGCTGAACAGCGTGAGCTTGGTTTCGTCGGGCAGGTCGGTTTGTTCCACCTTTATATTATTATAGGTGTCGCCCAAGGCGTAGATGGGGTTGGGGTCGTCGGCACGGACGATGATTTCCCTTTGGTGCGTGTCGTGCTGCCGCTTGATGTCGTTCACACGGCCTTGCAGTATGCTTTTCCCGTGGTTGATGAGGGTGATGCAGTCGCAAAGCTCCTCCACCGAGGCCATGTTGTGGGTCGAGAGGAGGATGGTGGCGCCCTTGTCGCGCAATTCGAGGATGGCTTCCTTCAAGAGGTTGGCGTTGATGGGGTCGAAGCCGCTGAAGGGTTCGTCGAAGATGAGGATCTGTGGGTCGTGGATGATGGTGGTGATGAACTGCACTTTCTGTTGCATTCCTTTCGACAGCTCTTCCACTTTTTTGTCCCACCAGCCGCCAATCTCGAACTTGTCGAACCATGTTTTCAGCCTTTTTTGCGCTTCGGCCTTCTTGACACCTTTCAGCTCGGCCAGATAGATGGCTTGCTCGCCGACTTTCATCTTCTTGTAAAGGCCGCGTTCCTCGGGCAGGTAGCCGATTTGGGCGATGTGCTTTTGCGACAGCAGCTCGCCGTTGATGCGCACCTCGCCGCTGTCGGGGGCGGTGATTTGGTTGAGGATGCGGATGAGGGTGGTCTTGCCTGCGCCATTGGGACCCAAAAGACCGTAGATGCACTGCTCAGGGATGTCAATGCACATACGGTCTAAGGCGATGTGGTCGGCGTATTTCTTTGTGACCTCGTTGATGGTGATGTTTGCCATTTCTTGTCGTTTCTGGCCTTTGGCTTTGGCTTGTTTGGCCGTTAGCTTTTAGCTTTCAGCCATTAGCTTTAGTAGCTTAAATGCTAACAGCTAATGGCTAATAGCTAACTGACAATTGCCAGAGGCCAGTTGCCAATAGCCACGAAAATGTTTTAATTGAAATAATCCTTAATCTTGCTGAAAAAGCTCTTCTCCTCGGCGGTGGGGTTGGGCTTGAAGTTCTCCGACTCGGCGAGTTGCTTAAGCAGTTCCTCTTCTTTCTTGTTGAATTTCTTCGGCACCCACACGTTGACGTTGACGAGCATGTCGCCCGTGCCATAGCCGTTGAGGATGGGCAAGCCTTTCCCTCTCAACCTGAGCACCTTGCCACTCTGTGTGCCAGGGGCAATCTTCACCCTCACCTTGCCGTCGATGGTGGGCACTTCGGCCTGGGTTCCCATGATGGCTTCGGGGATGGTGATGAACAGGTTGTAGATCAAAGTGCTTTCGTCGCGCTCAAACTCGGGGTGGGCTTCTTCTTCGATGAGGACGAGCAGGTCGCCATTCACTCCGTTGTGAGGACCAGCGTTGCCTTTGCCGCGCATGGTGAGCTGCATGCCTTCGCCCACACCGGCAGGGATGTCGATTTCGATGATTTCGTCACCTTTCATGATGCCTTCGCCGCCGCAGTGGGTGCACTTCTTCTTGATGACGGTGCCTTGCCCGCCACAGGTGGGGCACACCGAGGCGGTCTGCATCTGCCCGAAGAACGAGTTGACCGTCTGCACCACTTGGCCGCGACCGTGGCAAGTGGGACAAGTCTCCGTTTCGCCGTTCTCCGAGCCGCTGCCGTGGCAATGTGTGCAGGCGACATACTTGTTCACCTTGATTTTCTTCTTCACGCCATGGGCGATTTCCTGAAGGTTGAGCTTCACCTTGACGCGGATGTTGGAGCCGCGCTGACGGATGGTGCCGCCACGGCTGCCTCCTCCAAATCCGCTGAAACCGCTGAAACCGCCGCCGCCGAAGTCGAAGCCGCGACCGAACACGCTGTTCAGGATGTCGTTCAGGTCGAAGTCGGCGAAGCCACTGAAGCCGCCACCGGCCGAGCCGCCGTCCATGCCGGCGAAGCCGTACTTGTCGTAGCGGGCTTTCTTGTTGGCATCGCTCAACACGGAGTAGGCCTCCGAGGCTTCCTTGAAGTTCTCCTCAGCGGTCTTTTTCTCGGCATCGGTGCCGTTCACCCACTTGTCAGGATGCCATTTCAAGGCAGCCTTACGGTAGGCGCTCTTTATCTCGTCGGGCGTGGAGTTCTTGTTCACCCCAAGCACCTCGTAGTAGTCTCTTTTTTGTTTGTCTGCCATTTGTTTTTCTCCTTTCCTTGTCGCCGCTTTGCGTCATTGCGAGCGAAGCGAAGCAATCCAGAAGGTTTTTCGCCTGGACTGCTTCGTGCCTCGCAGTGACGCGAAGCGTGTATAAGCGTTAGTTACCGACGACCACTCGGGCGAAGCGTATCACCTTGCCGTTCAGCTTGTAGCCTTTCTGGATGACGTCCAGAACCTTGCCTTTCTTGTCCTCTTCGGGAGCCGGAATCATGGTCAAGGCCTCGTGCTCGTCAGTGTTGAAGTCGACGCCCATGGCCTCGATTTCCTCCAAGCCTTTCTTTTTCAAGGTGTCTTTCAACTTGTTGAAAATCAGCGTAACGCCTTGCAGGTCGGCTTCGTTGCCGTTTTTCTCCATGTTTTGCAGGGCACGCTCGAAGTCGTCGAAGACGGGCAAGATGTCCTTGATGACGCTCTCGGAGGCCGTAGCGGTCAGGTCGAGTTTTTCCTTGGCCGTGCGTTTGCGGAAGTTGTCGAACTCGGCTTGCAGGCGCAGGTGCTTGTCGTTCAGTTCTGCAAATTTGGCTTTTTCCTCTTCCAAGGCCTTTTCTTGGGCATGACGGATCCTGAACCTTTTTGACTTTTTGTCCGAAACCGTGTCATTGGGTGTTTCCTTTGTTTCCTCAATTGGGACTTCATTGGTCTCGGCTTGGGGTCGCTCTTGGTTGGGTTCAATGTCGGGGTTGACGGTGTCTTTCAAGGCATCGTCCTGGTTGTTAACGTTTTCGTTTTCTTTCATGATATGTGTTGCTTTTACTTTTTTCTCATTTTGCCGCAACAATTATCAAATCCTTTGCCAAAAGGGAAGGATTGACAAAATGGCAGTGGACTACAACAGCGGCGTGAAATACACCGGCACGCAGGTCGTGTCGCCGTCTTTTTGGTAGTCTTTGGTGTAAAGGAGTATGCGCTCGCCAATGCGCGACGGGAACTTCTTGCAGAACTCGTCAAGTGACTTGTGTGTCTTGTAACCCGACGACTTCACCTCAATGGGGACGATCTTTTTGCCTCGCGAAAGCAGGAAATCCACTTCGTAGTTCTTGTTGCCGTTGTCCGTCGGGAAGGTGTAGTAATACAATTCGTTGCCTGCCGTTCGGAGCATTTGCGCAATGAGGTTCTCATACACATAGCCTAAATTGGCCTTCAGCTTGTCGGACAGAAGTTTCTGGTAAATAACGTTTTCGGTGAAACTCTTGTCCCAAAATGCCAAGGTCACGAACAGCCCCGTGTCGGCAAGGAACATCTTGTAGGAAAACAGCGATTTGGTCAGTCCCATCCCAACGTTGGGGTCGGTGACGTGGTGGGCAAGGTTGATGACCATGCTCTCGCGCATCTCGCTGACGATGATTTCCGTGTTCTCGGAGCGCCGCTCGTCAATGGCGGTGGCAATCATATAGCGAGAGGCGTTCCCCGATAGCTGCGCCGGAATGTCCTTGAACATTTTCGAGGCCCGTCCCGATGGGTCTATCTTGTTGAAATCCACATCGTATAGATTCAGTATCTCTCTTTTCATGTCGTCCACCTTTTGCAGGTTGTTGTATTGCAGGTAGGCGTCCACGGCTTGGGGCATCCCGCCCACGAGCATGTAAAGCCTCAAATCGCGCATCCAACGCAGGTGAACGGCTTGTCCCATCGGGCGGCGCATGGCAAAGACTTGCCTGATTTGGTCGGGGCTGACGTCGTTGCCCGTTGCCCAATAAAACTCCTCCCAGTCCATCGGATAGAGGGTCATGCTCATCTCCTCGCTTGGGATGACGATGTTCTGTACGTTTTTCCGGATGGAGATGAGCGAGCCGGTTTCCAAATAGTCGTATCGCCCGTCTTTCACCAAATGCTTGATGGCTTGTCGGGCCAAAGGCTGGTTCTGGACTTCATCGAACACAATGGCCGATTCCCGCTCGTGTAGATTTACCTTCATCACCGTTTGAAGACGCATGAAAAAATAGTCCAAGTCCATCATGTCCTCAAACAGTTCGTTGATTTGCTTTGATGGCTTCGAGAAGTCGATGAGGATGTAGGACTTGTACTCTCGCTTGGCAAATTCCTCAACCAAAGTGGACTTGCCGACGCGCCTTGCCCCTTTGATGAGAAGGGCATATTGCCCTTTCCATTGCTGTTTCCATTCCAGCATTTTGTCGTATAGTTTTCGCTTGAATACCATAATGTGTCTAACTTGTTGAAAATCGGTGCAAAAATACAACTTTTTGCAGTAATCCACAAATTTTTTCTTGCGAAAACTGCAGTAATCCACAATTTTTTTCTTGCGAAAATTGCAGTAATCCACAAATTTTTTCTCTCGAAAACTGCAGTTTTCCACAAATGTTTGGGGGTGTTGCCCTCTCAAATCCGCTCGATTTGCGCTCCCAAAGCGTTCAATCGCTTATCGATATATTGGTAGCCGCGCTCGATTTGGTCGCTGTTGTCGATGATGCTGTCGCCGTCGGCAGAAAGGGCGGCAATAAGAAGGGCGACGCCGGCGCGGATGTCGGGCGAGGCCATGCGGATGCCGCGTAGGGCATGGCTGTGGTCGAGGCCGATGACGTTGGCGCGGTGCGGGTCGCAGAGGATGATTTGCGCACCCATGTCGATGAGCTTGTCGACGAAGAACAGGCGGCTCTCGAACATCTTCTGGTGGATGAGCACGGTGCCTTTGGCTTGCGTGGCCACCACGAGCACGATGCTGATGAGGTCGGGGGTGAAGCCGGGCCAGGGCGCGTCGGCCACGGTGAGGATGCTGCCGTCCATGAAGGTCTGCACCTCGTAATGCTCCTGCGCGGGGATGAAGATGTCGTCGCCACGGAAGTCCATCTGTATGCCGAGCTTGCGGAATACGTCGGGGATGATGCCCAACTGGCCGATGCCCGCGTCCTTGATGGTGATTTCGCTGCCTGTCATGGCGGCCATGCCGATGAAGCTGCCCACCTCGATCATGTCGGCCAAAAGGGTGTGTTCGGTGCCGTGTAGTTTTGTTACGCCGTTGATGGTCAAGAGGTTGGAACCAACGCCTTTGATGTCGGCACCCATGCTGTTGAGCATGGTGCAGAGTTGTACGAGATAAGGCTCGCAGGCGGCGTTGAAAATCGTCGTGGTGCCTTGGGCCATCACTGCGGCCATCACGATGTTGGCCGTGCCGGTCACAGAGGCTTCGTCGAGGAGCATGTAGCAGCCTTTCAGTCCGCCTTTTTGCACGCCGACCTTATAGGTGTCGAAGTCGAAGATGGCGCCGAGTTTCTGCAAGCCGATGACGTGGGTGTCGAGACGGCGACGCCCGATTTTGTCGCCACCGGGCTTGGGCATGAAGGCCTTGCCGAAGCGAGCCAGCATGGGACCGGTCATCATCACGCTGCCGCGCAGTTTCGATGCGGTATTCTGGTAGGCTTCCTCGTCGAAATAGCCGAAGTTGACGGTCTTGGCCTGCAAAACGATGTCGTGTCGTGTAGGTCGCTCGATTTCAACGCCCATGCCTTCGAGCAGGGCGATCAGGTTGTTGATGTCCAGAATGTCGGGCAGGTTGTGAATGGTGACTTTCTCGTCGGTGAGCAGGCAGGCACAGAGGATTTGCATGGCCTCGTTTTTCGCGCCTTGTGGGATGATTTCGCCTTGCAGCTTGCAGCCGCCGTGTATCTTCAGTGATGCCATTTTTTTATTGACTCGGGACTTCGGGACTTCGGGACGCGAGTCGATGGTCTCGTGTCTCGCGTCTCGCAGTCTCGTGTCAGATTAAAGTTTCCCCAACTGTTGCATCCTCAGCTTATACGCCGGGTTGTTCGGGTTGTTCATGTTGGCCTTCAGGTTCGGCACTTTCTTTTTCTTCTTCTTGCCTTGGACTTGTTGCTGTTGCTTGGCTTGTTGCTGTTTTTTGCCGATCATCTCGCCAGTGGAGCCTAACTTCGACTCGTCGGTGATGACAAGGCGGCCATGCGAGATTTCTTTCAAGTCGTCGAAGATGACTTGGTCGTTGACGACGCTCTTGTTCCATTCCAGGTAGTTGCGTTTCATCTGGTTGGCAATGGAGTAGGCTAAGGCTTCGCGCACTTCGTCGTTCTCTTCTTTTGAGGCGGCCTCAATCATCTTGACGATATATTGTCCGTAGTGACCGTATTTTATTTTATTGTTCTGATATCCAATATGCTGCGGCCTGCTTTTTTGTGCGGCAGGAGTGGGTGGCGCATAGGGACTGTCGATGTCGAGGTTGTAGCCGGAAATCATAAAGAGGTGGTCCCAGAGCTTGTGTTCGTAGTCGCTCGATTCTTTCACTTGCGGGTTCATCTGCACCATCACGCTGATGATGTATCGTGCCGCCTCGGTGCGTTGCGCACGATCCTCAATCTCAGGCAGTTTCTTGATCATTTCCTGAATGCAACGTCCGTATTCCGAGATGACGATCCGCTCTTTTTCCGTATTGTAAGTCAATCCGATTCTTTCCATTCTGTTGAAATTTGGGTGCAAAGATACGAATTATTATTTCAATATCGCCAGTTTCGCAAATTTCAGCATCAGCATCTTAACGCCGCCGTTGTCGAAGTTGACGGAGGCCTTCTTGTTGGCTCCCGCGCCTTCGATGCTGACGATGGTGCCTGCGCCAAACTTGGCGTGCATCACGCGCATTCCTTCTTGCAAAAGGTCGGGATTGGAAGGCTGGAGGTCTTGCGGAATCGGGGCCGGACTTGCAGCGGGCCTATTGGTGGGCGTGTTCTCGATTTTGCGGAAACCGTGTTGCTGTGGCTCGGTGATGGGTCTGCCAAAGGTTCGCCCGCCAAAGGGACTGTGTCCGCCTATTTGTGAAGTGCCTCTGAACGAGGCCTTCTGCGTCTGTTCGATGAGGCTGGGGTCGATTTCGTCGACGAAGCGCGAGCGCTCGCTGAGGGTGAGGTTGCCGTAACGGTAGCGTTGCTCGGCGTAGCTCAAAGTCAATTTGGTCATGGCGCGGGTGACGGCCACGTAGAACAGCCGACGTTCCTCTTCCAACTCTTCGCGGGTGCTGAGGCTGAGGATGCCGGGGAAGAGGTTCTCTTCCATGCCGACGACGTAGACGTAGGGGAACTCCAGGCCCTTGGCCGAGTGGATGGTCATCAGGCTGACGAAGTCGTCGTTGCCGTCGTCTTTCTTCATCTCGGCGTCGGTGAGCAGGGCCACGTCTTCCATGAACTGCACCAAGTCGACGCGGGCGGTCTCGCCGGTGGTTTCGTCCACCTGCCGGTCGCTGAACTCCATGATGGCGTTGAGCAGCTCCTCCACGTTCTCGACCCTCGAAACGCCTTCGGGCGAGTCGTCTTCCTTCAGCACCTTTATTAAACCTATCGTGTTGGTGATGTGTTTGGCCAACTCAAAGGCGTTCATCTTGGCTTGCAGGCTCTGGAAACTTTTGATCATCACCATGAAGTCGCGGAACTTGTTGACCGTGCCCATGTTGAAGTCTTGTGGGAAGATGTTGTTTTCCAAACATTTCCAAATGCTGTTTCGGTTTTCGTTGGCGGTGACCATCATGCGCTCGATGCTGGTCTTGCCGATGCCACGGACCGGGTAGTTGATGATGCGCAGCAATGCCTGCTCGTCCTCGGGGTTGATGACGACGCGGAAGTAGGCCAGCAGGTCCTTGATTTCCTTGCGGTCGTAGAACGAGAGGCCGCCATATATCTTATAAGGTATGTTCTGTTTGCGCAAAGCCTCTTCCATCGATCGGCTTTGGGCGTTTGTGCGGTAGAGGATGGCGAAGTCCTTGTTGGCGAGGTGGCGGCTCATCTTGTAGCCGAAGATGCTGTTGGCCACGAGGGTGCCTTCCTCGGTGTCGCTGTTGGCGTGGATGAGGCCGATGCGTTCGCCCACTTCCTTGTCGCTCCAAACCTTTTTCTTGATTTGGTCCTTGTTGTGCGCGATGACGCTGTTCGACGCGTTGACGATGTTTTGGGTGGAACGGTAGTTTTGCTCCAACCTAATCAGCTTATAGTCAGGGTAATCGTTCTTGAAATTGAGGATGTTCTGGATGTTGGCGCCACGGAAGGCGTAGATGCTTTGTGCGTCGTCGCCCACCACGCAGATGTTCTCGAACAGCGCCGCGATGCGCTTCACGATGAGGTATTGGGCGTAGTTGGTGTCCTGGTACTCGTCGACGAGGATGAACTTGAAGTGGTTCTGGTATTTGTAGAGCACGTCGGGGTTGTCGCGCAGTAGCACATTCGTAAAATACAGAATATCATCGAAGTCCATGGCGTTGGCGCGGTGCAGGCGATCGTTGTAGAGCTTGAAAAGCTGTGCCATCAGCGGCTTGTTCGACTTGCGGTCCGTCTCTTGGATTTCGGCATCGTTGGCGTAGTCCTCGGGCGAGTAAAGGCTTGATTTCGCAGAACTTATGCGCGACAGCACCTGCTTGGGCGGATAGACCTTGGTGTCGAGGCTCAAGTCTTTCAGAATCTGCGTGATGAGGGCCTTCGAGTCGTCGGTGTCGTATATCGAGAAGTTGCTTGTGAACCCGATTTTCTCCGCTTCGATGCGCAGGATGCGGGCGAAGATGGAGTGGAAGGTGCCCATCCACACGTTGCGTGCGTCGCTGGCGTTGACGAGTTGCATGATGCGTTCCTTCATCTCGCGGGCGGCCTTGTTGGTGAAGGTGAGGGCCATGATGCTGAACGGGTCGATGCCTTCCTGTATCATGTAGGCGACTCGATAGGTGAGGGCGCGGGTCTTGCCCGAGCCGGCGCCCGCAATCACCATCACGGGGCCTTCTATGGTGGTAACGGCCTCACGCTGAGGCTCGTTGAGGTCTTTTAAGAGGTCGATCATTGTAGGAAAATTGAATTGGCAAAGGTAAGGAAAAAAAGTGAGAATGATGAGGATGGTGAAAACAAAAATCCCCGACGGATTTTCATCCGTCAGGGATTTTTTCGAGGTACGCCCTATTTATTATTAAGGTGTGTGAAAAACGGGTGAAAGGGGCTGAAAAGGAAAATTTCGCCCCAACCGTTGCCTATGGAACGGATTTTGCGTAACTTTGCGGCGCGAAACGAAAGGAAGAAGCAAATGGAAACCATCACCCTCACGTTCAACCCAAACACTCCTATCGGGGCCAACATCAACGCATTCGTCGCCGACCTCCCCAAAGCCGTGAAAGTCAGCAAGACGGTGAAGCCCGCGCGTAAGCGCAGGAGCAACTACCAGATAACCCTCGACACCATACACGAGGCAAGGGAGGGAAAGAACCTCAACCACTACGACTCGGTGGACGAACTTTTCGATAAGCTCGGTATATGACCTACCAAGTCACTACCACCAAGCGTTTCGAGAAGGAGGTGGCGCTTTGCGTCAAGCGGGGCTACGACACAACGGGCCTACGCACCGTCATCACATTGCTATCGCAGACAGGTACACTGCCGATGGAATACAAGCCTCACAAGCTTAAAGGCGACCTCAAGGGGACGATGGAATGCCACATAGAACCCGACTGGCTGCTCATCTACGAGAAGACGGACAAGATTCGACTCATCCGTCTACTCAGGACGGGCACGCACGCCGACCTATACGGAAAGTGAGGCTTACGGCTTTTCTTCCTCGTTTTTCCCAAAAAACAGCTATTTTTGCCGTTGAAAAAGACCTTTTTGCCATGAAAGCCACAACCATAGAAAGGGGATTTGAAATCCCCATACTCACCGCCAGCGAATTGCAAATTCGCTGGAACGGGGGACTCTTTTGCCATGAAAGCCACTGCCATAAAAAGGGATTGCAAATCACCACACTCGACACCAGCGAGAATTGCAAATTCGCTGGAACGGATAATAAGAAGAGGAAAATGAAAAAGACATCATTTTTATTACTACTATTATTGCCTGTTGCGCAAATTTATGGACAGGTTGAGGTTACTGTCCATAACAATAAATCTCAAAATAAAGGATTGTTTATTAGTGAGACTCCTTCTATTGTAGAAGACACTTTTAGAGTTTTATCTATTCAATCACTAAACAAAAAGGAACACTCATGTGAAGATAGTAAGTGGAACGAAACATATATTATTCATATTGAAAACGAAGATGGAATATTTGTTTTGCTATCGCCTTCTACTACTGGAATAACATATAAAAATGAGATAAAAGTATCCGACTCATGCTTTTTAAAAATAAAGCCGTATAATAACCATGATTATTATCCGAAGCATGGTACATTTGACAGCTTTTTTATACATGAGGTTTGTTATAAATTGGATTATGGTAGATTATGGTTCCAAAACATTTACACAACAGAAAATCTAGACGGACTTTACTTAGTTACAGATTCAAAAAATAAGGGGGATTACGAAACCATTAGAATGGGTTGTAAGATAGGAACAAACTATATCATTCAAGAGGTGGTATATGGTTATCCAGAGGTTTATCCCATTCCATTTGCCTGTTGCTTAAGGTTGAAAACAGATTATGATTTATATTACGTAGCAGATGAGGATTTTCTAATAAATGCGATTGCTGCTGACTCCATTAATTTAGATTCCCTAACTTATTTGGTTCCACATTATAGTAATTGGGAAATATTTGATTCTGTGCAAAATAAGTATGTATACCGAGTTTGTTTTTCGCAACATTTGGATAATCTTATGACCATGGATAATACCGAAGTGTATAAAATAGGAGGCAAGTATTATGCGATAAAAAAGATTCGGTATGCGTATTTGGACAACATCGAGGTATATAGAAGCTTATATAACATCGTACGTGATGGTACGGATGATATTCAAATTGAGAAAGAGGAAGAGGAATACTATAGAACAACATATAAAACAATAGAAGAGTATCTTCCAAACAGGAAGTATCAGTATTATCTATTTCTTCTGGATATTTGTGAAAC
>OCTW011616899.1_pt1 | contig 103415 bp, 84 predicted proteins | sample 1539671 | NCBI WGS metagenome assembly OCTW01 (sample SAMN02144230, study PRJEB22623) | gut metagenome | biome: sheep rumen | host: Ovis aries | place: New Zealand | reverse complement strand
TCTTGATTTTGTGACGATCCTTCAGGAGGAGCTGATAGCAGCCAAAGTGCTTCCTGCCGACTACGATTTCGAATCACATAAGGAGCTTGTGCCTATGCAGGCTGGTGATGTGCCAGTGACATTTGCAGACACCACTCCATTAGCGCAGGATTTCGGATTCAAACCAAGCACGACTCTTCGTGACGGATTGAGAGCCTTTGCGAAGTGGTATGCGGGGTATTATGGGACAGTAAGATAAAACAGTTGTTGATTTTCGGCGATTTGATAGAATTATAAATTATGAAGATACTTGTCACAGGAGCTAAAGGCTTTGTTGGAAAGAACTTGTGCTCTCAACTTAAAAACATTAAGGACGCTAAGGCTAAGTGGTATAACCTTCCTGAACCCATTGATGCTGTATACGAATATGATATAGATTCATCTTTAGATGATCTTGATGCATGGTGTAGGGATTGTGATTTTGTATTCAATCTTGCTGGTGTCAATCGTCCTCAGGATCCAAAGGAGTTTATGGAAGGTAATTTTGGGTTCGCAACAGTTTTGCTCGACACTCTAAAAAAGTACAATAATAATTGCCCTGTTATGATTAGCTCTTCAATCCAGGCTACTCTCGCAGGTCGATTCGGTACTTCTGAGTATGGCAAGAGTAAAAAGGCAGGTGAGGAATTAATGTTCAAATATGGAGAAGAGACGGGAGCCAAGGTTCTGGTCTATCGTTTCCCTAATCTGTTTGGAAAGTGGTGCCGTCCTAACTATAATTCTGCTATTGCCACATTCTGCAACAATATAGCTAATGATCTTCCTATCCAGGTCAATGACCGTTCGGTGGAGATGGAACTCCTTTATATAGATGATCTTGTAGACGAGATGATTGGCGCGCTACGTGGAGAGTCGCATCGTTGTGAGTTTGATGGCGTGGAGACGGTGCCTGCAGAGAACGGCCGGTATTGTTATGTCCCTGTAACTCATAAGACTACACTTGGGGAAATTGTGGATATCATTAATGAGTGTGCTCAGGCGGCTTCTAATGTCGGAGGCATCAACATGATGGAATTGCCTCAAGGTTCTCTTCGCTATAAGCTGATGACTACATATCTTAGCTATCTTCCAAAAGAGAAAGCTATCTATGATTTGAAAATGAATGTAGACCCTCGTGGCAGTTTTACAGAGCTTGTTCATTCTCTCAATTGTGGTCAGGTATCTATAAATATTTCTAAACCGGGAATCACCAAAGGTCAACATTGGCATCATAGCAAGTGGGAAACATTCATCGTAGTTGCCGGCAGGGGATTGATTCAACTTCGTAACGAGGCTGATCCGAATGCTCCTATCCTTAACTATGAGGTGTCTGGAGAGAAAATTCAGGCTGTACAGATGCTTCCTGGCTATACTCACAATATAATTAATCTATCAGACTCAGAAGACCTCGTTACTGTAATGTACTGTAATGAGATTTTCAATCCTAATCGTCCTGATACATACTTTGATCCAGTAGAATAATTAAATAATTAATGGAACAGAAAACTCCTAAGTTTGACTATAGCGACGTAAAGTTCAAAGATAATGGCAAACTAAAGCTTATTATCGTTGTTGGTACTCGCCCGGAGATCATTCGTTTGGCTGCGGTTATCAATAAATGTCGTCAGTATTTCGATGTGATTCTAGCCCACACAGGTCAGAATTATGACTATAACCTTAACGGTGTCTTCTTTAAGGATTTGAAACTTGCTGATCCTGAGGTTTATATGGATGCTGTAGGTGACGATCTTGGTGCGACGTGTGGTAATATCATCAATTGCTCTTACAAATTATTCAACCAAACTAAGCCGGATGCTGTTTTGGTGCTTGGTGACACAAACTCATGTTTGAGTGTCATTGGTGCAAAACGTCTGCATATTCCTATCTTTCATATGGAAGCAGGAAACCGTTGTAAGGACGAATGTTTGCCAGAGGAGACTAATCGTCGCATCGTCGACATCATATCCGACGTCAATATGGCATATTCTGAGCATGCACGTCGTTATTTGGCTGAGTGTGGACTTCCTCGTGAGCGTACATACGTGACTGGATCTCCTATGGCAGAGGTGCTTCATGAGAATCTTGCAGAGATAGAGTCTAGCGACATTCATAAGCGTCTTGGATTGGAGAAGGGAAAATATATTCTTTTGTCTGCTCATCGTGAGGAAAACATTGATACTGAGAAGAATTTTATCTCTCTATTCACTGCAATCAATAAGATGGCGGAGAAATATGATATGCCTATTCTTTATAGCTGTCATCCACGTTCTCGTAACAGATTGCAAGCATCTGGTTTCCAACTTGATCCACGTGTGCAGGTGCAGCAACCTATGGGATTCCATGACTACAACTGCCTACAGATGCACTCTTTCTGTGTCGTCTCAGACTCAGGTACACTTCCTGAAGAGTCAAGTTTTTATGCGAGCATAGGAAAGCCTATTTCAGCTGTTTGTATCCGTACGTCGACGGAGCGCCCTGAAGCTCTTGATAAGGCATGTTTTATCCTATCTGGTATCGACACTAAGGGTCTTTTGCAGTCCGTTGATCTTGCGGTTCAGATGACGAAGGATGGAAATTACGGTATTCCTGTTCCAAACTACACTGATGATGTTTCAAATAAGGTGGTTAAGATTATCCAATCGTACGTTGGTGTGGTGAATAAGATGGTGTGGAGGAAGGAGTAGAAGGGTTTCAAGTTTCGGGTTTCGGGGTTCAGGTTTCAGGTTTCAGGTTTCAGGTTTCAGGTTTCAGGTTTCAGGTTTCAAGTTTCAGGTTTCAAGTTTCAGGTTTCAAGTTTCAGGTTTCAAGTTTCAGGTTTCAAGTTTCAGGTTATGGTTAAAGCAGAGAGATTTGAAGATTTGGTAATTTTCCAGAAAGCACGTGAACTCTGTAAGAATGTTTATTGCGAAACAAGTAAGGAACCGTGGAAATTTGATTCTAGATTCGTTCAGCAAATTCATGCGTCTGCAGGTAGCGTTATGGATAATATTGCTGAGGGTTATGAACGTGATGGAAATAAGGAATTAAAAAACTTCCTTTATATAGCAAAGGGTTCTTGTGGGGAGGTTCGTTCTCAAATTATTCGTGCTTTTGATGTAGGTTTCATTGATGTCGAAACTTCAACAAAATTATATAATGATTGTATTGCCCTTAGCAAAAGTATTGCTTCATTCATTAAAAAATTGAATGTTAGTGGTATGACAGGAAAAAAGTATAAAGAGTGAAGGTCTTGGTTTCAAGATTCAGGTATCAATCAAACTTTTTGAAACTTGAAACCTGAAACTTGAAACCTGAAACAAAAAAAATCAGAAATAAAATACACTATAATAATATGTCAATTTTTGCAGGTAAAACCTTAATGATTACAGGTGGTACTGGTTCGTTCGGCAATGCAGTACTAAATCGTTTTTTGAAGACAGATATAGCAGAGATTCGTATTTTCTCCCGTGATGAGAAAAAACAGGATGATATGCGTCATGAATACCAGGCTAAATATCCTGAGTATGCTCATAAGATAAAGTTTTTTATTGGAGATGTACGTAATCTTCAGTCATGCAAAAATGCGATGCCCGGCGTCGACTATATTTTCCATGCTGCAGCATTGAAACAGGTCCCTTCTTGTGAGTTTTTTCCGATGGAAGCGGTGAAGACAAATGTCATCGGAACTGATAATGTACTGACTGCGGCAATAGAAGCTGGTGTAGGAGCAGTTATTTGTCTGTCTACAGATAAGGCTGCTTACCCAATCAATGCAATGGGTATTACAAAGGCAATTGAGGAGAAAATAGCTGTTGCCAAGTCTCGTTATTCTGGAAAGACTAAGATTTGTTGCACTCGTTATGGTAATGTGATGTGTTCACGAGGTTCTGTTATTCCTTTGTGGATCGACCAGATCAGAAATGGCAATCCTATTACGTTGACAGAGCCAAAGATGACACGTTTCATCATGTCTCTAGAGGAGGCTGTCGACTTGGTATTGTTCGCTTTCGAGCATGGACAAAATGGTGATATTCTTGTGCAAAAAGCTCCTGCATGTACTATTCAGACACAGGCTGAGGCTGTTTGTGAGCTATTCGGAGGCAAGAAAGAAGATATTAAGGTGATCGGTATTCGTCACGGAGAGAAAATGTATGAGACACTTCTTACAAATGAGGAGTGTGCCAAGGCTGAGGATATGGGCAATTTCTACCGTGTGCCTGCTGACAACCGTGGCTTGAATTATGATAAATTCTTCAAAGAGGGAGAAACTCAGCGAAATACACTTACAGAATTTAATTCAGACAACACACGTCGTTTGAATCTCGAGGAAACAAAAGCAAAAATTGCCTCTTTGGAGTATATTCAGAAGGAATTAAACGGAGAGGGAAATTTTGTGCAGTAATCTTTTCCCCCTTCCTAAAGGATTCTTTTGAAAATCTTTCGCTATGATATGGCCAAGGTAGCTGTTGACGCTGAGGCGGCATTCTTCTTTGTGGATAAAGGAACAAACAATAAAGTGTTTCATTAAGATAAAAATTATATCTTTGTTGCGAATTTTAGGATTGTAAAGCAAAATAGGGTTTGATTTTATGGAAAATAGCCAGATAATATTCAATAAAGAAAAGGCAACACAATCTATATTATATGTTGCCAACAGACTTGAAAGGCGTGATCTGCATAAGATTTTCAAGATTCTCTATTTTGCGGAGCGTAAACATTTGCAAGATTGGGGAATGCCTATTTTGGGTGACACTTATATAGCGATGGATGCAGGACCAGTCCCTTCAAGGGTATACGACATTTTAAAAATTGTACGTGGTGATTCGTACATGTCTGATACAGAAGGTTTGAAAAAAATGTTTGCTATTGAGGATTGGATGTATGTTGTCCCACTACAGAATGCAGATCTTAACAAACTATCAAAATCAGATATTGATGCATTAGATTGGTCTGTAAATACTTATGGGGCTTTGTCATATGATGAGATTAAGGAAAAATCACATGACATTGCATGGAGATCTACGGCAAAAGATTTTGCAATCAGTTGGGAATCAATAGCAAGAGAAGCGGGTTTAGATAGTCAAGATATACAGTATATTACACAGACGCTTGAATCCCAGAAAAATTTGGCATAAGATATATGGTTTCTTTTGCTGATCTTATAAAAAAACATTCCGCACTTATACAGCCAGGGGCTGTGTTTCTTGGTGATTTTGATGGTGTGGATCATCAGAAATTTTATGTTATAGCTGGAATATCTGAGGATAGGGTTTTAGTTTGTTCTGTACTGATAAATTCTAGTATAAATCCTTTTATTTTACGCCGACAGCATTTGCTTCAACTTCAAATAGAAGTAACTCCAGACGATTATGATTTTCTAGATCATGTTTCGTATATTAATTGTGCCAATCCTATAAAAGGACAATTGTCTCATTTTGATGGAACGGACTTCTCTTATAAAGCTCAGCTTAATAAGAATCATCTGATTAATATACAAAACAATATAATAGACAGTGGTCTTTTGACACCAGAGGAAATTAAAATTTTTTTTGACCGATAACTGGATTGATGATTAAAGATTGACGATTCAGGGATAATCAATCCTTAATAAATATTATTCATCGTCAAAGAAAGAATGAAGAACGAGAAAAACAATATACAACCTCATATTGTGCATTCACATGATGTGCATCTAGATACAGACTACACGCAATGGCTTGTAGAGCTGAAAGCACGTTATCGTTCCGCACAGCTTAAAGCAGCCGTTAAAGTCAATGCGGAGAAACTTCTTTTCAATTGGCAACTTGGTCGTGACCTCGTTCAGAAGAAGGTAGAAGAACGTTGGGGTAGTGGTGTAGTGGAACAAGTCTCGCTTGACCTTCGTAATGAATTTCCTGGAGAAAAAGGTTTTTCTACGACTAATCTCTGGGATATGAAGAAATGGTATTTGTTTTATACAGGGGAAAGTGATCTTCCAAAACTCCACCAACTTGGTGGAGAATTGCAAAAGATTGAAACACAATCTTCTGGAAAACTCCACCAACTTGGTGGAGATATAATGGAACAGGATGTCGTAGACCTAATTTCTGTTCCAATGCCACCAGCTTTTGCATATGTTCCTTGGCGACATCATGTTGAAATCCTGCACAAATGTCAAAGTGTTGAAGAAGCTTTGTTTTATATCAGAGGAACAATACATAATGGGTGGAGTAGACAAGCTCTTCTTAATGTATTACATTCTGAACTATTTAAGACTAAAGGATGTGCATTGACAAACTTTTCAGAAACGCTTGATGCGTCGGATTTGACATTGGCTCAAGATATGGTCAAAGAAAACTATGATTTTTCTTTCATATCTTTACATGAAACTGAATTTACAGAGCGTGAACTCGAAGATGCTCTTGAACAGAACATAACAAGATTTCTTCTTGAGTTGGGTAACGGATTCGCTTTTATTGGCAGACAGAAAGAGGTGCTCATTTCGGGTAAGGATCGTAAAGTGGATCTTCTCTTTTACCACATTCGTTTGCGTTGTTATGTTGTGGTAGAGTTGAAGGTAAAGGCATTTGAACCTGAATTTGCTGGCAAGCTTAATTTTTATGTAAATGCTGTTGATCATTTTGTTAAATTACCAGAAGACAATCCTACCATTGGACTTCTTTTGTGTACTAAGTTTGATCAAACAGATGCAGAACTCGCATTCCAAGGCATCAAAGCCCCTCTTGCTGTCGCCACCTACAATGGCATAAAAATATCCGATGTACTACCGTCTGAGGATCTCCTTCGTCAGAGAGTGAAACAATTAGAGCAGGAACTTAGACTTTCTCGGAAATTGATTCACAAAATAACAAAAAACGATTGACGATTCATGGATAATCAATCCTTAATCAAATTATCCTTAATCCTAAATCAATCGGAACTAATGTTCCTCCAATTAGGTGTGATTCTGTAGTAAAAAAAACTTTCGATATTTGTTTATATGATGGCATTATTGTTATTTTGTGCATTGAGTAGAATTAAATAGTACGAAAATGGCAGTGGCGATAAATATAAATGTGAATACATCACAAAAGGTAGGAGCTCCAACGATTTCAATTACAGAACTTAAGGAGTTGGTTCAGGCATACGTTAATAGTTTGCGTGTTAATGTTGTCGTGCCAGATGACGGGAAAACAAATGTTTCGTCATATAGTCATTCTTTATCATCATTGCGAGGTGTTTGCAAATCTGAAATTTCTGATGACCAGGCTATTGATGAGTATTTGACTGAAAAATATCAATAGGATGAGGATATTTGTCGACACTAATATTATAAGCGAATTATTGGAAGCGAGAAGTCAGGTTGATTATGTTGACCGTATATTTGCAGAAGCGGAACGTAACCAATGGACACGTGTATTATCTGTAGGATCGCTTTATACTTTAACTTTTCTTATCGAGCGATTTTTAAGACATAAGGGAATCGGACAACCTCAATTGGTAGAACAGCAACGTTCAATCCTTCTTCCGATTCTTGAAAATTTTGAAATAAAAGATCTTGATAGAAATAAGTTGTTATGTGGAGTATCTGATCCTAGATTTCAGGACCTTGAGGATAGCTATCAATATCAGGCAGCTGTTAATGCCCAATGTTCGGTATTGTTGACGATAAATAAGAAAGACTTCAAAAATGTTAAGGGTGATGAAATTGTAATTGTCACTCCACAAGAATTTATTGAAAAATATCTTGTTTAACCGTTCTTCCTTTGGTCTGAATATAAGGATACTATTGACTATTTGGGAATATGGGAAACTCTTAATAATCCTAATTTTAATCCCATCGAATTCGATGGAATTAAATATATAGAAGAAAAATACTGAATATGATTATGAATGACTACCAATTTGATTTCTTTGTTGCTATGTTAAAGCAAGAAATGATGAAAAATGCAACATCAATGCTACAGCGTGACGAAATTGATCGACGAATTGATATAGCGTCGCATAAAACAAAATCTGCAGCTGCTTTTTCTAAAGGTGATTTGCAAAAGGCTTTTCTGGAATTGATACTTGCAAATAATAGGTAGCGTTATTTAATGTGTTCAAAATAACAACATAATAAGTGAATTTATCTAATCTTTAAGCAAATTTCGCGTGTGTACCATCGCTTGAAGTGAAAATTGTATAGAAAATGATAAATATTTCAGATAAACAAAAATGTTGCGGATGTAATGCCTGTGGTGATGTGTGCCCCAAAGCTGCTATAACATTCAAAACTGATATTGAAGGTTTTTGGTATCCCGAAGTCAATAAGGATACTTGTATTGATTGTGGACTTTGTGAAAAGGTTTGCCCAATAATAGAACCAGCAAATTTTATAGCTCGTTATGAAGTTCCTCGTGTGTTTGCTGCATATACAAAAGACGATAAAATCCGTACTGATAGCACGTCAGGTGGTATTCATTCAATGCTTGCTATGGAAATGTATGAAAATAATGCATATGTAGGTGGTGCAGTATATAATGAGGATCATACCGTGTCTCAGATAGTAGATTCAAAACCATCTCGATTGTCTGAAATTCGCAGTAGTAAATATTTACAGAGTAATGCAGAAGGTGTTTATAAAGAGATTAAGGGATTATTAAAAGAGGGTAATCAAGTATTCTTTTGTGGGTGTCCATGTCAAGTTCAGGCTCTTTATAAAGTACTTGGAAATAAAGAGTATGATAAGTTAATTACATGTGACTTTATTTGTCGTGGTGTGAATTCCCCAAAAGTATTTCTAAAATATATGGATATGCTTGAGCGACAATATGGAGCTAAAGCAACCAAAATTAAATTTAAGGCAAAAGAATGGGGATGGCATAACTTTTCTATGAGAGTTAATTTCGCCAATGGAAAGGAATATTGTAAAGATCGTTATCACGACCTTTTTTTTATAGGTTATCTTCAAGCTGGTAATTTTACACGTCCATCGTGCTATAATTGCCAGTTTAAGGGATTTCCTCAGAAAGCTGATATTACACTTGCTGACTTTTGGGGTATTGAGAAAATTGATAAAACAATGGATCAAGATAGGGGAACATCTCTTGTTATGATTAATTCAGATAAGGGTATGGTACTTTTTGAATCTATAAAAGACAAGATTCATTGGAAAGAATTTTCTATTGAAGATGCAAGAAAAGGAAATCCAGCAATGGATTCTTCTTTAAGTCCAGCGAAACCAAATAGAACTCAATTTTTTATGAGTTTGGACAATCAACCATTTGAGGTTGTTGCCAAAAAATACTTTCCTAATGTACCATCAACAAGTTCATATATAAAGCACAAAATTCATAAATGTATAATGATCGGTAAACGTGTTTTGTCTATCGTTAAAATGCTAGGATTCTCATACAATTCCTGGAGTACGTTTGCTTCTGCAAACATGTTTTCTAAGCAAGTTGACAGAAGATTACGAACTCCGCTTATGAATGTAAGTCGAACCGTTATTCAATTAGACAAAGGATCTAAAATGATTTTAATCGCTAAATTGACAACTGGTATAAAACAGGTAAAAAAATCAACTGCTGAGACTCGTATTTTACTAGAGAAAAATGCGAAAATGACGGTTGATGGTGATTTTAAAGTGTATGCTAACTCTTTTATTCGTGTATTTGCTAATAGTCATTTGATACTTCATGGAGGATTTATTAATGAAAATGTTCAAATTTCTTGCGGAGATACTATAGAAATAGGAGACGGTGCTACGATTGGTAGGGATGTATGTATACGCTCTTATGATGGACATACTATTGAAGAAGAGGGTTATCGTATAGCGGCTCCTATTAAAATAGGTAAACATGTATGGATTGGACAAGGGGCAACTATTCTAAAAGGTGTGACAATAGGAGATGGTGCAATTGTTGCTTCTGGTGCACTTGTAACTAGAGATGTTCCTGCACATTCAATTGTAGGTGGAGTTCCTGCTAAAGTAATCAAAGAAAATATTAAATGGCATTAAAATGGTAGTTCCAAAGATTAAATTGAATAATGGAGTAGAAATTCCTTGTATAGGAAATGGTCCAATGATTTTAGGATATGGGAAAAAATATTCGACTAATATATTTTCGAGATTATATAGACGAATATATGGTGCAAAAAAAGAAAAAAATGATTATGTAGATGCGGTAGCCCACTCTTTTCAGATTGGCTTTACTTTGTTAGATTATTCTTCGTCGTATGGAGATGGTAAACTGATAGGACAGGCTATTAAGAAGAGTGGTATGAATAGAGAAGATTTATTTATTACTACTCGAATTAGTAATAAGGCTCAGATGGAAGGAAATGTCCGTGAGTGTTTAATGAATCAGTTGAAAGGTATGGATATAAAACAGGTTGACATGCTGATGTTTCATTGGCCTGTAACTGGGTATTATCTTGATACTTGGAGAGAAATGATTCAACTTTATAAAGAAGGTTATTGTCGTTGTCTAGGAGTTGCAAATTGTCATCAACATCATATAGAAGCATTGATGTCAGTTTCTGATGTGATTCCCGTGGTTAATCAAATTGAAGTTCATCCTCTATTTACTCAAAAGGAACTAATTAATTATTGTTGGAGTAAAGGTATCCAAGTTGAGGCGTATACTGCTATTGCTCGTTTAGATGATCGATTGATGCGTTTACCTTTATTAAAGAACATCGCAAAGAAGTATAATAAGACTATAGTTCAGATTGTCCTTCGTTGGCATATACAAACTGGAACAATTCCTTTGGTGCGATCTTTGAATAAGGGTCGGCAAATAGAGAATATAAGTATTTTTGATTTTGAATTATCTGCTGAAGAAATGCAGGCTATTGATTCAATCAATATCAATAGCCGATTGAGGTACGATCCTGACAATTGTGATTTTTCTATACTATAAGATGTAATGGAAAGATACTCAGATTTACAGTGTAAGGTATTTGATTGGCTGCGATTTCCGCTCATTGTAGGTGTCGTCTTTATTCACTGCTTTGGAAAACCGTTTGATTATGATGCAATTGATTTTGTACATCTGATGGGTATGGATTGCTATAATCTTTTTAGGGTGAGCATATCCAAAGTATTAACTAATGTATGTGTGCCAACTTTTTATCTGATATCTGGTTATCTTTTTTTCATTGGTTTAGAAAAGTGGTGTTGGGGAACATACCTAAAAAAATTGAAGAAACGTAGTAAATCTTTGCTCGTTCCGTTTCTGATATGGAACACCTTATGCATAATTTTGACCGTAATCAGTGTGTTTAGACATGAAGGCTGGTTAGGAGTGCAAGATTTCTTTGTGGATAATAATTATGCACATTTATATTGGGATTGTCAGGTATGGAATCTTGACAGAACAAACCTTTTGGGGTGGGAGAATATTGCAACAAGCCCTTATTGCATCCCAATATGGTTTTTGCGTGATTTAATGGTAGTTAGTGTATGTTCGCCTCTTTTGTTTATGCTCTTTAAATATACGAGAATTTTGGGAGTGATGTTACTTACAATATGCTATATAACAGCTGTATTTGTCCCGATTCCAGGCTTTTCAATAATGGCATTCTTGTTCTTTGGTGTGGGTGGCTATTGCAGAATGAATGGTATTGATGTAACAAAGGTGACATTTGATTATCGGAAACTTATTTACATGGTGGCAATTATCCTATGGATAGTATGTACAATGTTTAATGGACATAATACAAAACAAGGAGATATTGTTTATCCATTCTATGTTATATTTGGCTGTATGGCTATAATTAATCTGGCTACATATTTTGTAGATAAAAAGAAGGCTGTGGCCTCTGAGTTTCTTAGCAAGGCATCATTCTTTATATATCTTCTTCACACAATATTAGTCATAAGAGTTGTGACAAAAGTGTCTGTGGTAATATTCGGTGAAACCAATCCTTTACTGATGACAATGAGCTATTTGTTTGTGCCTATAACAACTGTTGCAATTTGTCTTTGGGTCTATTCTATTTTAAACAAATACACTCTGGCTCTTTTGAAAGTACTAACGGGTGATAGATAATTCGCACAATATGTCATCACAATCAAACAATAAGACAATAGCTAAAAACACGATAATGCTTTATTTCCGTATGTTACTTACTATGGGAGTAGGTTTGTTCACATCTCGTGTTATACTACAGACTCTTGGTGTGACGGATTATGGAATTTATCAGTCCGTAGGAGGTATTGTTGGATTTATTGGCTTTCTTAATAATGCACTTGCTACAGGTTCGTCTAGATTTTTGACTTTTGAGTTAGGGAAAGGTAATTTGGATAAACTGAAAAGTACTTTTTCGACAACTCTGACTATCCATATAGCACTTGCTATTATAATAGTTATACTTGCGGAAACTGTAGGACTTTGGTTTCTATACAACAAATTGATAATTCCAACAGAGCGCTTTGATGCTGCTGTTTATTGTTTTCATTTTTCCGTTTTGGCAGCTGCTTTTAGTATTACCCAAGCTCCTTATAGTGCGTCAATTATGTCACATGAGAAGATGGATTTATATGCATATGTTAGTATTGTCGAAACAGTTTTGAAACTAGGAATTGTTTATATGCTGTATATTGGGAACTTTGATAAACTCAAAATGTATGCAACGTTATTTTTCTGTTTGACTGTTGGTTTACAAATATTTTATCGTGTTTATTGTGTAAAACATTTTCCAGAAACAAAATACAAATTCGTATATGAAAAGAATATACTTGAAGGTATTGGTAAATTTTCAGGATGGAGTCTGTTTGCTAATTTATCAGTAGCTCTTGGCAGTCAGGGAATTTTGATGTTGTTGAATATGTTTTTCTCTCCAGCAGTTGTTGCTGCTCGTGCGATATCTTTGCAAGTAAATGGTTTGGTTGATCAGTTTGTTAGAAATTTCAGAACTGCTGCTAATCCTCAGATTGTAAAGCGATATGCAGCAGGTGATTTTGAAGGTCATAAATCATTGTTGCTCCAATCTACAAAATATTCCTTTTTTTTGTTGTATTTGATAGGCTTACCTGTTATATTGTCGGCATATCCTTTGTTGCATATATGGCTAGGAGTTGTGCCAGAGTATACGGTTATATTTTTGCAAATAGTTATTGTTCAAAGCTTTTTTTCCGTTTTTGACGTTTCTCTATATCAGGCATTGTATGCAAAAGGAGAACTTAAATGGAATGCTCTTACAGCTCCAACAATTGGTTTTATTTCATTTCCTATTGTTTATGTGTGTTTTAAGAATGGATTTAGTCCTGTTGCCTTGTCATGGGTATATTTATGTTCAAGAATTGTGTTAGGATGTGTTCAAAAACCAATTCTTTTAATTAAAGTAGTTGGATATAAATGGAGTGATTTCTTTCCAATGTATATGACTTGTTTAAAGGTGGTCGTGTTTTCATTGCCTATCCCAATGTTATACTATTTTAATTGTTCAAATATTATAGGTCATGAGTTTGTGGACTTTATTCTAATGTCTGCTATTTCTGTCTTTTGTGTGTCATTTACAATTTGGTTTATAGGTATAGACAAGGCATTGAAAGAACGGATTCTTTATAAGATAAAATCCAGGATAAATAAAATATAGTAACATGAAAATCGGAATACTAACACTTCCTCTTCATACGAATTATGGTGGAATTCTTCAGGCTTGGGCTCTCCAGACGATTTTGGAAAGAATGGGGCATGAGGTGAAGGTACTATCGAGGGATAAAAAGTATAAACTTACGCCGTTCTTTTGGTTGGTTAGAGTACCGTCCCGTATTATAAGACGTATGTTTGGAAAAAAAGTTGGTATTCTAAATGAAGTTTATTATAATAAAGTTCAAGAGCAGATAAGAGTAAATATAGAACCTACAATAAATCAGTATGTTCATAGAGACAAACGTTATTTGGATAAGATATCTAAAAATGATTATGATTGTTTTGTTGTGGGTAGTGATCAGATATGGAGGCCAAAATATATAAAAAGTACGCTTAAATCGACAATCGAGAATGCTTTTTTAGGATTTGCAAAGGAATGGAATGTAAAAAGAATTGCTTATGCGGCGTCTTTTGGAACTGATGAGTGGGAGTATACACCAGAACAAACAAAATATGTATATGATCTTGTTAAAAAGTTCAATGCTATAAGTGTAAGAGAAAATTCAGGTAGAGATCTGTGTTTAAGAAATTTTGGACTTCAGGTAGAACATGTTCTTGATCCAACGATGTTGTTGTCGAAAGAAGACTATATATCAGCATTTAAGATAGATCAGGAGACTAAAAGTGCAGGAAATCTAATGGTATATATTCTTGATCATTCTAAAGAAAAGACAGATTTGGTAAATTTAATTGCAGAAAAAAAAGGATTAAATCCTTTTTCTGTGGGTGCAAAGTTTGATGATTGGAGTACTCCAATTGAAGACCGTGTTCAGCCTAGAATTCAGAAATGGCTCAGAGGCTTTTATGACGCTGAGTTTGTGGTGACTGACAGCTTTCATGCATGTGTGTTCAGTATATTATTTGGGAAACCATTTATCGCAATTGGAAATGTAAGTCGTGGGCTATCTAGATTTGAGTCTCTTCTTGCACTTTTTGATCTTCGTAAGAATTTAATTTCTGATTTTTCTCAGTATCGAGAAGATGATGATTATGCAATATCAGAAACTTCTTATCAAAAGTTAGATCAATGGAGAGAAAAATCGTTGACTTATTTAAAGAATAATCTATAATGGACAATCCTTTAATCTCAATTATCATTCCTGTATATAATGCAGAGAAATACTTACGTCAATGTTTGGATAGTGTTACAGCACAAACATACACTAATTGGGAATGTCTTCTTATTGATGATGGAAGCAAGGATTCCTCTGGTGTGATATGTGATGGGTATGCTGAGAAGGACAGTCGGTTTCGAGTGTTTCATAAGGAGAATGGCGGTGTGAGTTCGGCGAGGAATTTGGGAATAAAGGAGGCTTCTGGTGAATGGATATACTTTTGTGATTCAGACGATTATATTTACCCTCAAGGGTTAGAAATAATGATGTCATATACAAATAATGACATTGATCTTGTAATGGCTGGTCATGAAAGAGTTGATGCTTCTGGAAAGGTACTTGATAAAGTGCCTAAATTACAGAATGAATTAATAGACAGAAAAACAGCTGTTGCAAGAATGTATGTTTTCCCGAATTTTGACTATGAGGGTTATTTATGGGATAAATTGTTTAGACGTTCATGTATCATAGAGAATAAAATAGAGTTTGATCCAAAAATTTCATTTAAGGAAGATAGCCTATTTTGTGTTCAATTTATATGTGCATCTAAAAGGAAAGTATTTTACACAACGAAGATAATTTATAGGTACATTCTCAATGAAACAAGTGCTATGGCCAAAACTCGTGCAGGAGGATATAATCCCAAGCATTGGACATCTTTAAATGCTCATTTAATTCAGATTGATATCTTGAGAAAAACGTACCCTAATCATGAGATTTTGCCTGTAGCAGAAGACCGAATGTTTGGCAATCTAATGTATAATCGAAACCTAATGGTTTCTAATAATTGTTTTGATAGACAGTTGTTTAATGCTTATAAAGATAAGGTTTTGTCTCATATGACTCAACCTATGAAATCTCGTTGTTTAATCAGATATACTCTTATTGGAAGAGCAATAAATAAAATCTTAAGACATTTTCATCTCCAAACTATATGAATATTGCAGTGATTTTTGCTGGAGGGTCAGGTTCTCGTATGAATACGAAATCACGACCTAAACAGTTTCTTGAACTGAATGGCAAACCAATAATTATATATACGATAGAGCTATTCGATAATCATCCTGATATTGATGGAATTGTTGTAGTTTGTCTTGAAAGTTGGATTCCTTTTCTTCATAAAATGTTGAAGAAATTTGAAATTTCAAAGGTCGTTAGTGTGATATCTGGAGGCGTAAGTGGTCAGGACTCTATTTATAAAGGATTGTGTGCTGCAGAAGAATATGTAAATCAGAAAAATGATGAGAATACCATTGTCCTTATTCATGATGGAGTACGTCCATTAATAACTGAAGATACTATTACGGATAATATTTCTAAAGTAAAAGAATGTGGAAGTTGCATAACATGTGCTCCAGCTATTGAGACTGTAATTGTTGATAATCATGATAGTACACTTCGAATTCCCAAACGATCTGATTGTATGATGGCACGTGCTCCACAAAGTTTTTATCTAAAGGATATTATTGAAGCTCATAGAAAAAGTCAGCTTGAAAATAGAACAGATTTTATAGACTCTTGTTCAATGATGAGTCATTACGGATACAGATTGGGTCTTATTCAAGGTCCAATGGAAAATATCAAAATCACAACTCCTACTGATTTCTTTGTGCTTAGAGCTATGGTTCAAGTACATGAGAACCAACAAATTTTTGGATATTAAAATGAATGAAATTCAAAAAAAAGACATTCATGATTTTGCTAGATTGTTTCCTTTAAGCAATAATTTAAGGAATTCAAAATTTCTTATTACGGGAGCGACTGGTCTAATTGGATCTACTCTTGTTCATTGCTTATTGGCATTAAAGAAGGACATTAAAATCACATGTCCTGTCAGAAGTTTAGAAAAGGCACGATTAATATATGAGGATAATTATAAAAAAATTGATTTTGTTGAATGTGACCTATTGCAATATTTATCAAATCTGAAAGAATTTGATAAGTTTGATTACATAATACACTGTGCAAGTCCTACTGCAGGTAAATATATGACAGAGCATCCTGTTGAAACTTACATGCTTGCAGTTGATTCAACTCGTGCTATTCTTGAATATGCACGAAAATCAAATCTTAATGGATTTGTTTATATATCTTCTTTAGAGTATTATGGTCAGATCCTTGATGATCGGATAATTACAGAAGATATGCAAGGATATGTGGATAATACAGATTCTCGTAGCTCTTATCCTCTTGGCAAAAGAGCTGCAGAATTTCTTTGTTCAGCGTATGCAAAAGAATTTGGAATTCTTGCAAAGATTGCTCGTCTGACACAAACTTTTGGGGCTGGGATTTCTGCTGATGATAATCGTGTCTTTGCTCAATTTGCAAGGAGTGTGATTAATGGTACAGATATTGTTCTGCATACTACTGGAGAATCCGCCAAACCTTATTGTTACACAACAGATTGTGTTTCTGCGATCCTTTATATTTTGTTGAAAGGAGAAAATGGAGAGGCTTATAATGTGGCAAATCAGGATACTTATATAAGTATTCGTGAAATGGCCGAATTTTTAAGAGATAACTTTAATCCTCAGATAGATGTGCGAGTGGAGATGCATCCGGAAATGGGATATGCTCCAGTGACAAGACTTCGTTTATCATCTGAAAAATTGATGGCATTAGGTTGGAAACCCCAAATAGGGTTACTAGAAATGTATAGTAATTTATTAAATAGTTTTAGATTTTAGATTATGGATACAATTATAGAAAAATATAAAGAGAAATTAATAGATCTTCTTATTGCATTTGACAAGTTTTGTGCCGAAAATAATCTTAATTACTATGCAAGTGGTGGTACTGCAATTGGGGTCGTTCGTCATAAAGGTTTTATCCCTTGGGATGATGATATTGATGTTGTTATGCCTAGAGCGGATTATAATCGAATGATTGAATTAAGAAATACATTGGATCCTGATAAGTATTTTATAAAGACATTAGGAGATGAAGATTATCTTTATGCGTATGGAAAATTTTGCGATGCCCAAACTACACTAGTCGAATATAAAATATATCCTGGTTGTATTATTGGTGTTAATATAGATGTTTTTCCTATAGATGAAGTTCTTGATGATAAAGAAACTCTTTGCATAAAGAGAAAAAAATTTCACAGTTTGCATGAAAGATTTCTTATTACTTATCAGAAACTGTCAATGCGAAATTTATTGTCTTATATAAGACATGGAGAAATAAAAAAAGCTTTTGAATCCCTTTATTATGGGATGTTAGCTACAGAATCTATAAAAATACAAACAAGAGAATTGTTTGTTGAGTTTGAAAAAGAATGGCAATTAGACAAAGGTTTTTTCCTTTACAACCATTCTGCATTTTATCCTTTGGAAAAAGAACTTTTATCAAAATATTGGTTTGATGATTTTATATATATGCCTTTTGAGAATACTAAAATCCGTATGATGAAAGGTTATGATCAATATTTATCCCAACTTTTTGGAGATTATATGACACTTCCCCCATTGGATAAACAGGTGTTGCAACATAGTCATTATTATCTTAATCTTAAAGAACGATTATCAAAAAATGAAATAGAAATAAGATTAAAGAATGGTGAACATTCTGTCTTTTGATGTGAAATATAAATTGTTAAAATAAATATTTAATAATTGATAATAGATGTTTATAAGTAGGAATTGTGAAATATCATTAAATTAGCTATTTGTGGGTTTATGACGAAAGTTAGTGTAATTGTTCCTGTGTATGGAGTAGAAAAATATATTGAGCGTTGTGCTAGAAGTCTTTTTGAACAAACATTAGACGATATAGAGTTTATTTTTGTTAATGATTGTACAAAGGATAATTCTATAGAAGTTCTTCAACAAGTCATTTTGGATTATCCTGCTCGAAAATCACAAATTAAAATTCTTAAACATGAGGTGAATAAAGGGCTTCCAGAAGCTCGTAAAACAGGAATTTTGGTCGCCCAAGGGGAATATATAGCTCATTGTGATAGTGACGATTGGGTTGATAAGGAATTGTATGAAAAATTATACAATTTTTCATTGATGCAAAAGGCTGATATTGTATTATGTGGAATAAAAATAGTAAATAGTATTCGTGAGAATATATATGTACAACCAAAAGTTAAAACAGGCATGCAATTAATTGAAAAGATTCTGAAGGCAGAAACGGTATGGCCAATTTGGAATAAATTAGTTAAAAAGGATTTGTATAATGGTATCGTTTTCCCATATTTTGGGATGGGAGAAGATTTAGTTTTTTGTTTTCAACTAGCATTGAAAACAAATAAAGTAGAATGTCTGTTCGACTATTATTACTATTACTATTACAATGACAACTCTATTACAAAAAATAGAACCATAGAAAATATAACTAAAAATTTCAATCAAATGAAAATAAATTTAGAACTTGTTATGAATATTGCTGCCCAAAATAATATTCCAAAATCTCAATTTTTGTTGTTACAAAACAAGGAAAGAAATCTCTTAATTCCAGCAATTCGAAATAAGGAAAGTTTTTTTTCTTGGTTTTCTGCTTTTGACAATATAAATCTGAAGGTTATGTGCAGTCCTTATATTTCTTTAAAGGAAAAAGTTCGTGTTCTTTGGGTTATTTTAAAGAAAATATGGGTCATTGCAAAATGAAACCAAGAATTAACTATTTGTAAAAAAATATGTTGATATACAATAATAAAATTAAGAAAAGGGACTCCCTTTTATCTTTGATTTTTGTTTTGTCGGTTTTTTTTATTCCATTCAATAACTTTGGTTGTTCTCTTAATCAAATGTTATGTGTATGTGCAATTTTTTGTTCTTTATTTTCGACCATTGATGTAAGTTTTTATCAGTTTGCATTCTTTTTGCCATATATTTCAGCCACAGCTTTCCCTATGTTTGGAATAAATTTTCATACTATAAGTATTTTGGAATTTATTTTATTAGTTAGGTTGTCAATAATGAGTAAAAAAAATACTAATAATTATTTGTTGATTGTATTTATTGTATTTGTAATGCAATCTATACCAATGTTGTTTTTTGAACAGGGATTTGATAAAACTATTAAATTAGCGTTAAATTTGTTGTTGTTCTATGTCTCATTTTTTCTATGTAATAAAAATCTGATATCTGAAAAATTATTTTTTATTTCTTTTACAATTGGTATTTTGGGGGCTTGTATAGGAGGTCTTTATTATAAAAGTCCTGTTTCTGGAGTTTATGATTCAGATGTTTCGTGGTTGAGATATAAGGGTATTTGGACTGATCCTAATTTCTTAGGAATGTTTTGTCTTATTGGTATTATTTTTTTGTTTCATCTTGAAATAAAGAATTATAAGTTAAAGTTATTGTCATTAGGATCCATAGCTGCACTTTTTTATTTTGCTTCAATGACGATGTCACGTACTTTTCTTTTTGCAACAGCTGTTTGTCTTGTCATTTCGATAGTAAATTTGCTGAAAAAAAACAATGCTTCGTCTTTTTTCTTAATAATGGGAATACTACTTTTTCTTCCTTATTTTTTTGATATTGTGAATCATGTAAATAATGTTCGTGTAGATTCAGAAGATAGTCTAGGTAATGGTCGTATAGAAAGGACAATGTTAGTAGTTGAGACATTTTTATCGAATCCATTCTCTTTTATTTTTGGAATTGGTTTTGACAATCTCAATTTTTTGCCAAGTCAAGGAATTCGTTTTACGGCTACACATAATTCCTATGCAGATATTATAACACAGTTTGGTGTTGTTGGATTTGTAATAATTTTGTCCAAAACAAGACTGGTATTTATTAAAAGATTTACATCTTTTTTATTTAGTACAGAAGGAATTCCCTTCTTTGTTTTGTTATTTTATGGGGCAACTCTTTCTTTGTTGCCATATGAGTTCACTTATGTGATTGCTGCATTAACTCTTTCAATTTTTCAAAAAAAAGATACAAATGATTCAATACATTAAAAATATATTAAAGTATTTTATTATTCCATTAAAAATGGTAGTGACGTTATGGAAGATACGCCTTAAGAACATTAATTCATTTATCCAAACGACAAATATTACATGCAGTGGAGATATTTTTTTTTCGATAGGGAAAAAAAGCTCAATTCGAAAGAATACGATTGTTGCAATTGTTGCAAAAAACAAAAAAAGTGGTATTTGTATTGGTTATAATACATATATTGGAGAAAATAATAATCTTAGAGCAGCCGATGGTATTATAAAAATAGGAAATAATTGTCTTATATCACAGGGGGTGACAATTATAACTTCCAATCATAAAATAGAAAAGAACAAATTGATCGTTGATCAGGAATGGAAAAGCAAAAGTGGAAAGGTTTACATAGAAGACGATGTATGGATAGGTGCTAATGCAGTAGTCCTTCCTGATGTGACAATTCATAAGGGAGCGGTTATCGCAGCTGGTGCTATTGTGACAAAAGATGTTCCTGAATATGCGATAGTTGCTGGAAATCCAGCGAGAATAATAAAATATAGAGAGTGAAAATATGAATATTGTATTAGCAACAGATGATAAATTTGTACAACATTGTACTATAGCGATGTTGTCAATTCTTTCTCACAATAGAAATGTGCATTTCTTTATTTTAACAGAAGGCTTAAAAGAAGAAAACAAGACATATATGAGTAAGATTGTATCAGAAAATAATGGAGAGATAGAGTTTTGTTTTGTTCCTTCGGATATTGTTAAATACTTTCCAATGTCTTCTTTAGCTTCTAATCATATTAGTATAGCTACGTATTACAGATTGTTTATTACATCATTGTTACCTGAATCAATTGATAAAGTAATTTATCTTGATTGTGATATGGTGATACGGAGTAGTTTGGAAGATTTATGGAATACCAATATTAATGAGTATGCTTTAGGGGCAGTTTATCAGGATTTAGGATGGAGTGATCATAATGATTGTTGGGAACGTTTAGGTATTCCTAGGAATCAAGGGTATTTCAATGCTGGATGTCTTTTGATGAATTTAAATTATCTAAGAACATATAATTTTCAGGAAAAGGCAGTTGAATATATTAATAACAATATAAAGAGGATAATATCTCATGATCAAGATGTGTTAAATGCATTGTTTTACAATCAAACTAGAATGTTGGATTGTAAATGGAACTATCTTTCTTTATTTTTGAGTTTAAATATATCTGATTTAGAGTTTCCGGATGGTTGTAAGTATGCAGAAGAAAAATGTCAAGATGGATTTGAACCTGTAATTATACATTTTGTTTCCAAACCAAAACCTTGGCATTTTGGTTGCAAAAATCCATATGCTGTTGAATATTACCAATATTTGAAACAGACAAAATGGAAAGATTTCAAGCCCAAATTTGACTTCAAACAATATTTGAGTTTTGTTGTTGTTCCATTCCTAAAACGATTTGGAAAAAGAATTGATATACTTAATTTAACAGAAAAACGTCATTTGAAGAAAGTCCGTAAACAATATATGAATTAATGATGAAAAAGATTTTATATATAGGAGGCTTTGAACTTCCTGATAAAAATGCAGCGGCACAGCGTGTTATGGCTAATGCTAGGCTTTTGGCAGAGATGGGGTTTGATGTTTCTTTTATAGGAATATCTAAAGATATTAGTAATGCCCCTCGAATTGTAGATGGTTTTATAAGTAATCCTGTACAATATCCGAGTAGTATAAAGCAATGGTTTAGACAAATCATAACATTTGTTGATAAAAAGGATATCATTAAAAGAAATCCGGATTATGTGGTTTTGTATAATTTTCCTGCTATTGCTTCTTTAAGAATATTGAAATTATGTCATAAATATGGAATTAAAATAATTCATGATTTGACAGAGTGGGAATGTATAACTTCTTATTCACCAAGAGAGATAGTTCATTGGATTGATATCAATCTTAGAATGAGATATGCAGTAAAGAAGATGGATGGAGTTATTGCGATTAGTAGATTATTATATAATTATTATAAAAATTATACAAAGACCATTATGGTTCCTCCAACGGTTGATCTTAATGCTGAAAAATGGAATCGAGAAAGAGATTTTTTTTCAAATTCTCCGAGGAAACTTATTTACGCAGGTAGTATAGGAATGGGAAATAAAGATAGATTAGATAAAATATTGGAAGTTATAAAAAAACATAAAAACATCTATTTAGAAATAATTGGTCTTACTGAACAACAATATTTTGGGGTTTTTGGGAAAAACAAACGTATATCAGATAATGTGATTTTTAGGGGGCGTATGTCTCATTTTGATGCTGTGCTTGCTGTTCAAAATGCTGATTTTCAGTTGTTAATTCGAGATAGTACATTAAAGAATAATGCTGGGTTTCCAACAAAATTTGTAGAATCAATGAGTTGCTGTACTCCAATTATTGCAACACCGACTAGTAATATATCAGACTATTTAATTGATGGGGAGAATGGCTTTTGGGTATGTGAAAATGAATCTTTGGATTCTGTATTATTTAAGATAGAGACAATGGTGGACAGTGACATTGTAGAAATGAAAAAAAAGTGTAGAGCAATGAATTGTTTTGATTATAGACAATTTAGATCAGAGTTTGCAAAATTGTTTAATTAAGATTATTATTCGAATGAAAACAATAGTCGTTCTATCAAATCATCATGCATGGACATATAATTTGCGTGGTGAGATTCTAGAAGCATTGGTAAAAGATGGTAATCGTGTTATTGTGGTTGTCGGTTATGGCAATCGAATAGAAGATATTAAAGCTTTAGGTTGTGAGTTTATTGACGTTCCTTTTGATCGTCATGGAAAAAATCCTTTTGCTGAATTAAAACTATTTTGGGAATATTACAAAATATTGAAAAATATTAAACCTGATATTGTATTGAGCTATACAATAAAACCCAATCTATATGGCGGGTATTTGTGTAGATTAATGGATATCCCATGTGTTGCCAATATTACAGGTTTAGGTACAGCGATTGAGTATCCTAGTTTGTTGCAGAAGATTTTGCTTAGAATGTATAAAGTCGCTTTCAAGAAAATGCATAAAGTAATGTTCCAGAACACTGCAAATCGAGATATGCTTTTGAAGTATGGAATTGTTAAGGATAATTATGTAATGCTTCCCGGATCTGGTGTAAATGTAAATAAATTCACTATCATTCCTATGCCTGAGGAATCAACAATCGGATTTGTTTTCATATCACGTATAATGAAGGAAAAAGGAATTGAACAATATTTGTATGCGGCTAAGGTCTTGAAAGAAAAATATTCAAATGTTCAGTTTCATATTTGTGGCTTCTGTGAACAAGCATATGAGAGTATTATAAGTGAATATAGTGAAAAAGGAATCATTATTAATCATGGTATGGTTAATGATGTTCGAGAAATTCTTAAGGATTGCCATTGTTTGGTATTGCCTACTTATTATCCAGAAGGACTTTCGAATGTTTTATTGGAAAGTTGTGCTTCTGGAAGAGCCATAATTACAACAGATAGACCTGGTTGTAAAGAGGTTATTGATGACCGTGTGAATGGGTATATTGTAAGATCTCAGGACAATGAAGATGTTCTTAAAAAAATGGAGATGTTTGTGAATCTTCCTTACAACAAGAAAGTTGAAATGGGACTTGCTGGCCGAGAGAAAGTGGTTAACACATTCAATCGTCAGATTATTGTAGACAAGTATTTAGAAATAGTTCGTAATATTTAATGTCGATGCAAAAACTACTTTTCACTGGTGGCACAGGCTTTTTAGGGAAAAATGTCATGCCACTATTGAAAGAAAGATATGATGTCACAACGTGTGGTATTACACTAGACGATATGATAAAGGCAAATTTTGTGAGTGAAGTTCCAGAGTTACCTGAGAAATATGATATTGTATTACATGCTTGTGGCAAGGCTCACGTCGTGCCAAAAACGGATGCTGAGAAAAAGGCCTTTTTTGATGTAAATTATCAAGGAACTGTGAATCTATGCAAAGGGTTGGAGAAAGTAGGTCTGCCTAAAGCATTAGTTTTCATCAGTACCGTCGCAGTATATGGATGTGATTTTGGAGATATGATCACAGAAGATCATCCATTGGATGGAGAAACTCCATATGCAAAGAGCAAAATAATGGCAGAAGAATATTTGACTGGATGGTGCAAGAATCATAATGTCGTCCTTGGAATCCTACGTCCGTCATTACTTGCTGGCAAGAATGCCCCTGGAAACCTAGGTTCTATGGTTAAAGGAGTCAAGAAAGGATATTATATGAATATCGCTGGTGGCAAAGTTGTAAAAAGTATTTTAATGGCAGAGGATATTGCTCGTATTCTTCCTCTTGTCGCTGAAAAAGGAGGCGTATATAATGTGTGTGATACGTTCCAACCAACATTTGGTCAGATTAGTGAGTCGGTAGCAAAGCAGTTAGGAAAAGGCAAGCCGATAAATATTCCTTATTGGATGGCATGGTGCATGGCAAAAGTCGGAGACCTTCTTGGCAATAAAGCTCCAATCAATTCCTACAAATTAGAGAAAATGACGAAATCGTTGACATTCTCTAATGAAAAGGCAAGAAAAGAGTTAGGCTGGGAGCCGTTGGATGTGTTGGAGAATTATAGGATATAATCTCCCTCCCAGCGTCGAAGACGCGACATACCCCAGCCCAGGGTGTTAACCCTGGGCAATTGATGGCAATCGATTGAGGGGAAAATCGAATGGTCGGATTGACGGGACAAACAATTCCAATCGATAGGTGTGAATGAACGTATGATCGATTGGTCGGATGACATGGGCAATTGATGGCAATGATGGGTGTGGATGATATTGCAATCGATGAAACTCTATAGGGGGCATTGGAGTAAAACAAATGAAATCTGATAATTATATTATAAAGAAAAGATAAAATAAACAAGTAGCGTGCAAAAAAATGGAAGGACAATCAGAATTGACATTTGATAAATTGGTTGATAGAATCATTGTTGTGGATGATTCGCTCCGTCAGCAGGCGGCACATGCTGTCAATTGTCTGCTCACCTCTCGTAATTGGCTTATTGGATATTATATTGTAGAGTTTGAACAAAATGGGGCTGATAGGGCTCAATATGGCGAACAACTACTTAAAAATTTAGCTAAGCGTATCGGTCGCAAAGGCATGGAATGGAGACGCCTTTATGAATATAGATTATTTTACAGCGTTTATCCACAACTAAAAGATGAAATCTTGTCTTATTTTCGTGGACAACGACAAAATATTCTCAATGATAGAAGTTTAGGGTCACTGACTGCAATGTCCTATATGCTTGAAAATGATGATTCTACAATATTGCGACCAATGGTCGCAATATCTCGAGAGTCTTGGATGGTTTCGCCATCTCGTCTTTTCCATTGTATTAGTTATTCAAGCCTTCAGATACTGAGCGAAATCAAAGATTCGTTGAAAAGATCATTTTATGAGTATGAATTGATACAATATTGTTGGTCGAAACGACAACTTGATCATCAAATCTCTAGTCTCTATTATGAACGATCTGCTCTTTCAAAGAATAAAGATGCTCTAAAGAATTATATACAAAAAGAGACTGAGATAATGGATCTGAAGTATATCTTTAGAGATCCTATGACGTTTGATTTTTTAGATATTCCCAATAATGAAGTTTATACAGAAACAAAATTAGAGAATGCAATTCTAAATAATCTCCAAAAATTTTTGCTTGAATTAGGGCAGGGCTTTTGTTTTGAGGCACGTCAGAAGAGAATTTTGATTGATCATGATTATTTCAAGGCGGATTTGATTTTTTATAATCGTATACTTCATTGTCATGTTATCATTGACTTGAAGATAGACCGTTACCGTCATGAGTACGCTTCTCAACTCAATATGTATAAGTTTTTATCGTCATGAAATGATGCAACCAGGAGATAATCCTCCAATTGGTCTCCTTCTATGTACGGACTATAGTGATACTTTGGTTAAATATTCAACAGAAGGACTTGATGACATATATATGTAGGAAAATATATGTTTCAACTTCCGAAAGAAGAGGAAATCCGTCAATTTTTGATTGATAATATGCATGTCATTGAAGATGATAAATAAGCGTAGAAGACGCGACACACCCCAGCCCAGTGTGTAAACCCTGGGCAATCGATTGAGGGGAAAATCGAATGGTCGGATGGACGGGACGAACGATGCCAATCGAATGATGTACGATTAATGTTTATGATTGATTATTTGCGATTGTTTGGTGATTTTTTATAAATAAGTATAGATAAAAGAACGAGAATAGGAAAAAAAGTAATTGTATAAATAATGAAAAGGAAAAATAAAAATCCACATTGGGATAATATAATGGAGTATGAAAGTCGAAAAGATTTGAGATAATGATGGTAACAGATAATGAGTATTTGTTATCACTTTCCTTGTTAAAAGAAAGTGAAGATCATGTGGAGTTCAAATCTGCTCGTCGCAATTATCCATATAATGGGGGAAAGAGAATCGAACCCAAAGAACGGCGACATTGTGTGTTAGGGTATATTGTTGCTCTTGCAAATGAGAACGGCGGTCGGCTCGTCTTGGGCATGGAAGATAATCATCCTCATGAAGTGTGTGGAAGTGATTTTGCTCAAGGTCAATGTGGTGAATTAGAATCTGCAATTTACGATTCATTAGGATTACGTGTTAAGACCATAGAGGAATATTCTAATGGGAAACGAGTTTTGATTTTAGAGGTTCCTTCAAGACCGATTGGAAAATTATTGAAGTTTGAGGGAGTCCCCCTTATGAGAGTCGGGGAAGATTTACATGAGATGAGTGATGCCCAGATGTTGAAGATCCTTTCGGAAACGGAACCTGATTTTTCTGCCAAAATATGTGATGGGCTTCTTCTTTCGGATTTGGATGAGGAGGCTATTGCAAGGATGAAAATAAAATATGCAGAAAAACAAAACAGCCCAGGTTTTAGAATGTTGCCAACAGAGCAAGTCTTGAAAGATTTGGAGTTGCTTAATGAAGGAAAATTGAACTATGCTGCATTAATGTTAGTTGGCAAGCAGGAGGTAATCCATCGATTGTTACCTCAGTTTAACATAGTTGTAGAGTACAGGAAAAATAGAGCTTTGATTCCTTATAATGCTCGCAAGGAATTTCAACTGCCTCTGTTTATAGGTGTTGATAAAGTTTGGGAATATTTGAACCAACCGTTGTCAAATCCCGAAATGCATCTTCGAATGGGCACTTATATTTATGATATACAGTCGTTTAATGAAGATAGTGTACGAGAGGCTATATTAAATGCAGTAGCACACCGATCAATGCAGATACAGAGCGATGTCGTTATTAAGCAATCACCAGATGAACTTGTGATTTTGAATCCAGGAGGTTTCCCGTTGGGAGTTGATATGAACAATATACTGACAGTAAGTAGTAATCCTAGATCAAAACGATTGGTGGAGGTTTTACAAAAAACTGGTCTTGTGGAACGAAGTGGACAGGGTGTAGATAAAATGTTTAGCAATAGTATAATGGATGGTAAAATATTGCCTTCATTTGAGGGAACTGATTTTTATCAGGTTCAATTGACAATGAATGCTAAACTTCATTATCCTAGATTGGCACGCTTGGTCAGATCTGAACAAGAACGAAGAGGAGAAGATAATCCGCTTACTGTTTTTGATCTTATTGCTCTATATCATGTTAATCGAGGAGAAACGAATAAATTACAAAGATATGATTTGGAACGTCTTGAAAAAGAGGGTTTGGTGATCAAAAAAGAAGATGTTTGGGAAATAAAGGGAGGAAATGACCCTCTAAATGACCCTCTAAATGACCCTCTAAATGACCCTCTAAATGACCCTCTAAATGACCCTCTAAATGATAAGGTACAAGAGTCTGAAATTCACTTAAATAAACGCCAAAATAAGATAGTTGATTTGGTGCATAAAAATTTTAGTATTTCTCGAGAAGACTTGAGTAAAAAATTAGGAGTGTCGGTGGCTACAGTTAGAAGGGATATGAAGACGCTTGGTTATGTATGGAAAGGACATTCTACATCTGGTCATTGGGAAAAAGATGATAACAATAAACAAAATTAATATATTGTAGATATTTGTTCGTGTGTTGCTGCGAATTAATATTATATAAGATTGGTTCCCAGCGTCGAAGACGCGACACACTCCTGCCTATGGTGTGAACCCTTGGCAATCGATGGCAATTGATTGGTGTGGTATAATCGAATGGTCGGATGATGGACGGTTAAATCAACCCTCAATCATCACCACTCAACCTTCTTCCCAATTTGTGGGAAAAATACCGTTGATTAAGAATAAAAGAATTGAAAAAAGATATACTTTTGCAAAGTTTTTCCGTCAGAAGTAAATAGAAAGATGGAGACAACTTGACTTTATAAAAAAATTAAATAGAAAAAATCAAAAGAAAACCTAAGTGCAGTCTGAATGTGAATTAGTCAGCTGTATGAAAATAATGGAGAATATGTTGTCGTATGTAATAATTTTTGCGATTCTGCTTGTTGCAGAACTGCTATATTTCAGAGTGGCCGATAAATATAATATTATCGACAAACCGAATTTGCGCTCGTCGCACACCCAGATCACGTTGCTTGGAGGAGGAATAATATTCATTTTCGGAGCGATTCTATATGCCGTATTCTACGGGTTCAGGTATCCATGGTTTTTGTTAGGTCTTCTTATGATCGGTGCGGTGAGCTTTTTGGACGACGTGAAGACGGTGCGTCCGAGATACAGATTGATAGTCCATTTTGCCGCCATGTTGCTTTTGTTTCAGCAGTGGGGTTATTTGGATTTCAGGTATTGGTGGTTTATTGCGGTGGGAATAGTATTTTGCACCGGTGTTATCAACGTATATAATTTCATGGATGGAATCAACGGAATCACGGGAGGTTATTCATTATCCGTGTTGATACCATTGATGTTGTTGAATGAAGAGAGCCATTTCATCGACAGGAATCTGCTGATCGTATTGACGATGAGTGTTGTGATATTCTGTTTTTTCAATTTCAGGAAGAAAGCGAGATGTTTTGCGGGCGACGTTGGGGCGGTCTCGATAGCGTTTGCCCTCGTCTTTTTGATAGGCAGATACGTGTCGTACACAGCCAATTTTTGGGCGGTGTTCCTATTGTTGGTATATGGAGTAGACGGATGTCTAACCATCTGCCACCGACTGATGTTGCATGAAGACATCAGTATGCCGCATAGAAAGCATGCCTACCAGTTGATGGCGAACGAGCTGAAGATGCCGCATGTGTTAGTGTCGGGCATATATATGGTGCTGCAGTTGGCGATATCGTTAGGAGCAATCTTCCTTCCCGTCGACCCATACACATATTTCGCGATTGCATCAGCAGTGTTGTGTGTCGCATACATCCTGTTCAAGATGAAATACTACCATCTACATGAAGATTATTTGAAATCCAAAGGATTGTATGTAGATTGGAGAAAGAAGAAAAAAGAGGTCGTAGAAAAATATAGCGAGGAGGAATAAACTCCTTCCTCTCCCAGCGTCGAAGACGCGACACACCCCAGCCCTGGGAGTAAACCTTGGGCAACGATGATTTGAGAACGATGATTTATTGGAAAAAGCCCCAGTCCATGGCGTAAACCCTAGGCAATTTAGAATGAAAAAAAAATCACGTATGATTTGAATAATAGAATAAAATTGGATAATAAAACCAGAAAAAATGTGTAATTTTGCGACGATTTCAGTGAAATATAAATTATTTGAATTTTATCTCAAGTAATGATCTGGAAATAACAATCAATGAAATAACGGGAGACGTTGTATTGTCTCCTATATTGTATAATAAAATGGTAATAGACAATAATTTTCTAGACACCCTTTTAGAGCAGGCGGCAAACAGCGAGCGCAAACGTACAGCATTTGATATGCGCACAACGTCCTCGGACAACTCTCAACGTATAATCAATGCGATGATGCCAGAAACAATTGTTCCTATACACCGTCATACAAAGACCTCAGAGTCGATGACTGTCCTTCGTGGTAAATTGACGGAAATCTTTTTTGATGATAATGGCTGCGAAACAGCACGCTTTGAATTAGGACCATCAACAGGTAATATTATGATTCAAATCCCAGCTGGAACATGGCATACAGTGGAGGTCAACGAACCTTGTGTCATTTTCGAAGCAAAAGATGGGGCGTATGAACCTGTCGCACCGGAGGATGTGATGCAGAGATAATAAACAAACACGACAAACAAACACCGAAGATGCAACATGATTTAGTCATATTGTTACATCTTTGATTAATAATATGAAAAATTGCATCATAGGATTATGGTTTACGAAAAAAGGAAGAGTGGGGAATTGTAGAGAAATTTGCTAAGTTAGGTTTTGGCAAAGAGAAGTAAGAAACCAATAATCCTTGATTTTTAGTAAAAGTCTAATTATTCATTAAAGGAAAAAGGTTTGTATGCAAGACTATGGTTTGGTCTCGATAATAATGCCCAATTTTAATTGTGCTGCTTTGATAGGTTTCTCTATCAAGACAGTTTTGGCTCAGACATATAAAAATTGGGAATTGCTTATACAAGACGATTGTTCGACAGACAATCCTGAAGTGTTGATCAAACATTATGAAGATAAGGATCCTCGAATAAAGTTTGAACGCAATCTTGAATTTTCTGGAGCGGCTGTTTCCAGAAATAATGCATTAAAGAGAGCAAAGGGACGTTGGATCGCATTTTTGGATTCAGACGATCTTTGGGAGCCTGATAAATTAGAAAAACAATTGAGGTTTATGGTAGAGAATAACTATCATTTCTCATATACCGGATATCAGGAAATTGATAATTATGGCAAGGAGACTGGATGTGTCATTTCTGGACCAAAACATATCTCAAAGATCGGTATGTATTCCTTCTGTTGGCCAGGTTGTCTGACTGTAATGTATGATCGGGAAGCGATAGGACTTCTTCAAATTGCGGATATTAAAAAGAACAATGACTATGCCATGTGGCTGAAAATAAGTCAAATAGCAGAATGCCATCTGTTGGATGAGGTGTTGGCTAAGTATCGTCGAGGTCGTGTAGGCAGTGTTTCAACCCACAGTTGTACAACAATGATTAAATGGCATTATAAGCTTTGGCACGATGCGATGGAAAAAAGTCATTTTTCAAGTACATTTTGGACAGGAATGAACCTGGTGTGTGGAGTGTTTAAGAAGTTTCACTATGTGAAGAGACTTTGAATATTACAAACTAGATTATTGAAAAAAGGAAATAAATGTTTTTTAAGTGGATATTCGACCGCTTGGTCGCATTGATTGGACTTTGTATTTTGTGGCCGGTATTGTTGGTGATTGTTATACTGATAAAAAATAGAATGCCAGGAGGTCCAGCTATTTTCACTCAAAAGCGAGTGGGAAAAGAAGGAAAATTGTTTACTTGCCATAAGTTTCGTTCGATGGATGTCGATCATCATGGAAGTACAATTAGTGTGGCGGGTGATTCCCGAATTACACCGTTAGGATCAACACTTCGTCATTACAAATTGGATGAACTGCCAGGACTGTGGGATGTGTTGGTCGGTAATATGTCATTTGTTGGACCACGTCCTGATGTGCCCGGGTATGCGGATAAATTGGAAGGAGATGATAGGATAGTGTTGAAGTTGAGACCTGGGATTACTGGTCCGGCAACGTTGAAATATCGCCGTGAGGATGAGATGATATCTGAATATGTTGCAAAGCGACAGGCAGAAGGAGATTCTCGTCCGATTCAGGAGATAGCCACAGAATATAACGACACTGTAATATATCCAGATAAAGTGAGACTGAACAAGTACTACTATCGTAACTATTCATTCTTTAAAGATATAGAGATGATATTTGCGACAGTTTTGGGAAGGAAAGTCAAGTTTGCTGGAGAAGAGGTATAACAATTAAACGCATGATTATGGCTGAAGAAAGAAACACAATTTATCTCTGTTTGGCTCATATGTCGGAAGAGGGAATTGAACAGAAATATGTGAAAGAAGCGTTTGACACCAATTGGGTGGTGCCAATGGGTCCAAATGTAAATGCATTCGAACAAAATTTAGCGGATTTCGCAAATAGTAATAGCGACGGTAGCAAACTGGACCGTAAGGTGGTATGCCTTTCTGCCGGAACCGCTGCTGTTCACCTTGCTCTGTTGGCTTGTGGAGTAGGGCCTGGTGATGAAGTTTGCGTACAGAGTTTCACATTCTGCGCCAGCTCTCATCCAATCACATATTTGGGAGCCTCTCCCGTCTTCATCGATTCAGAAAAAGAGACATGGAATATGGATCCCGCTCTTCTAGAGAAGGCTATCGTCGAAAGAAAGGAGAAGACGGGAAAGTATCCAAAGGCAATCGTTCCTGTTGCTCTTTACGGTATGCCATACAAGGTTGATGAGATTATGGCTATTGCCGACAAGTATGGAATTCCGGTTGTCGAGGATGCCGCAGAAGGAATGGGATCTCGATTTAACGGACAGGTGCTTGGTACATTTGGAAAGTTTGGAGTGCTCAGTTTCAATGGCAACAAGATGATCACTACTTCTGGAGGTGGCGCACTTATCTGTCGTGATGCGGAGGATGCCAATACAGTCATGTGGCGCGCCACTCAGGCTCGTGATTCTTATCCATATTACCAGCATTCAGCTATCGGCTACAACTACCGTATGAGTAATGTGTGCGCTGGTATCGGACGTGGTCAGATGACAGTCCTTGATAAGCATATAGCACATCATAAGCATGTGCAGGCATTGTATGAAGAGCTTCTTAAGGATGTTGGTGGCGTTGAAATCCATAAGCAGCCTGCAGATCCGCGTTATGATGCAAACTTCTGGTTGTGTACGGCAACTATAGATGAGAATGTCAAAATCAAAGGACAGGAGAACGTCTACAAAGAGGTGATAAAAACAGCAGTGGGAGGAGCTGCCGGAGTCATCAAGGCTGTAGACTCAGCTACTACTGATTGCCAGCCAAACGATAATGTTGAGGCATTGCGAGTATACATGTTGGCAAAGAAGATAGAATGTCGTCCGGTGTGGAAGCCAATGCATAAACAACCGGTGTATGCCAACGCTGTTGCGTATGTGAACGGAGTGTCAGAATCATTGTTTAAGATAGGATTCTGTTTGCCTGCCGGACCATACGTCTCAGACGATGACGTCCGTTATATAGTAGACAGCATCAAGGAGGCAATCGTAAAATGATTTCCCCAGTGTCGAAGACACAACATAACATAGCCAAGGGCGTTAGCCCTGGGTATTTTGTTAAACATGAAAATCCAAGAATTAGAAACATATACGCAATCACAGTTTGAGGAATTGAAGCAATTGATGACGGAATTGTCCGATAGAGTCTCATTTTCAGAGCAGAAATTGGATGATGTGTTGGCGGATTCAAATTGCCATCTCTACGTCATCATGGATAACGGTCATATCATCGGTTGTGCGACACTCTGTGTGTTTCATTCTCCAACAGGCACAAAAGCATCTATAGAAGACGTTGTGGTGTCATCAGCATACAGAGACAGCATCTAGGCAAACAGCTGATGGAGCACGTGTTGGAAGCGTCGAAAACATTTGCTCCGATAGAATTGCATCTGACATCGAATCCCAAACGCACCGTCGCCAACATATTATACCAATCTCTCGGATTTGAGAGAAAGGAGACAAATTGCTATAGAATGATGAAATAGAAACACCACCCAGCACCGAAGGTGCGACACACCCCAGCCCAGGGTGTAAGCCCTGAGGATGTTGGGAATATTGTGGATGTCGGATATGTGAATAGATGTCACCACCCAGCACCGAAGGTGCGACATACCATAGCCCAGGGTGTAAACCCTGGGAATGTTGGGATGTTGTCAATCGCATTACATCATATCCTACGGTGTAAACCGTGGAAATATAATGAATTAATCAACAGTGATTCGTGATAATTCACGTAATCATCGAATAAAATAATTGCTCATTATGGGCATAAAACAGTACAAAAATGTCACAATCATTAACAAAACAGTACATTCATCTCGTGTTCTCTACCAAAAAGAGATCCGACATGATAACTAAACAGCATTTAGCTAAAGTCCATGCGTACGTGGCTGGCATATTGAACAATACCAGCTGCTCAGCCATATGTGTAGGAGGCACACCAAACCACATCCATATCCTATATGTGCAGAGCAAAATAATTACGTTGAGTGATACGGTGCGTATAGTGAAGGTCAATTCATCCAAATGGATCAATGAGACCCTATATCCGTTTGCGTGGCAAAATGGATATGGCGCATTCAGTGTCAGTCGAGGACATGTGGAACTCGTCGCCAATTACATCAAAAACCAGGAGGCTCACCATTCTAAGACCACGTATCAGGACGAGTTCCGGCGAATATGTGAAAAGAATGACGCACAATACGACGAACGATATGTCTGGGATTAACCGGCACCGTAGGTGCGACATAACACAGCCCAGGGCGTAAGCTCTGGGCTGTTTCGTTATATATGAATGAAATTCATTATGATGAGAATGTTTTCGTCATATATGAATGTGGTCAATATGGCGAAATATGTTGCCGTATGATGATGAATTAACAATGTGTAATATGATTGTCGCCTCTTATGAAAATGTATAGTAGATTATTTAACAACAAAAAAGACGCTTGGAAAAGCGTCTTTTTTAGTTGTCCTGCAAGGACTCGAACCCTGACAAGCAGTGCCAGAAACTGATGTGCTACCATTACACCACAGGACAATAATATGTTTTTAGTTGTCTTGCAAGGACTCGAACCCTGACAAGCAGTGCCAGAAACTGATGTGCTACCATTACACCACAAGACAATCATGTATCAATGTCGGGTGTTCCCCTCAATTGCGACGCAAAGGTAATGCTAAATTTTGAATGTACAAAGGAAAAGTGAGGATTTTTTTGATTTTAGTGTGCAAAACAAGCGATACATGGCCTAGAATGATGTGGTTGTATATCTTTTCGAAAGTATTCGCCGTTGTGTTGAGTGGAAGAGGGCAGAGTATAAAAACAAAAAAGACGAGGTTTCCCCCGTCTTCTTAAATTATGCATTTAGCATTTATAAATTATCATTTCTTCAGGTATTCGTCCATTGCGGCTGCCGCACGACGTCCGTCTCCCATTGCCAGGATAACGGTTGCTCCACCTCTTACAATGTCTCCACCGGCAAACAACATAGGGATGCTGCTCTGCATGCCTTCGTTGACTTCGATTGTGCCTTTCTTGCTTACCGATAGCCCGGCTACTGAGTTTGGTACGATTGGGTTTGGTGATACACCGATGCTGACAATCACCTCGTCGCACTCAACCTCCTCGATTGCTCCAGGAATTTCGACTGGGCTTCTGCGTCCACTCGCATCTGGCTCTCCAAGCTCCATCTTCTGCAAACGAACCTTTGTGACGCGTCCATTCTCGTCGCCGATATATTGGATAGGGTTGTGAAGGGTCATAAACTCAACTCCTTCCTCTTTTGCGTGGTGAACCTCCTCAATACGGGCTGGCATCTCTTCCTCGCTACGACGATATACGATGATGGCTCTCTCTGCTCCCATTCTCAAAGCTGTACGCACTGAGTCCATGGCTGTGTTTCCTCCTCCAACAACGACAACTTTCTTGCCTTTCAACACTGGAGTGTCGGTGTCTGGATTGCCTGCGTCCATTAGGTTGACGCGAGTCAGATACTCGTTGCTTGACATGATGCCTGTCAAATTTTCGCCCTCGATTCCCATGAAACGTGGAAGTCCGGCACCTGATGCTACGAAGATGCCTTTGAAACCGTCGGCTTTCAACTCGTCTACCGTGATAGTCTTTCCTACGATGCAGTTTTTGATGAATACTACTCCAAGATCACGAAGATTGTCGATCTCTGCTTCTACTACTCTGTTGGGAAGACGGAATTCTGGGATACCATATTTCAACACTCCACCGATTTCGTGCAATGCCTCGAATACAGTGACGTCGTATCCCTTCTTTATCATGTCGCCAGCGAAAGATAGTCCTGCAGGACCACTACCTACAACTGCTATCTTTATGCCGTTCTTCTTGATATTGCTATCTGCTTTCTTTGTCCCGTTCTCACGAGCATAGTCGGCAGCGAATCTTTCAAGATAACCGATAGCCACTGGCTCTTTCTTCATCTTGACGTACATGCACTGGCTTTCACACTGCTTCTCCTGTGGACAAACACGTCCGCATACAGCAGGTAGAGCACTTGTCTCTTTCAGCACATCTGCGGCTTGAAGAAATTCTCCACGCTCGATGTTCTTGATGAAGCCAGGGATGTTGATGCTGACCGGACAACCTGTCATACAAGTAGGATTAGGGCAATCCATACATCTGCTTGCCTCAGCGACTGCTTGCTCTGCTGTCAGACCTTGGTTTACCTCCTCACGGCATCTTGCTCTGTATTTAGGATCAAGCGAGTTCATCTGCACACGAGGTTGCGCAGTACGCTCTTTTGGGGATTTAGCCTTGCGTAGTTCTTCTCTCCACGCTTCGTTTCTATCTGTTGCCATAATCTTCTTTACTTTGCTAGTTTTGCTTTTGCCTCTTGCTCCTGCTCTCTGTAAGCACCTAGACGCATAAGCATCTCATCGAAATCTACTTGGTGAGCGTCGAACTCTGGTCCGTCAACGCATACAAACTTAGTCTTGCCACCGACTGTGATACGGCAAGCTCCACACATGCCTGTGCCATCGACCATGATAGTGTTGAGCGACGCTACTGTAGGAATATCATATTTCTTTGTCAGCAACGACACGAACTTCATCATGATAGCTGGTCCGATTGTCACACATAGGTCGACTTTCTCGCGTTTGGCGATCTCTTCGATTCCGTCTGTCACACGACCTGCCTTGCCGTACGAACCGTCATCTGTCATGATGACAACTTCGTCGGAATACTCACGTACCTGCTCCTCTAAGATGACTAGATCCTTAGTGCGGGCAGCCAAGACAGAGATGACTTTGTTGCCTGCTGCCTTCATCGCTTTGATGATAGGAAGAAGTGGAGCTACTCCCACACCTCCGCCAGAACATACAACAGTTCCGAATTTATCGATATGGGTTGCCTTACCAAGCGGACCAACAACATCCAACAACTCATCTCCAACATTCAGGTTGGTGATTTTGGTAGACGACGCACCTATTTTTTGAATCACAAGAGTGATGGTGCCTTTCTCTATGTCAGAATCCGCAATAGTCAACGGAATACGCTCTCCGTTAGCGTCAACACGCACGATAACGAAGTGTCCTGCTTTTCTCGAACGTGCAATCAATGGGGCTTCCACCTCCAATTTCACCACATTTTCAGAAAAGAACTCCTTACTTACTATTTTACTCATTGGTAAGAAAATGCTTTAGTTTTGTCAATTTCTACAAAAATACTATGTTTTTTGGATTTTTTTTGTGGATTTGACAAAAAATATATCGTATTGATGTTCGATTTCTTTGACAGTTAAAATATAGGGCAGGTATCATAACCTGCCCCGATGTCTGTTGTTCGCTATTCTTCAATCTTTCTTTTCTTCAACTGCCAATAGTAGAAAATGAGCGAAAGAATAGTGTAGATCGCTGCTTGAATGATCAATCCCCAGTGGTAGAACGCGATGTCGTTGATTGATGCTCCCATAGTGTTGGTGCGGACGTATGCGTGGATACCAAGTGATGATGGGAACAGATATGAGAAATACAGCCATTTTTGTGGTATCTCAGAGATTGGCCAGCTGATTCCAGAAATGAAAATCAGAGGCAAGCTTAGGAATACGAACAGCATGATGCAGTCCTCGCGTCGGTACACTAGGATAGAGAATAAAATTGAATATGAGATGCATGCAATAAGGTATGGCACCATCCATGCAAGGTATGTGCCGAATGTCGACATCTGTGGCAAAGTGAATATTTTATTGACAACCACAAAGAAATATGTAGCGTCTACAATATAGATTATAAAATAGGCAAGCATCTTGCCAAGGTATATGTAGACGGGATTTCTATATAAATCTCCCTTTGGAATCGCAAAACCGAAGTTTTGCTCACGTGTGCCTCCCATGTGCATTCCGATTCCCAACATAAGTGACTGCTGGATGATAAGCATCAGCACAGCGGGAATCAGGAATGATGAATATCCGCTCTGTGGATTGTACATTGCCTTGGATTCGTATGTCACTGGTGCTTCAGAAATCTCTGCTTCACGGTCGGTGGAGCTGCCTAGTTTGCTCACTTTTATCTCTTTGTTCATGTCCTGTGCCACAACTGCAACAGTAATCATCAGATTCTTGTAGTACATCATGCTGGCCATGTCGCAGTAGATGCCGACCACGGTTTGGCGGCCTTGCGCGATATCATCGGAAAACTCACGTGGAATACGTATGATTCCATATGCGTCCATGCTTTCGAGAAATGTGCGTGCGTTCTCCATTCCTGTGGCATGTGAGATGATTTTGATGTCTGGTGACGCGTCGCAGCGACGTAGAAACTCACGGCTGACCTTGGTTTGGCTGTCGTCCACTACCACCACCGGCACTTCCCTCACCACTTCGTTGTCGTAGACATAGGCATAGAGCAATGGGTAGGCGAGCGGCAGGATGATCACGAAAATCACGATGCCGATGTCGGAAAAAATCTCCTTAAACTCATTATAGCATATTTGAAGTATCTTCATCTTTTTCTTTTTTATGCTTTGTAATTCACCTCGTTGAATGCTTCCTCATACACTTTGATGAATAGAAGAGGAAGTCCGAGGATTGCTACAAGTACGGCGAATGATTTCCATACATATATGATTGGATATCCGTCGAGTACTTGATTGACATATATAAGATAATAGTGGCGCAATGGCAAAAGCCATGATATCGCTTCCATGATCTTAGGCATTGCCATGACTGGGAATGTGAATCCGCATAACGAGATGGATAGCACTCCAAGTAGTGATGCGACACTCATCGCCAAACGCATCTGTCCTGCCAGTATTCCGAAAATTGCCGCTGAGAATGCTTGCGACGCGAGTGTTACCAACAGCTGGATGCCAAGCAGTCGTAGCAAAGAACAGGCGATTGGAAATCCATTGATCTTATAGAGATATACGTCCATGAATGCGAACATGAGCATGTAGACGGCGGCTTGTGGCAGCAGTTTTCCCGTCAACGCAATTATGACATTCTCTCCTGACTCTTTAAACCATTTTTTCTGTGTGCCTCGTTTCCATTCCAATCCTATTGAATAACATGTCGCAATAAATACAATTAAAAGTAATATGGCTGGTATAAATATGTTAGTCAAATAGATGGAGTAGTTGAGCGACGGATTGTTTAACGGGTGCGACTCTACGGTGATTGGCTGAATCAGCCCCATTATCCTGTCTTCGTCCAAACCCTTGGCTGACAGTGTCGCCTTTGTGATAGCAAGACCTGATAATTCACCTAACACCTTCATGTTTTTGAAAAGGAATGACCCTGCCAAGAAATAAGCATCGTTGGTGTAGAAATAGATAGTCGGTGTGCGTTGGGTCAACGCTTTTTCTGAAAGTCCTCGAGGTACATGCACTATCGCAAACACTTCTCCTTTGCGTAGGGCATCCTTCGCGTCGGAGAAATTCTTGTATTTCACTGTCAGATTAGTCTCCTGCATAGCGTCAAGCGTGCGTAAAAGCGTGCGTGACACTTGGCTGTCATCGTCGTCGACGACAGCAGCTGGAATCTCATTGGGCGCACCTTCTTCCATCACGTTGATGAACATGAAACTGAAGAAGACGGGAGCTATGAGCATACAGAATAGGTAGAGCGGGCGACGTCTTGATATCTCGACCTCTCTAAGAGCCAACTTTTTTAATCTGCTAAAAATTGACTTTATATCCATACTCTTTTATTAGTTATTTTGAATTTTGAATGACGTCGACGTTTAACACTAATAGCCATCGTCTTTCGTCTATCGCTTATTTGATAATCGCGCTCATGCCTGCAGCCAACTGAAGATTCTGAGCCTCAGGACGCATTTTGACCTCGAATGTTTTTAGATCATATTGTCCAAGAGCTTTTGTCGATTTCCATACTGCGTAACTGCCCACATTTTTCATTCCGCTTACAGTGGCGTTGATTGTGGTGTCTTTTGCTGGGATATAGACGTTTACGCTCTTGCCTATTTCGAAATTTTTTAGCAGATCTTCGCGGATATTGAATGTGAGATATGCACCGTCGGCTTTAGCAACGTTCATGATAGGAGCTCCAGATCCCACTAATTCTCCTTCTTCTGGGAATATCTCTGTCACAACACCATCTGCCAAAGCACGGATGATTGTCTCGTTGATATATGAGTTGACTTCTGCAACTGCACCTCTCGCTCTTGCCACCTGAGCGGCTGCGGCATCTTTGTCTTCTTTCTGCGCTCCGTTCATAGCCATGTCATACTGTGATTTTGCTGCTTTCTCTGTGGCTTTGGCTGCCTCAAGTTGAGCGTATGCCTCGTCTTTTTTCTGAGCTGCAATCACACCCTCGTTGAAAAGTTTTTCTACTCTCTGGTAGGTCTTCTCATAAACGTCAAGACCGGCTTTTGCTTTTTGCCACATTTCGTAAGCGGCCTCGATCTGCTCGCTGCGAACACCTGCCTGAGCTTTGTTCTGCAATGCCTGAGCAGCACGCTTTGCTGCTTCTGCCTGAGATAGTTTGGCTGCCACCTCTGGAGCTTCCATGATAGCGACTGTGTCTCCCTTCTTCACGAAATCTCCCTCTTGTACTTTGATTTTCATTACACGTGAAGGCACTTTGGAAGATAAACGATAGTCGGATATCTCAACCTCACCTTGAATAACTGGTTCTGGAGTCGAATGTGTTAATCCAATTAGAATTACTGATAGAATTACGACGATTACAATGATCGCGATAATGATCACACCGTTATTTTTCATCTTATTGCGTTTTTATTTGTTTACTTAATTTGATGCTATTGGCCATAAGCCATCTGCTGTCTGCTATTTGCCTTGTATTTTACCTAGTGATTTTTTCAAATACAAATCAGCCAAAAGAAGGTCGATTTCTGCCTCAACCGCTGTGCTCTGAGCTTTTAGTAAAGCGGTCTCAGCCTGAAGAACATCTGATACTGGAATCATTCCTTCTTTTAATCCTACTTCTGCATAGCGAAGGTTTTCCTGAGCTTCCTTCAGGCTCTCTTTGGCTGTGTGTAGTCGTTCGCTGGCTTCTGTCACCTTTTGCATGTTCTGGTTGACCTGCAATGTGATTTTCTCCTTTGCCTCGTCATACTGGTATTCGGCGATTCTGGCTTCTTCCTTGGCGGCTTTCACTTTATATATTCTCTCTCCACAAGTGACAACTGGCACTTTCAATACAACTCCTACGTTCCACATTCCGCCAAACTCGTTTTTGATTCCGTCGAATGCTGATGGGTTGGTCGTTGTGTATCCGCCCATAAGAGCTAAAGTGGGAAGATATTCGCTTCGTGCTATCTTGACTTTCTCTTCGCTGATCTCTTTTGCCAATGCTAGACTCTGCATCTCATATCTTGCGTTTAGTGCCTCTTCGACGTTGGCTGTGGATGATATCTCTGGCACTACGAAACCTTCTGCGTCGATGTTGATGTCTGCAAGTTCAATGTCTGAATTCATGTCAAGTCCACATATCTGACAAAGTAGCATTTTTGACAGGGTGATGCCGTTTTCTACCTGGATCACTGATACTTTTGCCTCGTTAAGTTTGACTTTGACTTTCAAACCGTCTGCTTTTGTGGCGAATCCGGCTTCGATCAGTCTTTCCACATCTTTATTTAATGTGTCGATAGTGCGGAGATAACTTTCTGCCAATCTCTTTTTTGATTGTAGTCCGACGATTCTCCAATAAGCTTCATCTGTCTCAACGATAACGTCGTTCTCTTTTCCGACAGCTTGGGCCGTTGTGAGTTGCTCCACTTTCTTCATGATATTGTGGTATGCCGCAATCTTTCCGCCCATATATAATGGCTGTGTCAGCATAACAGAGATGACGCCGACGTTGGTGTTGTCTATTTCAAATTCTTTTACGATGTCAGATCCGATAGCATTCAGTTTGGGAGCCATGGCAGAAGACAAATTGTTTGCCATCCCTTGTGTCATGTTTTGAGCCATGGATGGCATGTTTTGCATCATTTGTGCCAACTGAGGATTTTGCATCATCATCTGTAGTAATGCTGGATTTTGCATCGCCTCTTGCATCATCTGCTGCATGCCCTGCTGAGTCATCTGCTGCATACTCTGGCCCATTGCCGCTCCTGCGTTTGTGCCAAGATTGTTGAGCTTGTCTTGCGTCTCCTCGGAAAGAAGACTTATGTCTTTAGATGAAAGGATATATGCACCAGTGGCAGTGATTCGAGGCAAAAACTTTGTGAATGCTGCTTTCCTGTCGTAGTAAGCTTTCTGTTTTTTGGCATCGGACATTTTTAAGTCGTTGTTGTTGCGGATTGCCAAAGCACGGCAGCTGTCAAGTGTCAAAACATGGGTTTCTGCGTTTGAAATTTGAATCGCACATACCAATGCAGTTAGTACTGAAAATATTTGTCGTCTCATATCTTTGTGTAAACTCTCTGTTTTTTCTGCAAATATACTTAATCGTATTTGCATAATTCTAAAAATGCGACTACAATTTGTTGCCTAAAATGACAAAATGTGTAAACGGAATGTACGAAAAGTTTGCTGTACATTTTTTTCGTAAAAAAGCATCCTGAGACGTTGTATGATGCGTTTGTTATAAAATGGAAGTGTTTGATGTCTTTTTGGTTACATATTGTATATAAATTATTATGTTTTACTTATATTTTAAAAGAAAGGCCATTTTTCTTGTACAAAGGCACGTAAAATGATATTCTTCAGTCTGAATAGCTTTAATTTTGCATTGTAAAACGAACAGAAATTAGAACGGATTCAACATAAAACGAGCTGTTGCGTTAAGCACAATTATAACTGATTCCTATTGGATTTCAGGACAACGTAAAGCGAACCGGATATAACAGGGGCAATCTAAATGGTTGCCCCTATATAAAATGAACTGAAAAGGAGGAGAACGATGAAGTTTACAAAAATGCACGGGATTTCCAACGATTACATCTATATCAATGGAGCGACTGAAACGATTGACAATCTTAGTGAGGTTGCGGTTAAATTGAGTGACCGTCACACTGGTATCGGATCTGATGGAATTGTGATGATTCTGCCAAGCAAGACGTGTGATTTTAGAATGCGTATGTTCAACTCTGATGGATCGGAAGCTGAGATGTGTGGCAATGCTTCTCGTTGTGTTGGCAAATATGTCTTCGATAAAGGTCTGACTAAGAAGACTAATATATCCCTTGAAACTCTGGCAGGAAAAAAAACATTAAATCTTCATGTGGTTGACGGAAAAGTTGATATGGTGACGGTGGATATGGGTGAACCAATCCTCCGAGGAACAGATATCCCTACCATATTTGATCTGCCGACGGTGGTCCGTCAACCTATCGAGGTGTCTGGCAAAACGGTTCTGACTACTTGTGTCAGCATGGGAAATCCTCACTCTGTAGTTTATGTGGATGATGTGGATTCATTGGACTTGGAGAAAATTGGACCATCGTATGAGAGTCATCCTGCGTTTCCTCATAAAACAAATACAGAGTTTGTTGAGGTAATCAGCCGTAATGAAGTGAAAATGAGAGTTTGGGAACGTGGGGCTGGTGAGACAATGGCTTGTGGCACAGGTGCTTGTGCGGTGGCTGTGGCTTCTGTCCTCAATGGATTTACAGACCGTGATGTATATGTCAAACTGCGAGGAGGAGACCTTAATATAAAGTGGAGTGAAGACGACAATCACGTCTACATGAAAGGATCTGCGACGACGGTTTTTGAAGGAGACGTTGAAATTTGATAATACGAACTGGATTGGTTTCTTTCTTCTTTGAGGCTGTTTTCCAATAAGAAATGATTCAAATCCTACCAATAATAGACATTTGTGATTAAAAGATAGTGATATGGTAGCAATTAATGATAATTTCCAGAAACTGCCGGGCAGTTATCTGTTTTCTGAGATAGCAAAGAGAGTGGCTGCATATAAAGAGTCTAATCCGTCGGCAAAGATTATCCGTATGGGTATTGGTGATGTCACATTGCCATTGTGCGACGCGGTGATAAAGGCGATGCATAAAGCGGTCGACGAGATGGCAATTCCGTCTACTTTCCATGGATATGGTCCTGAACAGGGATATAAATTTTTGATCGACACTATTATAAAGAATGATTTTGAGCCTCGCGGAGTGTCTCTGAACAGTGATGAAATTTTCATTAGCGACGGTGCAAAGAGCGACACTGGCAACATCGGTGACATTTTGGGCTTGGGTAACGTTGTTGCTGTCACTGATCCTGTCTATCCTGTTTATGTCGACACGAATGTGATGGCGGGCAGAGCCGGCGATCTTCTCGCGGACGGACGCTGGAGCAGAATCGTTTATCTTCCATGTACGGCTGAAAATGGCTTTGTGCCTGAACTTCCCAAACAGAAGGTGGATGTGATATATTTATGTTTCCCCAACAATCCTACAGGCACAACTTTGACAAAGACTCAGCTGACGGAGTGGGTGAAGTATGCTCTCGCAAACGATGCTCTGATTTTGTTTGACGCTGCATACGAGGCGTTCATACAAGAGGATGATGTGCCTCATTCTATTTATGAGATTGATGGTGCAAAACAGTGTGCTATTGAATTCCGTAGTTTTTCAAAAACAGCAGGATTCACGGGTACCAGATGTGGATTCACTGTTATTCCGAAAGATGTGACGGCAGTCGGTATGAATGGGGAAAAAGTCCAACTGAACAGGTTGTGGAACCGTCGCCAGTGCACTAAATTCAACGGCACGGCATACGTTATCCAGTGTGCGGCTGAGGCTGTATATAGTGAAGAAGGAAAGATGCAGGTGAAGGACACTATAGATTATTATATGACTAATGCCAAAATAATCAGGAACGGACTTGAAGCTGTCGGTTATACAGTGTTTGGCGGAAAGAATAGTCCGTATGTATGGGCAAAGACTCCAGATGGAATGGATTCTTGGACATTTTTTGATTATCTGCTTAAGGAGAAGAATATAGTCGCCACACCTGGAGTCGGATTCGGAGTGAGTGGGGAAGGGTATATCAGATTCTCTGCGTTGGGCGATAAAGATGCAACGATTGAGGCAATGAAAAGACTTGGATGATTAGTCGATATAGAGACGAATGTGATTAATTTTGAAAAAGGCGGAACTTGTTGTAGGTTCCGCCTTTTGTCTGTTCAGCTAAATGAGAATACGCTTTTCCCATTTTCATTTGTCAATTTAAAATTGCCTGAAGCAATTATGTCCATGCCGATTATCACATCATAATCTTCGCTTAATGTTAGCATTGCTTCTACGTTAATCGCTGTATTTCCTGTTGGCAGTCCAACGTGAATGAGATATGTGTCTCGTTCATCAACGGTGGAATTGTCTGAAACTAAACACCTTCCATAAGGTTTTAATCCAAGTTCGCTGACAACCTTTGATGAAATTAGAGTTGATGTAGAACCAGTGTCCCATAAACAACATTCTGATTTGAATACTTTGGGTGTTTTCATCCCTTGTTTTAGAACAACGGCTTCGCATACTGCGATAGGAGTTTCAATTGCTTCGACTATACAATTCCATTCTTTCTTATATGTGGTCATATATTATTTGAATAAATTAAGTAAATCTTTCTCTTGTAATAGAGGTTTGATATGTTTTTTCTTGTCTAAGTATTTGACTATACGGACATAGCCAGAATGATTTCGTTTGATCATTCTATCTTGTGAAACTTCGAATATGTTGTCAAAATTGATTTTTTGTTCTTTCATATACTGGATTTATTGTCTGTTTTTAATCCGTTGTTTTTTACGTCGCAAATATAGTGAAAAATGCGAAAAATATTATTTGATAGATAAAGAAAATAGTTTTTATTCTTGTATTCAGACTTCGGTCACTGCATATTCCTTGTTGAAATTGCCAAATTGACAACTGCTATTTAATTGCCGAGTGATTGAAAAAAGGCGGAACTTGTTGTAGGTTCCGCCTTTTGTCTGTTTATGTGAGGAAAGGTTTTGTACCTGCCCACATATTAGGTTTCATCAAAAGAATTATTTGCCATTCTTGCCGTTATCCTGGCTTTCTTCAATAGTCTCCTCTTCTGGCAATTCTTCTTTATCTGGGTTTAGGTTGATCTCTGCTCCGTTCTTGTCGAAGAACTTATATTGAAGCATACCGAAGTCTTCATTCTTAAGCAGATTGAATTTGCAGTATTTGCGTCTCCACTTCCATTTCAAACTGTTGAAGAAGAATCCGTCGTTTAAATATGTGTAGACGTATGGATGCACGAAAATTGTGAAGTCAGTGATTTTTTTCTCTTCCTTCACATAACGGATTTTCTCTTCTATCTCATGCTCAAATAAGATAGATGGCTGTGATTTGCCTGTACCATGACAAGTCGGGCAAACCTCCTCTGTCTTGATGTTTGTCACAGGGCGCACACGGTGTCGGGTGATCTGCATCAGGCAGAACTTGCTCAATGGCAGGATGTTGTGTCGGGCTTTGTCTCTTGCCATGTTCTGACGCATCCTGTCGTATAGCGCGACACGGTTTTCTCCTTTCGCCATGTCGATGAAATCAATCACCACTATTCCTCCAATATCACGCAGACGCAGTTGTCTTGCTATTTCGTCGGCTGCTGCAAGGTTGACTTCAAGTGCGTTGGTCTCCTGGTCGTTGCTGCTCTTTGAACGGTTTCCGCTGTTCACGTCGATCACCATCAATGCTTCAGTCTGTTCGATCACCAGGTATGCGCTGTTTTTGAATACCACAGTTCTGCCGAAAGAGCTCTTTATTTGTTTGGTGACTTTGTAGAAGTCAAACAGAGGAATGTCATCTTGGTAATATTGGACAATCTCTTTTTTCTCAGGAGCTATCTGGTTGACGTAGTTGATCACCTCATTGTAGACATCTTTGTCGTTGACGACGATGCTGTCATAGTCTGGAGAGAGTGTGTCGCGGAGCAGACCTGTCACGGAATCCATCTCTTTAAGCACAAGCTTTGGTAGATCCTCTTTGCTGAGGTTGGCAACCATATTCTCCCATTTTCCGACCAGATTTTCAAGTTCCTCTTTGAAGTCAGCCTCCTCTTTTCCTTCCGACATCGTACGTGCGATGCAACCGAAGTTTTTAGGCAGACATTTAGAAAGAATCTCCTTTATACGTCTTCTTTCTGCGTTCGATTTGATTTTCTGAGATACAAATACTTTGTCAGACAATGGTACAAGCACAAGGAATCTTCCTGCGATGGTGATTTCCGCTGTGAGGCGTGGACCTTTTGTGGAGATGGGTTCTTTCTCTATCTGCACCAAGATCTCTTGTCCAGGAGCGAGTACATCCTTGATGTCGCCGTTTTTTTCTAGAATGGGGTCGAGTTCTACCTCCTGCACTTTTGGTGCACGGCTGCCTTCCATAAGGACATTGCGAAGGAATCTCTGTGTAGAGCGATAGCCTCTGCCTAAATCCTGATAGTGAAGGAATGCTCCTTTATCGTACCCCACGTCGATGAATGCGGCGTTAAGTCCAGGCATAAGTTTCTTCACCTTGCCCAGATATATGTTGGCCACGGCATACTTGTTTTCCGATTCTCTGTTCTCTGAGTGGTAGGAAGCAAGTTTCTTGTCTTCAAGGAGGGCAATTTTAACTTCGTTTTCCTGAACGTCGATAATAAGTTCGTTATTCACTTTTAATTTTTTTTGTTTAGGACTGAATGCAATCTGATTTTGTAAAATATCTGTATGATAAAACTTATATTCATGTGTTGTATGTTCAGTAAACTCACATTCATGAGACGCACGCCCAGGAGCCACACATCAGTGTGTCTCTACATGATAACGTTTTGAATAACAGATAATTGCATAGTCTTGATGGTCTTAAATAAAAAGAAAGAACAAACACTGAGCTTTTTACGGCAATCAACGTTTGTTCTTAGCTTTCTTTTTGCAAAATACCGCGAAGGATTATTTCTTCTTATGACGATCCTTCTTTAGTCTTTTTTTGCGCTTGTGAGTAGACATTTTATGTCTTTTTCTCTTCTTACCGCTTGGCATAATCTAATGTATTAATAATTTTTACTAAAGTTCACTTTCGGCTTATTTCTTGCCTTCTACGCTCATATAGTCTCCATTCTCATAAATGAAGTCCTTTGTAGCCTTGAATGCAGCTATTTTATGCTCAGGGATGATGATTGTGCTCTTCTGAGTGATGTTTCTACCAGTCTTCTCTTTTCTTGTCTTTACTAGGAAAGTACCGAATCCGCGTAAGTAAATGTTGTCACCTTTACGCATCGCTCTTTTAACCTCTGACATAAATCCCTCAACTACAATAAGAGTATCTTCACGGCTAATTCCTGTGCGTACAGATATCTCATTAACTAATTCTGCCTTTGTCATCTTTCTTAATTTTCAAAATTTGACACAAAAATAGAGAAAGATTGTCTTATTTGCAAAAAGTATTTGAAAAAAAACTCAATAGTGGATATTTTGCTTTTCGTTTTTGAGGAGTAAGCGTAAAAAAATTATTTTTGTATTGTTTCACTCGCTATTTTGGTGATTCACAATAAGGAAAGAGGGATGATACTCAATTGGGCAAGACAACTAGTATGTATAATGAACATTGCACTGATCTCAGCTGCGATGTCTTTCTGTGTTGACGCGAGTGCTCAGAATATAGAAGACGACTCTTTAAAAGCTTCCGTCGAAGCAGAATTCATTCTTGATAGCACTCAGTTATATGTGATAGATGAATTGGTGGTGGTGGGCTACGGGGTGTCTCGCAAGTCGGTTCTTACAGGGGCTAACTCGTCGCTTTCTGCCGTCCAAAGTGAAAACAGCAATGTTGAAAGTGTACTTCAGGGTAGGATTGCCGGTCTTAATGTGTCGATGAGTGAAGGTGGTGAAATGGGTGAGGCGGAAGTTTCAGTGCGTGGCGGTACGTCTATCACTGGCAATAATGCACCATTATATATAGTGGATGGATTCCCCGTCGACAATATATCCAATTTGCCTGTTTCTGATATTCTGCGTATCGAGGTTATGAAGGATGCCGCCGCATGCGCTATATACGGAGCACGAGCCGCTGGTGGCGTTATAATTGTGACTACAAAAAAGGCGCGAGGCGATGGATTGGAAACATCTTACAAATCGCAATATGGGTTCAGCACTTTCAAAAATAAACTGAAGGTGTTGTCGCCTTACAATTATGCTAAATTCTGTTATGAGACGGCTGCTATGAAGAGCGAGGAGACGTTGGAGTCTTTCATTTCCGTATATGGCTCTTATGATGAACTTGCCAAATATCAGTCTGTTGAGCAAAATGACTGGGTCGACCAGCTGTTTGGAGAAAACGGTTTTTTCATGAACCAGTCTCTTTTGATGAAATACAAGAAAGATAAGACCGCATACAAAATATCATACGAGTACAATGACAAAGATGGAATTTTGATCGGACAGAATTTGCGTCGACATAATTTTGGAATGAATGTCAATCATGAGGTTTCTAAATATTTGTCGTTTGATTTGAACACCTCATATTATAATAAGATACAGAATGGAGCCGGAGTCTCGACGGAAGGCAGCAATACTGATGCACGTCTGAGAAACGCATTGCTTTATTCTCCGTTGCAGATTGAAGATGTGGAGGATTTTGAGACTGTGTCGAGCACCTATAATCCGATAGAGGTGAACAATGCGGATTATCGCAAGCAGACTCAGAATGGGGTGAGGGGAGACTTTGGCGTCACGATCTCTCCCGTCTCTTTTTTTGATTTCAAATCGCAAGTCGGTGTGAATGGATTGTTCCGGGAGACGAATCGTTGCTATGGGGTCGGTACGTCGCAGGCACTGAAGAATGGAAATGCTCCTATAGCTTCAATCCTCAACTTACATCAGTCCACTTTCAGAAATTCCAACACCGCAAACTTCTATCCTCTTAAAAATTTGAAGCGTCATTCTTTGAGTCTGCTTGTAGGTGAGGAGTTTATAAAGAAGAAAGAGAGCTATAATCAAAGTGAAAGCAGATATTTCCCGGAATATCTCAATGCCGAACAGTGTCTTGCCAACATGAGTCTTGGTACTCCGCAACCATCGAATTCTGCAGTTTTGCCGAATGATGTGATAATGTCGTATTTTGGACGTGCAAAATATTCTTATGATGATAAATATATATTCTCAGCCACTTACAGAGCCGACAGATCAAGCAAATTCGCTTCTGGCAGGCAGTGGGGACATTTTCCGTCTGTCTCGGCGGCTTGGAGAATAAGTGAAGAGAATTTTTTGAAATATTCGCAGGTGATAAGCGATGCGAAGTTGAGATATAGTATCGGTGCGACGGGAAACAACCGCGTCAGCAGTAATCTCTTCCAGCAGATCTATACATCGCCGTCGGATGCTGATGGAGTGCTTGAGATTGATGGCGAATATCTCTCATATTTAAAAACGGGTGAATATAAACCAAATCCAGATTTGACGTGGGAGACAACGGTATCTCGCAATATTGGCCTTGATCTCGGATTCCTCCGCAACCGTTTCCTGTTGACGCTGGATGTCTATCGAAACACTACTGAAGATTTGCTTTTGCAGACAAAACTGCCATACTCATCTGGATACACATACATGATGCAGAATGTCGGGTCGACGGAGAATAAGGGAGTTGAGTTGTCGTTGAGCGTAGGTGTTGTAAACAGAAAGAATTTCAAGTTCGACGTCGATTTTAATATCGCTTTCACAGATACAAAAATCAATAGTTTAGGAGGAGCGGATAAGATGGAGATGTCGTCAGGCTGGGCGGGATCTGAAATCACCGGTGATTATATCCTTGAGGTAGGGGAGAGCGTAGGCAGAATGTATGGATATGAGACGGACGGCTGGTATACAGTGGATGATTTTGAGTATGAAGACGGTACATATACTTTAAAAGAAGGAATGGTTTCTGATGCCACATTATTGGCAGGCAACATACGCCCCGGCTCATTGCGTTTGAAGGATCAGAATGGCGACGGTACTATTGATGAATCGGATAAGGTTGTGATCGGAAACGCATTGCCAAAGCATACAGGTGGATTGCAGCTGAAATTCCAGCTGTGGAATTTTGATTTGGCTGCCTATTTCTATTGGAAATATGGAGGCGACGTGTATAATGCCAACAAAATTGAGAACACCACGACTAACAAGTACTCATATAGGAATATGTCTACAGATGTGGAAGGTTGTTGGACATATTTAAATAGTGAGGGCGGTATTGCGTCGCCAGAAGAAATGGCACAGATCAATGCGAATGCCACAATGTGGTCGCCGATAATGACGAGGTATGTATTCCATTCGTGGGCGGTGGAGGACGGTTCGTTTCTCCGCCTTCAGCAGTTGACATTGGGCTACACGTTACCAAGCAAATGGACAGAAAAGATAAAACTATCGAAAGTACGTGTGTATGCCTCAGCCAACAATTTGTTCTGCTGGACTAAATACAGTGGGTTTGATCCAGAGGTCAGTGTGAGAAGAGCAACGTCGGCTACACCTTCCGTGGATTATTCTGCCTATCCTAGAAGCACCGCTTTTGCATTCGGATTGGATGTGGATTTTTGATGCAGAATGGTAAATCAAGTCTCAACGATAAATTTAGTGATTTATTACATTTGAAGTCTCTTTTATATTGATTTAATAGGTTTTTTTCAGATTTTTTTTCAGTTATTTGTTTTTTTTAACATTTTTTTATTAGTATTGCAAAGTATTCCAGAGTTTGGAATATAATAATTTAATAGGGTGAATTTAGTCCTTTGTGGATCCAAGTAAGCATATTATGAGTCGAACAGGATTTCATTTTTCAGCTATGCTGAAGCGGGCGAAAATAAAGTGTGTTATTAGCTTGCTACTATTTTTATCGTTTTTTATTCAGGTTTCTGCAAGAGATGTGGGAGCCCCAAACATTGATTTCTCTAAAGGAAATTTAATTGGTTGGACTTTGGAGACAGGAAGCTTTTATCGTAAGGCTGACAGTACGTGTACTTATGAGTGGACGGATCAGGTGTCGCAATCAAACAAACGATTCTCCCTTATCAATTCTGCGATTTCGGATGATGATCCAATTGTAAAATGTGATGATTTTAAGGAAAATCCTTTTTCTGATGGTGCAATAACTATGCGAATAGGAACTCCTGGATATGGTTATAAGAAAGGAGCAGAGGGAGACGGAACTCCAAGGGCTGCTGCAGAGAGGGCAACATATAAGTTTGTCGTTACAGAAGAGTCTAAGGTTTTGATTTTGAATTTCGCTTGTGTCCTTCATGATCCAGTTAATGCTAGAACACAGACTAGACCAGGTGCTGTAGCGTCAGGAGCGGAACATTCCGGAGAGCAAATTCCACATTTCGGAATGAGTGTTGAGTTTAAGAGCCCGAGTGGAGTAGTCTCTACGGAGGCTTGTGCATCATTTGAGAGTACTGCCAATAAGTCAGCTACATATCTAAAACAACCGACTAATCCATGTAATTATTCAGATGAATCTGGTAGATTGACAGAGTATGCCTATTTGCCGTGGACTTCAACTATTTATAATTTGCAGGACAAAGTCGGTTATGAAGTGACTATCACATTCCTGACCCATGACTGTTTGCGTGTGCCAAAAACAGGAGTTAACCCAACAGAAGGTGCGGGAGGACATGAGGCATACGGATATTTCTATGCTGAGACTGCTGATTTGGTCCTTGATGTGAACAACTGTGAGAGTAGTGGAGAAAATGCCACTATCAAGGCACCGAAAGGATTTGCCCATTACGAGTGGAAAGTCGACGGCAATGATAGCCCGATATTCCTGTTTACTGGGAAAGACAGTAGTGAAGTGGAGATAGACCGTCGTTTGATGACTTCCAATTCTAGTTATACATGTACTATGCGAGGCGAGTTGGAAAGCTGTAGCTCAATCACGCTGGAGACAAAGTTGCTTCCTGTATCTGTGAAGCCTGACATTAAATTTAATGTTGGATGCAGTGGGTATGTGGAGTTTGAAAACAGGTCTACTTTGAATACGACAGATGACGAATTGTTCAAATATAATTGGGACTTTGCGGATGGTCATAATTCTGTAGTGGAAAATCCAACGCATAAGTTCTCAAAGGCTGGTAATTTTAAAGTGAAACTGACAGCAGCAACCAAGCATGGATGTTCAGGAACAGATTCGTTTAATGTGACTATTCCTGATTATCCGACTGTGATTATTGATGGTCAGGACACAGTGTGTCAGGGCTCGACTGTCGAGTTGTTCGCACAGAACATATCCCAAAATTCAAAGGTCACATGGATGGATTCGTCAAAGACAATAATCAGCAATGATATGAGTACGGAGGTGACAATAGATAACAGCAGTTGGTTCTATGTTCACGTTGTTGATGAACTATCATGTGGATATGATGATTCTCTTTATATCAATCGTGTCTTGATGCCGAACATAAAACTGAATGCCACGAAAGATACGGTTTGTTCCGGCGATTCAACGCGTCTTACAGCGTCGAGCCTTGTGTCGTGCACGTATGCATGGAGTAATGGTAAAACGGGTTCACGTGTAAATGTTATTCCTACAGAGACAAATACATATAAATGTCAGGCAATTTCGTTGAATTTTGGTTGCAAAACAGAAGATTCCATTACAATTCATGTTAATCCAGCTCCGACAGTCGACCTTTTGGCTCCTGAAGAATTATGTTCGGGAGAAAAATCGACGGTGTATGGATCTGGTGGTGAAAGTTACGAATGGGATTTGGGTGTCGATCCTAATTCCGGTATGGATATTATATATAGTGGACCGTCGATGGAAATACAGCCTTATTCAGACACGACATATACAGTGATTGGTTATGACAAGTTTGGATGTAGAGGAACAGCGACCAAGAAAGTACGCATCAAGCAAAGTCCTCTTGTCCAGATAGCCGATTTGGTGGATGAGGTTTGTCCTGATGAGCAAGCAAAAGTATCAATGCTTTCCGCTCAAGGATATACGTTTGAATGGCAGGATGGATCCACCAACTCAACATTGCAAAAGAAAATTTCAGAGAATGAGATATGGAAGGTGAAAGTGACTTCAAATGGTTGTACAGATTCGATGTCTGTTCCTGTTTATGTTTACCAACTTCCTTTGGTTGCCATTTTGTCCAAAGATGAGGTTTGTGCGTTAGACACTTTAAGACTTTCTGTCGTCGGCACACCGGAAAGGATCGAATGGATTTATCCTCCAGCTGGACAGGATTCAGTGGCATTTGATGTCCCAGATGGACCTACGGAGTATCAAGTTGTAGGTTATAGTGTTGAAGGTTGTCCTAATCATGTTTCCAAGACTGTGAATGTCAACATTCCTGTACAAGTGGATATCATTGCTCCAGACAGTGTATGTGTAGGAAATAGAGCCGAATTGGCTTTTGAGGGAAATGTTGAAAGCCAGAGATGGTATGCTGGTGACATATATTTCGATTTCCAGAAAGAGACGAGCTTCTTAGTGAGGGAGCCTGTATGGATCAGACTGGAAAGTACGGATAAGAATGGATGTGAGTCAAGAGATTCTTTCTATGTGGATACAATTGCACGTCCAGTTATAGAAATCGTTGGAGATTTTGAGGTTTGTCCAGGAGAAGCTGCCCAAATAGACGCTCTCGGAGCCACTGAATATGTATGGCATGACGGAGTGAAGGGTGGACACCGTGCGTTTAAGATAAACGATGAGACTTTGAAAGTGTCAGTGACAGGAACTCGTAAGGGATGCAAGTCTGAGGCAAGTGCTATCCTTGGCACACTTCCTGTACCAGAGTTGTGGGTTGATGGAGATAGTGTGGTTTGTCCGGGAAAATACACTTCACTTAAGGCTCATGGCGCTGACACATATAATTGGGGATATGGTCTGGATGGAGAATCATTGGAGGTTTCTCCGTCTGTAGTTACAAAATATACGTTGACAGGAACTGGCTCAAACGGATGCCAGTCGACTAAAGTAGTTACAGTGTCGTTGAGAGATGTTCCGAATGTGCAGATCACAGGTGATATAAATGTCTGCAAAGATAGTGTCGCTACAATAGCAGCATCGGGTGCGATGGATTATTCATGGAAACACGGAAAGCAGGGAGATACTTTGATTGAAAAGATTACTGGAGAGACAACATTCGAGGTTGTCGGAGTAGATTCATTCGGCTGTCAGAACACAGCGACATTCACTATCCTTCCTGTTGATCCGCCTGTACTTTCATATTTGGGAAGTGTGGATGCATGTAAGGGAGAATATGTGCATCTGCGTGCTCAGGGAGCCACTACATTTGAGTGGTATTATGGAAAAGATACCGTCTACACTCCAAATCTTGATTTTATTCCAGATGGAGATATGTATGTCAAACTTGTCGGAACCCGTTTGAATTGTTCTTCTGACATGAACATATTTATCCATCAGCTGACTCCTCCTAATGTGCTTATCACGGGAGATAAGATTGTATGTCCGGGAGATAAGGCTACTATTACGGCATCCGGTGCGAATTCTTACAGGTGGAATACAAATGAGGTAGGTCCTACAATCACACAATACCCAATGTTGACCACAACATATTATGTGACAGGTACAGATGCGAATGGCTGTACTAATACTGTGCCATACGAGCTTGAGGTGTACAAACTTCCAAAGCTTGATATCAAATTATCGTCGGTGGAAGGATGTGCTGATGAGGGGGACAAGGTCAGACTGTCAGCGTCTGGAGCTATTTTCTATGAATGGAGCGCGGAGCCAGAGCCTGAGGATTTGTCGGCAAACTATAATTCTGAATCTATGGAGATAGCCATTTTTGCAGACACGAAGTTTACATTGATGGGACGTGATGAAAACGGATGTGTGTCGACAACATATAAGAGTGTGACTCTTGCAAACCGTCGTACATTCGACTTTACTGTCAGCCCTGGCTGGATTGACGAGACAAACCCGACAGTTCAGTTTGTCGGATTATCTCCTGTTGAGGCAAATTGGACATGGCAACCATACTCTACTGCGCAGGAATTGGAGGGACGTACTATGAACTACCGTTATGACACTGAGAAGGTTGGAGATTCGGTAAGTGTGCTTGTGCGTGCTGTGGATGCTGCAGGTTGTGTGTATGAAGGAGTCACTTCTCTGTATGTATGGAAGGATATATGGGCTCCAGAGGCATTCACTCCAAATGGAGACGAAAAAAATGACGGATTCAGATTTTATGGAGGTCGCTACGTCGACGAATTCTCTTATATCATATATAATCGTCTTGGAGAGATCATGTATGAAGGAAGAGGTCTGGAAGACACTTGGGATGGCAAGTGGAATGGAAAAGAATGTCCGTGGGGCGTGTATGGTTGGGTTTACAAATATAAATGTAAGTTCGGCAACCTTGAGAGAGACGGTGAAAACCGTGGTTTTGTAACTCTTGTAAGATAAAGAGGTGATGAAGAGACTACTACAAATAATATTGACAGTATGGATGGCGAGTGTGTGTGCTTATGCTCAGGATTACACATTTTCCAACCATAATATAGTGCCATTTAGCTTGAATCCAGCGATGGCTGGAAACGCGAACGCGATACGTTTGGGTTTGAATTTCCGTCAACAATGGCCGACATTGGGAAATAAATACAACACACTTCGAGCATCATACGACCAGAATTTCTATAAACGAATGTGTTCGGCTGGATTGTCGTATGCTTTAGACAGTTATGCTGGCGGCATCTACAGAACGAATGAGATAGGTTTGGTTTATGCCCATACGTTCCAGTTGAAGAGTGGAAAGTCGAATAAGTTTTCGACAAATGCTACGGATGGTATTTTCTTGCGCCTTGGAGTGCAGGCATCATATTTTATAAACACATTCGATGTAAGTAAAGTGTCGTTTGGAGACCAATATGATTTAGGTACAGGAAATCGCTATCTTCCTAAAAGCACAGAAGAATTTGAACACGAACGTGTCAATTTTGCGGATTTCAATGTCGGAGCGGCATTGTGTGTGCAAGGATTCCTGACTTTGGGAGCCGCTATGTACCATTTGTCTGAGCCGGAAAACGGATTCCAAAAGACAGGTAATAATATTTTGCATCGACGATTTGCCGCTCATGTCAATTATATTAAGGACTTAGAGCTTTCAAACGGATTGTTTGGACGCAACTCACTGTCTGATACATATCTTTTTGCCAATGCCTCTTATCAGAAACAGGATGTCTGGAAACAGTTGGATTTCGGCGTAGGTGGTTTCTTCTCTCCATTTATGGCAGGAATTTCGTTGAAGTCGGACCTGTCAGAAGTCTCGTATGTATCATTTATGGTAGGAACCTCAATAAAGAATTTCCAAGCCTACTACGTTTATGATTTGTTCACATCCCAAAAGAAGAACGGATCATGGTCGCATGAGATAGCTTTGATATACATAATACGTACGGTAGAAAGATACCCATGTCCTGTTGTTTATTGGTAAAATTGCTGGACACAATTCTCCGAAAAGATTATAATAGCTTTTAAACATACGTTTGTATGAAAAAAGTTGTTATTTATGTAGAAAAACGTAATTTTTTTTTGTTGGTAACTCAAAAAAACTACATTTGCTTAAAACTTTATTATAATTCATGAGGGTTGCAATATTGCAATTTTTGTGTAGGATGGTTTTAGCATCTTAACTTGAGTTACGGAAGTTAAATATAGAAGTAATTAATATACAACATACTATGAAAAACTTATACTCTTTTAATGTACACATATTGTTTCGGTCGTTTGCTATTGCAGCAGGCTGTATGTCAGCCATTTCAGCAACTGCTGCTCTAAAGATCACTGAGATTATGCCAAGCAATATTTCCACTATAATCAGTGACATATATGATTATAATGGATATATTGAGATTTACAATGATGGCGATCAGGTAGACCTTAATGGATGGACCGTGACAAACGAGAAAGAAGGTAAGACGGAATGGACATTACGTCTTGCTCAGTCGCATAATGTCAAGAAAGGATACAATCTTCTTTTCTTTGCTAAGGATGATGTGTCTGAGACGGATGGAAACACGGCAGGCAATATGAACCCATTGTTCATAGGTACTGTTTCTCAGAAACTTACATCAGATGCAGGAAAACTAACTCTGACAAACGGTTCGCAGACTATTTCTATCGAGTATCCTAAGCAGTATCCGCATATCTCGTATGGAGACGGTGGTTATATGATACCATCTCCAGGAACAGACAACACAGCTGCATACAAAATATCGGATAGAGTAGCGTCGCCTACATTTTCAGGAACAAATCCTGGTGTTGTATATGCTGGTGGCAGTGCAACTGTTCAGCTTCAGTGTTCTACGGATGGAGCCAAGATATATTACACTTTGGATGGAAGTATGCCTACAGAAGAAAAAGGCACTGTATATAGTTCTCCAATCGCTCTCGATAAAACGGCTATTGTACGTGCGAGAGCATATAAAGATGGCAAACTTTATAGTGACGTCGTTACTGGATCTTATTTGTTCACAGATGAAATTTATGCTACTTGTGGTACTTCCAAACTGCCGATAGTCTCAATTTCTTCAAACGATGAACATTTCTATGATAATCAGCTTGGATTGTGTGTGAAGGGTACTAATGGAGCACAGTCTACATGTTCAACGGATAATAATCGTGCCAACTATTATCAAAAATGGACGCGCCCTGCTAATTTCGAATATATAGTCGACGGTAAGGTAGTGGATAATCAGGAGGTTGAAGTAGGTGTGTTTGGAGCATGTTCTCGTCAGCATTCAGTAAAGAGCTTTAAGATTAAGGCAAACAAGCGTACAGGAAGCAACAAATTCCAATACACTAAATTTTTCAAGGACAGAAGCTACACAAAATATAAAGCCCTTGCTCTTCGTAACGGAGGAAACGGATTTTATATGCATCCACGTTGGAGAGAAGGATTCATGCAGTCGATTGTAAAAGGATTGAATGTTGACTATCAGGCTTATCAGCCTGTCGCTTATTTCTTGAATGGAGAGTATAAGGGCTTGATGGGTCTTCGTGAACGTACAGATGAGGATTATATTGAGTCTAATTATGGTTACGAAGAGGATGAAATCGAATATCTTCGTGTGATGAAAGAAGTTGGTAAGTATGTGGCTCAAATTGGAACTGATGAGGCATATTATAATATGGAGCAGTATGCCGCTAGTAATAGCGTAGATGCGGACTTCTACAATAAATTGTCTCAGATGATGGATATCGATGAGTATATTGATTATAATATTATCCAGCAGTTTATTGCAAATACGGATTGGCTAAACAACAACATAAAAGTCTGGAGAAAGAAAGATGGCGGTAAATTCCGTTGGATTTTGTTTGACACCGATTTCGGTTTGTCTACAAGTTCAAACTCATCCAATGACATGTTGAATTTCTGCTTGACGGGAAATTCTACTGATAATACAAATACTGGTGGACAGACTGTGCCAGGTGGTGGAATTATGCCAGGTGGCGGAGGATGGCCAGGAGGTGCTTGGTTCGGTGGCTCAATTGTGGAACAGAAATATTGCACTCTTTTCAAAGGATGTATGCAGAACGAGGATTTCAAGTATCATTTTTTGGATAGATATACTTATTTGCTTGAGACTCTGTTTACTCAGACTCGTATTACAACAGTGTGTGATTCTATATCAGCCCTTGTAAAAGAGGAGGCCTGTGCGACGATCGAGGCTGGAAATATTGGAGGTGGCACACAGCAGCAGTATGACAATGCTATTCAGAGTATGATTAATTTTGCTCAGCAACGTCCTGCCGCAATAGAAAGACAACTTATTGCTCACTATGGAGTACAGTCGACAAAGGCTAATGTTTCTGTTCGTATGTCGTTTAGTGGAAATGCTCCTGAATATAAATTCCTGGTCAACAAGATAGCAAACACTTCTGATTATAGCCGCCAGCTATATATAGGAGAGAGACTAAAAGTCGAATTGCGTGTACCAACAGGATATAAGATTCAGTCGTGGAAAATCAATGGAGAGACAAAGAATGGCACAGCAACGTCTTACCTTGATACCGTTGCCTCTTCTGGAATGAATATTGAAGTGCTTTTTGCACAGGATACTGATTTCAAACTTCCAAAATTGTATATCAATGAGGTTTGTGCTTCCAACAATAAGACAGAGGATGAATATGGTGCTAAACCAGACTGGATTGAAATCTACAACAGTGAGAACCAAGATGTCGATTTGGCTGGTATGATTATAAAGAATGTGACAGCAAATGCTTCTTCTGTGATTCCTTACGATTATTCGTCGACAGTAATTCCTGCTCATGGAAGAGTGATGCTGTGGGCCGACAAGGAGACGGCAAGCGGACCGTTACATGTTGGATTTAAGTTGAGTGCGGAAGTCTCTCAGAAAATACAGTTGATAATGCCTTATGCAGGCAAGGAAGAGGTGATTGATGAGGTGACATTCCAGAAGCATGAACAGAATGGTTCGTACGGTAGAAAGAACGATGGCTCGTCAGATTTGACAGTGTTTGATGTCTGCACAACTTCAAATATCGGAAAACAGATGGCAACGCCAAGTGCTGAGAATGGTTCTAAAATATGTACTGATCAGTTGGCTGATCTTTCTGACGTAGTTGCTGATGACATTGTCTATCCAAATCCAACAGGTTCGGAGTGGACAATCAACATCGATGGCGAATATGTGGTGTCTAATATGGTAGGTCAGGTGATAGAGTCGGGTGATGCATACGCAGGCATGACATTCGGTGGTGACTACAAAACAGGAGTCTATTTGTTGAAGATAGACGACAAGGTGATTAAGATAATAAAGAGGTAAACTCATATTTTTCATATCATTTCAATTTTAGGAAAGGCAGAGAGGGTGACTTCTCTGTCTTTTTGTCTCTTTTATGGTGGAATAAAGTATCAATGCAATTACGTCGCTTATATATTTTTGTGCTATTTTGCTTTTTTTCATAACTTTGTATCATAACTAAGTATATATTGTTGTATATGGATAAACGACTACAAAAAGTATTAATTTTCGGATTGGGTGCTGCTATGCTCTCAAATGTCGCATCGGCATTTGCCGATAATCAGTTTGACAACCTTAGCCAATATGAGATGGTTGAGGCCATGGGTGCTGGTTGGAATTTGGGCAACACATTGGAGGCCAATTCCAATGGAACTCCCAATGAGACAGTATGGGGAAATCCCAAAGCTTCTTCTGCTTTGATGAAACTGATAAAAGACAGTGGATTTAACACAATTCGTATCCCTGTTTCTTATTTGAGTAAGATTGGTTCAGCTCCAGACTACAAGATTGATGCTGATTGGTTAGCCAGAGTCAAGGAGGTAGTGGACATGGCATTGGCTGAGGATCTGTATGTGATCACCAATATCCATGGCGACGGATACCATGGTGTGACTGGAGGCTGGCTTTTGTGTGATGCCCAAAATCAGACAGAAATAAAGGCTAAATATAAAGCTGTTTGGCAGCAGATTGCATCAACGTTCAAAGATTATGATGAGCATCTGATTTTTGAGTCGATGAACGAGGTGTTTGATGGCACTTATGAGTGGCAAAATCCAGGTGTGCCATATCCGAATGCTAACTACTATCAGAATATCAACGATTATAATCAGATTTTTGTTGAGACGGTGCGTCCGATCAGCTTGAATAATGCAAAACGCTGGTTGTTGATTCCTGGTTGGAATACTGATATTGATTTGACTTCTGAGGCCAAAGGTTTTAAAATCCCTGAAGACAAATACGTAGACAGATCAACATCAGGCAAACGTCTTATGATTTCTGTCCACTACTATGCTCCTTGGGATCTTTGTGGTGATGACACTGATGCAGGAGTCACTCGTTGGGGAGACGAAGCATGGAAAGAGAATTCAAGCAAGTGTACGACATACGGTCAGGGTGCAAACAGTGAGAGCACAATGATTGGTCAGTTTGATAAGCTAAAGACATGGTTCACATCACAGGGTTATCCTGTTGTAGTAGGTGAGTATGGAACTGTCGATAAAACTAGTTACGATGCAGAAAATTCCCAATACACTGCTTATTGGACTAAGACACTTTGTGAGAATGCACGTCGTGTAGGTGCAGTGCCAGTGCTTTGGGATAATGGTCATCTAAGCACAGCTAAGGGATTTGCCACAATCAACAGAGCGACAAACACTGTAGGTCGTACTTATATTGTACAGGCAATCAATGATGCTTTTGATCAGGAGATTGAGATCGACACAACAGCAGCAAAGACAAAACTTGAGTTGATCACAAGTTATATCGTCAATTTGACGGTCGACGGAGCGAAGGAGAATCCTGTCTTCAAATGCCAATATTCAGGTTGGGATGAGGTTTCTAAAGAGATCTCAAACACTGCAAAAAATGTAGATGTTGATTTGTCGCCAGCTTCAAAGAAGGATGGTTTCACTAACTTAGGATATTTGGTATACACTAATGATTCATTGTATTCAGTCAATGTCAATAAGATCACAATCAATGGATATGAGTTTACAAATCCGATTGTGAAAAAGGATTTGTCAGCAGCTCAGTTTAAGAATGCGTTGCCAAACATCTGGAGTGGAAACGACGGAGAGTATTTGTCGGATAACGGAAAGGCAATTCTTTCTATCACAGCAAACTCAATATCGTTGATGCTGAAACTTGATGGAGGAAACACTTCAGTAGAAGAAGTAGACGCAATTGCCGCTAATATAGTGTCGATCGACGGAGGAATAGCCGTTTTGGGCGCAGAAGGTGAAACAGTTGAGGTGTATTCAATGTTGGGCACAATGGTGTTTAAAACAGTTGCAACTGATTTTGAGACACCTGTAAAACTGCATGATGAAGCTTATATAGTAAAAGTAGGAAATAAAGCTTACAGAGTTATTGTAAGATAATTATACTAACTAGACGCAGATTTTGAAGGAAGAGGGACGCGACCGCGTCTCTCTTTTTTTGCTTGTTTTGTCTGTAATCATCTTTGTTTTGGCCTTAAATAACGTGAATTCGATGAAATTAAAAAAGATAGTTGGAGTGTCATAACTGAGGATTGTTAAGGGCCCATGTTTGATTGATATTGGCCCTAACCCCTTCCCACGTGCGAGCACATAAAATTTAATAAAACCACGGAGAGAAAAAGTTTACAGAGAAAGACTTCGTCTTTTTATGAGAAAAGGAGTTTAAATATTAATCAGAAAGTGGAAAATGATTCACAGATTACAAATTCATAGAACTCACGTTAATTAAGTTTTGACAGTCTCTTATAGGCATAAAAAAAGACGCATTCGCGTCTTTTTTTTGTGTTGAAATAGTCATCTCGACCACTATCAACCTGAGTTATCATATATTACCTTACAACTAGACTTTCAATTTAATTTCCCTTTTTCCTTTCCTACCTTTCACATTGTCCATCCGAACAATGTGAAAGTAAAAGGAAATTAGGACTTGCTTCTTTCGAAGCTAACGTTGATAGAAAAGATAGAATTTTTTCAAGTCTACGTTATTAGAGTATTAGAGTATATAATTATTGTATGTGTTCAAATCGTTGAAAAAAGTATGTGTTTATGCTATTTTGTTTTATAGTTTAGTTTACGTTATTTGTTATTAGAGATATTTGCTTTTTTGTTTACACTGCGAATATAAGACAAGTTGACACGATCCATCAGATAAAAAATCGGCAAAAAATGCCTTTTTTTTAGAAATGGATTATTTCGCATGATTTTAGTAGGAAAAATCGGTTAAAAATACCGTAAAATTCAAGCAGAATCTTCAGAAAACTCCCAATTCACCGTGTTTTTAAAGTGATATTTTGTTAAATATGACTAGTTGTGAAGAATTTACTTTATTTGTGTGGAGCTTCTTGGATACTCAACAAAAAAGTCCCTGCCGAAAGACAAGGACTGAATGTATGATATTAGTTATTAGATGGCTTTTATTTGCTGTTTACCATTACTTTTTTGCCATTTACAATATAGATTCCGCTTTTCAAGCCATCCAGACTTGATGTTTTTTCTACGTTGGAACGGATGACATGTCCCGTCGCATCATAAACTGTGACGAATTCATCATCTTCTGATTGGGCAGACTGATTGTAGACACCTGTATAAATATTGTATTCGGTGTCTGGAATACCGTATGCCAGTTTGAAATAGTTTGAGAACTCGTTGAATGTAGGTCGGATAGTGAATTGCTTTAATCCGTTTGAACTTTCTGGAAACATACCATAAGTGGTAATGTCAAGACGAATAAGTTTGCCGAAATATTTTTTGTCTAATTTTACAGATACTCTAAGTGTTCCTAAATTATCCGTAAATTTATTGTTTGTAATTGTGTCACCTGTCGCGTCTTCTATTGCTACACAATCGATGAACAAATTTCCAGAAAAACTGTATCTTGTGATGAAATATGGTGGCTCTATATAATTAGAGTCAATTTTCATAATATAGCAATGCTCTTTGAATAAAAAAGCCTTGCCACTGTAGTTTCTTGCGTCAAACTGAAATTCTAGCGGATAAGACATTGTCTTTCCTGCAACTGGAGTCACATAATAGGAATCATAATTTTCATTGTGCTCAATTGGGGTAGGTGTTTGTCCGTCAAAATAATATGTGAGATCTGTGTTGACAGAAAAATCAGTGTTGTTGACTACAATTCGCATGTCTTCTTTTTCCCCTTCGTCATTTTGTGCGTTGACGCTGGGCACTATGGTTGCAACGAGACTCATTAGTGCAAAAAAAATCTTTCTTTTAAGCATTGTGATAGCAAATTAAAGTTTATTAAAATGATGGACTCACAGATGATTGATTTATCTGTTGTCTGTCATAAATATGTTTTCGCATTGCGAAGATATGAATTATTCTATTTAATTGTTTGTTCCAAATATTCTTTTTTCTCTTTTAGGTAGCGAGTTATTAGTAGTTCGTAGAGATGAAGGAGATATGAATGTCGCTATATTTATCATCTTAAAATCTTAAATGTGAGACAACCTCATTAATACAAAGACCATTTGATATAGTTTTCTTTTCTATTCGTTTGGATTTTATCCGTGTTAAGAAAAATTAAGACTTTTTTTTATGGAATGGATAATATAATTAGTACGTTTGCAACGTTGAACTAAAAAACTAGTAAAATGAAAAAGATTTTTAATTTGGCGGTAGCCATGTCAGTAATCGCTTCTTCTCTATTCTTCGCTTCTTGTGGAGAGGATGATGAGGAAGAAGAGCCAAAGCAGGAGCAGAATACTCCTAACAACAACGACAACCAGAACAACAACCAGAATGAAAATACGCCTGCAGGTGAGGCTAAGACTTCTATCACTGCTGTAGCTGGAGACTCTTATTCTATTTCAAACTCTAAGCTTGGAATTTCAGGTGCGTCATTGTCTATTGATGCTGTTTCTGGAACAACAGTCACTGTAACAGTTTCTGGTTCTAAGATTACTATTGGTAGTGCAAATGCAGATAAGTCGTATGCTATTGTTGCAACAGACGGTAGTGTTTCTGCAGTTTCAATGTCTGACGCCGAAAAAAATCCTGCAAATGTTTTGTTTATTTGTCAGGCAAATTCAGTTTTGGCAAGTGCAACTCTTGCTAACAATGTTACAATTAAGACTGGTGCTGGAGAGACTACTTTCGTTAAGCAGTAATTCATACTTAAAGATAGTAAGATTTTTGCGGAGACGTTGCATTTTGCAGCGTCTCCTTTTTTTGTTAATTTTTTTTAACAAACCCGTTAAGGTTATTTAACAAAATCTTAAACCGTTGAATTAATGATTATTGTATTTTTGCGTGGGTGATAATGATAAACATATACTAATAGCTAATAACTATGAAAAAAATCTTTGAATTACTTTTTTGCTTGGTTGCACTTATTGCTTTGTTGATAAGCAGTCAGTATTTGGAAAATGCAGATGATGTTCAGAATGTAGAAAATATCACTTCTGATAATGTAGAGTCGGCAGCAGAAAATGTCGCAATGCTTAGCGATCAGGAATAAAACCTACCTTTTTTATTTTAACAATATTTGGGGCGATGCTGTGAGCTCGCCCCTTTTTGTGTAATCACGAAGATTGCCTCTACTGTTGTATATATTTAATTCCCGTCGACTTGCTTCTGATGATTATCGCTTTTGAAGAAGACGGAATGGCTTCCATACTTTCGTATTCTCCTATATACTTTCCATCTATGGAGAACACTTGGAATGGAGGCTCCAATTCTTCTTCAGATGAAATGTTTTTTGCGACGGTGCTGTTGGCGTCGCATTCTGTAAGAGAAAACTGTACTCCCGTCTCCACTTCTCCACCTTCCTTGTATTCCACATCTTTTATAATGAGTGATTCACCTGTCGTTGCTGTGATACGGAATGTGTAGGGACCGATTTTGCTTTTGTCTTCGTCTATTCCGGCATTTTCCACAAAATAGTTGTAGTCAGTGCGTTTAATCTCTACCCAACTGCCGTCTTTCTTCTGATATTCAAGCATATCTATGGCATACAAATGGTCGTAGATTGCCATTTTGAAATAAAATTGACTCATTCCAGGCTCATATTTCACTCTTATTCCTCCGCTCTCACGACATGGTATGAAACACCATTTGATCGGCACTCTGCCGTCTTCAAGTTTGGCGATCTTTATGAATGCGTCTGTGCTAAGGTCGATATCCCCGTGTTTGCATTCCGGACATCTGTCCACAATCTTTAAATCAATCTCACCGATTGGCCCGATCACATGGACGCACGCACCGCATGTCATGCTCTCGTCGTATTGCTCGTGGTTCATGGCGCAGTGGTAGAAATCCCCCTCGTCGACAAATATTCCGCAATTTCCACCATTTGTTCCGGCTATTCCGCCATACTGTGTTCCTTCACCAGTAAACCAAGTGGTGTCGCAAGCAGTCTGGGCAAACGCTGAGGCTGAAATGAACGATAGAATAAAAAGTAGTGTTTTTTTCATAGTTATATGTAAAAAAGTAAGTGCATTTATGTTGACAACAAAGATAGAAAAAATTATATACATATATTTATTATTGCTAATTTTGCGGTATGAATCGAGAAAATGCGGACAATACGATGATGAAGATTTTGTCGAAGTATGCAGTCGACGGGAAAAAGCCGATGGTGATGCTTCATGTCTGTTGCGCACCATGTGCGTCGGCGAGCATTGAGAGAATTCATCCGCTCACTCGATTGACGCTTCTTTTTTATAATCCAAACATCATGCCGCAGCAGGAGTATGAGAAACGCAAGGCTGAATTGATCCGGATGGTGAAGGAAAATCCTGATTATGCCGATGTGAAATTTGTGGACATTGATTACGACAACTCCGAATATCTGCAGTTTGTGCGCGGACATGAGAAAGATGAAGAACAGGGAGAAAGATGCACTTTATGTTTCACTCTACGGTTGAGAAAAACAGCCCAAATCGCCAAACAGTATGGTTGTGAATTCTTTGCGACGACACTTACCATAGGTCCGAAGAAAAACACAGATGTGATAAGCGCGGTGGGGCGTGGAATAGCGAAAGAGGAGGGGATAGAGTATCTTCCGACCGACTTCAAAAGGAAGAAGGGGTATGAACGCAGTCTGCAGCTCAGCAGTGAACTGGCTCTTTATCGTCAAAGTTATTGCGGATGCGCATTCGCAAGAAAATAATTACTACATTTGTAGCAAATGTTGAATTTTAAATATTACATAGCGATTATAACAACGCTGATAGCCCAGCTGTCGATGGCATGGACTATCGGTGGACGTGTTACGGATAAAGACAACCTTCCTATCAGCGATGCCTCAGCGGCTTTGATTGGCACTACTGTCGGCACTTTGACGGATGAAGATGGACGTTTCTCTTTGGATGTGAAGAGCGACACCGCTATTCTGTCGATTTCGATGCTCGGCTATACGGAAGAGAGATTCAAAATCACCAAAATGTCGGGATATTTGCGAATCCGTTTGCAGGAGGATGACATTGTGCTCTCTGATGTGACGGTGGAAGCCCAACGCAAACAGTCAGACAATGTGGTGCTTATCGACGTGAGCAACATGCGTAATGTGCCTACTGTCACAGGTGGCGTGGAGGGTCTGGTGAAAAGTCAGGCTGGAGTCGTATCTACAAATGAGCTGTCTCAGCAATATTCTGTGCGTGGAGGAAGCTACGATGAGAACAGTGTCTACGTGAATGGAATAGAAATATTCCGTCCACAGCTTGTCCGTAGTGCTCAGCAGGAAGGATTGTCGTTCGTCAACCTTGACATGGTGGAGAGTGTGGAGTTTTCTTCAGGAGGTTTTGCTGCGGAGGTGGGCGACAAGATGAGTTCAGTGTTGGATATCCGTTATCGTAAACCAGAGCGTAAGTTTGAAGGTAGTGTGTCGGGAAGTTTTTTGGGAGCATCCGCGTCGATCGGAAGCAAAACGGGTAAGTTCTCCCAATTGCATGGATTCAGATATAAGTCGTCAGAATTTCTTCTCAATAAAGAAAATGCAGATTCTTCTGTCTGTAATTACGACACCGACTTTATTGATTACCAAACATATTTGGTATGGGAAATTTCACCAAAGTGGGAAATCTCACTGCTCGGAAATATAGCAAGAAATAAATATAATTTCACACCAAAGACAAGAGAGACAACATTCGGCTCTGTTTCAGATACAAAAAAATTTAAGGTTTTCTATGATGGAGGCGAAGTTGATGATTATCGCAGTTATTTTGGAAATTTATCTCTGGATTTCAAGCCACGTAAGAATATCAAACTCTCTTTGCTTGGCAATGGATACCGGTCAGATGAAAATGTGACGTATGATATAGATGGTGAATATTTCTTGAGTGACATTGTGCCAAACGATGTTATGAATGTTGATTATTCACAGGGTGTCGCAGCATATTTAGAACATGCACGTAATTGTTTGAAAACAAATATAGTAAGCCTATCTCATTTAGGTGAAGTCAAGCTTAGTAAGAATGTTGTGAAGTGGGGCTTGACCTTGCAGAAAGAGAAAGTTGAAGATCGGATAGCGGAGTGGGAGATGCGTGATTCATCAGGCTATTCACAGCCGTTGCGTAATGACTGTTTCCCTGTTTTCTCAAATCAGTATTCCGATCTTAAGATGGAATCTTCAAGATTTATCTCATTTTTGCAGAACACATTGCAGGGAGAAACTGATAAAGGACGTGTGATTTTCACAGCCGGTGTGCGTTTCAACTATTGGTCGTTCAACGACGAATTGCTGTTTAGCCCACGTGCGTCGGTGGCTTATTTTCCTGAAAAATGTTCAAATTGGGGATTCCGTTGGGCGATAGGCCGATATTTCCAGTCTCCCTTCTATAAAGAGTTGAGGGATACATTTAAGAATGCCGATGGCGACGTGGAGGTCCGACTCAACGATAAAATCCAGTCTCCTAGGTCTTGGCAACTTGTGGTCGGTGCTGATAAATATTTCTCAATGTGGAGACGTCCGTTTAAGTTCACATACGAAATTTATGGAAAGTACATAGACCGGTTAATTCCATACACGGTCGACAATGTGGAGATTCTCTATGAGGGAGAAAATAATGGAATAGGCTATGTCGTTGGAGCGGATGTGAAACTATTCGGAGAGTTTGTTCCAGGTTCAGATTCATGGATAAGTGTTGGATGGCTTCGTGCAAGAGAGAATATTTATGGCGACGGAAAAGGCTACATGTATTCTCCAAACAGCCGTACATATAATGTGTCTTTGTTTTTTCAGGATAAATTCCCTAACATAGATCAGTTGGAGGTGAATCTGACCTTGAATTTTGCTGGAGGATTCCGATATGGAAAACCAGGAGATAAAGAGAGAGACTTATACACATCGGGGTCGTATACCCGTGCTGACATAGGAGCTACATATAGTTTGAAGCAGGGTAGGGACAAAGTGATGACAAAACCAGTATTCCGCAAACTGCGTGGAATAGGATTGTCATTAGATTGCTTGAACCTGTTTGCGATAAATAATGTGAGCAGCTACAGCTGGATTAAGACTGCGGATGGACACCAATGTCCGGTGCCGAATTATCTGACCGGCCGACAGTTGAATTTAAAACTTAGAGTAGATTTTTAACATACATTATTAAGATGGAAGAAAAGTCATATAAATATCCGTTGACAATCCTTACAGGTTTGTTTTTTATATGGGGATTCATCACGTGTCTGAATGATATGTTGATTCCTTATTTCAAGTCTGTGTTCGAGTTATCTAACTTTCAGGCAAATCTGGTCCAGTTTGCTTTCTTCACAGCATATTTTGTGATATCACTGATCTATTTTTTGGTTAGCCGACACATCGGGGATCCGATAGACAAAGTTGGATATAAGAATGCGATCATAGCGGGACTGCTCACGTCGACGGCGGCATGTCTGATGTTTTTTGAGGAGGCAGGGTCTATGGATCCTAGTTTCCCAGTCTTTTTGTGCGCATTGTTCTTGCTTGGCACAGGATTCACATTCCTTCAGATTTCAGCCAATCCGTTGGTGTCGATGCTAGGCACTCCGGAGACATCGTCAAGCCGACTGAATCTTTCTCAGGGATTCAATTCTCTCGGCACAACAATCGCTCCGATTGTCGGTTCGTATGTGATATTCAATTTCTTCAATGATGAGGATCCATACAGAGGTGGAGCTCAGGCTGTGCAGATTCCTTATTTGGCTCTTGCATGTATTTTGCTTTTCTTGGCTGTGACTATATTTTTGTCTGATATCCCAGATATGAGAAACCCTAAAAAAGATGGTGAAGAAGGAGTTCCGTCGGCTTCCGACAGTTCCATCTCAATATATTCAGAAACAGTTGCAAGTAAAAAGAAGAGTGCTCTTGAGTATCCTCATCTGGTGTTCGGAATGTTCGCTATATTCTTCTATGTCGGAGGAGAGGTGGCGATCGGCAGCAACCTTGTCACATATATGAAGGAGTGTGTGGGAATAATCCAGGAGTTTACGGCAGGAAGATTTTTGGCATTCTATTGGGGTGGCGCGATGATTGGAAGATTTGTAGGGTCGCTTTCGATGAGTGATATGGATAATGTCAAAAAGTACGGTTATATGGCGAGTGTCACAGTTTGTGGATTTGGTTTGATTTTCTCAATAACTGGATTCCACATAGAAGAGGTGCTTCCATTTTTAGGATATTTGGTTGCCAACTATTTTGCTTTCGTTGCAGCTAAGAGTAAACCGTCTCGCACATTGGGCATTTTTGCGATGATCAACATAGCTCTTTTGGTGGCGATGTTGGTGTTTGACGGAATGTTGTCGTTGTGGTGCATTTTGGCAGTCGGTTTGTTCAATTCCATCATGTTCTCAAATGTGTTCACATTGGCTATCAGGGAATTGGGTGAGCATACAGCTCAGGGATCTTCTCTGTTGGTGATGATGATACTTGGAGGAGCGGTGGTCCCACCGTTGCAGGGACTTTTGGCGGATAATATAGGAGTGCATATGGCATTCGCGTTGCCAATTGTCTGCTATGTTTATTTGATGTGGTATGGATTTAAGGGTTGTACAATTCGCAAATAGTGCTAACTTTGCTACAAAATTGAAATAAATAAAAAATAAGATATATTATGACTGATATTGTAAAGCCTTACGTTGTGGGAATTGACGTAGGTGGTACGAACACAGCGTTCGGAATTGTAGACGCTAACGGTAAAGTGATCGCAAGTAGTTCTATCAAGACTCAGCAGTTTGGAGCTGATCTTGACGCGTATATCAACGAGCTTCATTCTGCTCTTTCAAAGCTTATTGCAGAGAACGGTGGAATTGACAAAATCAAAGGTATCGGTGTGGGTGCTCCTAACGCAAACTACTATACAGGCAATATCGAGAATGCTGCCAACCTTCCTTGGAAAGGCACTATTGAGTTCGCCAAGATCCTTACAAACAAGTTTGGTGTGCCTTGCACTCTTACTAATGATGCCAATGCTGCAACAATCGGAGAGATGATGTATGGAGCAGCAAAGGGAATGAAGGATTTCATCATGATCACTCTTGGTACGGGTGTCGGATCGGGCATCGTCTGCAATGGAAAGCTTGTTTATGGTCACGACGGAAATGCCGGAGAGCTTGGTCACGTGATCGTTCGCCGTGGTGGACGCCAGTGTGGTTGTGGACAGAAAGGATGTCTTGAGACATATACTTCTGCTACAGGTATTATCCGTTCTGCACAGGAACTTCTTCAGACTTCAAACGAGCCTTCAGTTCTTCGTGAAATTCCTCTTGATAAGATCACGGGTCTTGATGTGTGCAATGCGGCGCGCAAGGGCGACAAAATTGGTAAGGAGGTGATGAAGAGCGTAGGAGTCATCCTTGGTGAGGCATTTGCAGACTTCGTTAAGTTCTCTTCTCCAGAGGCAATTGTTATGTTCGGTGGACCAGTGAAGAGCGCGGATCTTTTCATCGACGATTTGAAGGCAACAATGGATGCCAACTTGATGCCAACATTCCGTGGCAAAATCAAGGTGTTGACATCTCAGCTTAAGGATGGCGACGCTGCTATTCTTGGAGCATCAGCGCTTGCTTGGTAATTGAGAAAACATCCGTGGCGACGGGATTATTCGCGTTGCTGCAATGAAATCGATAAATAAATATGTAGACGGTGATAATTCCGTCTACCATTAAAACTAAAATAAATTATGGCTAAAGCACCAGAGTTTAAGTACGCTCCTATGTTCCAGTTGGGCAAGGACGACACAGAATACTACTTGCTTACAAAAGAGGGTGTATCAGTAAGCGAATTTGAGGGACATCAGATTCTAAAGGTCACTCCAGAGGCTTTGACAGCAATGTCGAACGCTGCATTCCGTGATGTTTCATTTATGCTACGTCGCTCACACAACGAGCAGGTTGCTAAGATTCTTAACGACCCAGAGGCTTCAGAGAATGACAAGTATGTCGCTTTGACATTCCTTCGCAATGCAGAGGTGGCAGCAAAGGGAAAACTTCCATTGTGCCAGGATACAGGTACTGCAATCATCCACGGTGAGAAGGGACAGCAGGTTTGGACAGGATTCTGCGACGAGGAGGCTCTATCTAAGGGTGTTTACAAGACATACACAGAGGAGAACCTACGTTATTCTCAGAATGCTCCGCTTAACATGTTCGACGAAGTCAACACAAAGTGCAACCTTCCAGCTCAGATCGACATCGAGGCTACAGAGGGTATGGAATATAAGTTCCTTTGTGTGACTAAGGGTGGTGGTTCTGCCAACAAGACATATCTATATCAGGAGACAAAAGCAAGAATCCAGAACCGTGGCACTTTGATTCCATTCTTGATTGAGAAGATGAAGAGCCTTGGTACAGCAGCTTGTCCTCCATACCACATCGCATTCGTGATCGGTGGAACAAGTGCGGAGAAGAACCTGCTAACAGTTAAACTTGCGTCGACACACTACTATGACTCTCTACCAACAACAGGAGATGAGACAGGACGCGCGTTCCGTGATGTGGAGCTAGAGAAGGAGATTCTTGAGGAGGCTCATAAGATTGGTCTAGGAGCTCAGTTCGGCGGTAAATATATGGCTCATGACGTTCGTATCATCCGTCTTCCACGCCACGGAGCATCATGCCCAATCGGTCTTGGAGTGTCATGTTCGGCCGACCGTAATATCAAGTGTAAGATCAACAAGGATGGTATTTGGATCGAGAAGATGGACGACAAACCATACGAGTTGATTCCAGAGTCGTTGAGAAGCGCAGGAGAGGGCGACGCAGTTAAGATTGACCTTAACCAGCCAATGAGCGAGGTTTGCAAGATCCTTTCTAAGTATCCAGTTGCGACTCGTTTGTCTTTGAACGGAACAATCATCGTAGGTCGTGATATCGCACATGCTAAGCTAAAGGCAAAACTTGATGCTGGTGAGGATTTGCCTCAGTACATCAAGGATCATCCAATCTACTATGCTGGACCTGCTAAGACACCAGAAGGAATGCCATGTGGATCAATGGGACCTACAACAGCAGGACGTATGGATCCATACGTAGATGAGTTCCAGGATCACGGAGGCAGCATGATCATGCTAGCAAAGGGTAACCGTAGCCAGGCAGTCACAGATGCATGTAAGAAACACGGCGGATTCTATCTTGGTTCAATCGGTGGACCTGCAGCAATCCTTGCTCAGAACAATATCAAGAGCATTGAGTGCGTAGAGTATCCAGAACTAGGAATGGAGGCAATTTGGAAGATTGAGGTTGAGAACTTCCCAGCATTCATCTTGGTAGACGACAAGGGTAACGACTTCTTCAAGCAGTTACAGCCTTGGTGTCCAGGTTGCAAGAAATAATGAGAGTTAAGGGTTAGAGGTTAGGGCTTTGAGGTTAGAGCAGAGTTCTATGATATAAAACTTTGAACTTATAGACAAAGCGAGAGGATAAAAGTCTTCTCGCTTTTTTGTGTGTAGAATTTGTGTTAGCGGAAAAAATCACGTATTTACAATAAAATTTCCGCTGATGTATTGAATTGAAAAGAATTATACTGACTTTATAGCGGAAAAAAACACGTATTTACAACGAAATTTCCGCTGAGACATTGAATTGAAAGAGATTTTAGTAACTTTGTGGCGGAAAAAACACGTATTTACAATAAAATTTCCGCTATAATGAAGATAGAAAGAGACCGTTACCTTTCAAAACTAATATCAAAAAAATGGAATGGAAAGGTAAAAATAATAACAGGAATCAGAAGGTGTGGCAAGTCATTTCTTCTTAATGATTTGTTTATAAATCATTTGTTGTCGGCAGGAGTCCCAAATAAGTGTATTGTTTCCTTATCGTTGGAAGATGATGTGAATATGATGTATAGGAATCCTGTTGAACTTAGTAAACACATAAGAGAGGTAGTCTCAGATACAGGTAATCAATATTATGTTATAATTGACGAGATCCAAAAGGTTGAAAGTATTGCGAATCCGTATTTGCCAAAGGGTTCTGAATCGAAGATCACATTTGTTGATGTGCTGTTAGGATTGATGAAATTGCCTAATGTGGATATTTATGTGACAGGAAGCAATTCAAAAATGTTGTCGACGGATATTCTTTCCGATTTTAGAGACAGAGGCGATGAAATCCGTATTTTCCCATTGACTTATTCAGAGTTTTATAAAGCGTATGAAGGAGATAAAAGATATGCTTGGCGTGAGTATCTCACTTATGGAGGAATGCCGTACGTGATGCATCTGAAAACACATGAGGAGAAGGGTGAATATTTGAGAAAGCTATTTGAATTGACCTACATGAAAGATATATTGGAGAGAAATAATCTGAAAGGCAAGACAGAGACGCTTGAAATTTTGCTCGATACTATAGCTTCTTCGGTTGGTTCACTAAGCAATCCTTCACGTATCGCCAATACATTTAAGAGTGAAAAAAAAATAAATATAAAAAGTGAGACAATCGCATCTTATTTGCAATATTTTGAAAATGCCTTTTTGATAAGTGAGGCACAAAGGTACGATGTGAAGGGACGTGCATACATTTCTACTCCATTGAAATATTATTTTTCAGATGTCGGCTTACGAAATGCCCGTTTAAATTTTCGACAACAAGAGGAAAGCCATATTATGGAAAATGCAATATATAATGAATTGATTGCTAGAAATCTAAGCGTAGATGTGGGGGTTGTTGTACATAATTACAAAGACGAGGATGGAATATCCAAGCAGTCGAAATTAGAGGTCGATTTTATTGTGAATAAGGGATCTCAGCGCTTTTATATACAGTCTGCTCTTAATGTTGACACTTCTGAGAAACGAGAGCAGGAGATTAATTCTTTCCTCCGTATTGAAGATTCCTTTCTAAAAATAGTTGTTGTAAAAGAAGATATAATCCAATGGATGGATGAAAATGGAATTTTGTATATAGGAGTTCAGGATTTTTTGCTTGAATATATTGATAAAAATATGTGTTAGCGGAAAAAAACACGTATTTACAATGAAATTTCCGCTGAAATGTTGAAATTGGGTAGACGGGAGGGTCTTTAGATTCTCTCGTCTTTTTTATTGCTCTTGTCGAACTTTTTGCTAAAGTTATATGCGTTTTTGTTATTAAGATGTTCATAATTTTATTTTTGTGCTATCTGTTATTATTTCCGAAAAATAATTATTTTTGCGGACGATATTTAAATCCTACGAACGTTTACTCGTTTAGTCAAATTTTTAACTATGGTAAATCACTATAAATGAGTAAGATTCCGACGTTTGTATAATGTAATTGTGTATAATCCTTACGGAATCGGGGAAATTTAAAAACAATGAAACGACTATTTTTAGTCCTAGTGTCGATGGCGTCAGTCGTATCGGCAATCGCGCAAGATGTTATAGTGAAGCGCGACGGAGAAGAAATCCAATGTAAAATATTGGAAGTCAGCACAAACAAAGTTAAGTACAAGCAGTGGAAAAACCAGAATGGTCCTACATTCGTGGAGAAGAAAACTGATGTCCTTATGCTTAAGTATGAAAACGGACAGAAGGAGGTGATCTCTTTCTCAACTCCAGTCGGAGAGACGCAAGTAGAAGCTCCTGTTGTCGCAGAGACTCCCGTCGACTCTGTGGCATTAGGCGATACAATGCCAATATCAAATGATTTTTTGGAGTACGCAAGAAAAGAGAAATCAGGTTTGTTGAAGTGGGGTAGAAGCATCTCTGAGGAGCAGGCTCACGCTGTCCTAGGCAAGGATTGGACTGATTTCACACGTGCCCACAAGAGCGAGCGTGTCGGCAGAGCGATGATCATCACAGGTGGAGCTTTGATTGTAGGCGGAGGACTTTGGACTGCTCAATATATCTGGGCGTCGAAGGATTACGATGACAAGAAATCTGCTTACGAGAACCATGTAGCTGAGGCTAACGCAAAATATGCTGAGAAGGTAAATAATCTTTATGCAACATATAATGCTGCTGATGCAAAGAGAATTGAGGCAGAGGGTATTTTGAATAATGCAAATTATGCAGTAGATAATGCAACTAGTGAGTTCAATACTGCAAAAAGTAATTTTGAAAAAATAGAAGAGAAATACAAAGAAACTGCAGAGGAGTACCTAAATGCCAAAAAAGAATTTGATGCTGCACAAACAAGTTTGACAAACGCTCAAGCAAGTTTGGAAAATGCACAAACTGGATTAAACGATGCAGAGAAAGAGGCTAATGCTGCTTACAATGCGTACAAATCTTTTGATAGCGTAGACAATAGAGATAATAATTTCAATACTCTTTTCTACAACTCTTCATTCAAATCTGATATGGATAAGGCAAAAGATTATAAGAAGACGACGTTGTATCCTATGATCGGATGCTATGCCTCTGGAGCCGCACTGCTTGTATGGGGAATAATCAAGGAGAAGAGAGCTCACAAGAAGGTGAACGAGATTGTCAACAGATATAATGTTGATCCGACAGAAATCCCAGCAGAAACCCCAGTTGAGACTAGTTGGAAGCCTGAATTCGACATGGAGGCTAGAGGTAATGGACTAGCACTTGTGATGAAGTTCTAAGCAAAATTTTAGTGAAATAATTAAGCAGGGGAGTCGGCCGACTCTCCTGCTATATATTTTAAATTGATTAAACAAATCTTCTTTTATGGTAATTTGAATTTCGCACCTGCCTTCAACCATATTCCTGGCTGTGGAATGTTTCCAAGGTCGTAGTAGCTGACATTAAAAAGATTGTTGGCGATTGCATAGATGCTCCATTTGTTGGCATCCCATGACAGTTTCAAATCTACCAAAGTGTATGGCTCATAGTCTACAAGCATTCCCGTCGACTTATGATTCTCATCATATTTGATATAGCTTCCGTTTCTGTCTTGATAGCGCAGTGACAGTGTTGCGTTAAGTCTTTTCACAACTCTTGTCTCCAAACTTGCGGAGATTTTGTTGCGCAGATATTCAAGTGCATAGTTTGATTTGTAGATTTCAACGTCATCCTCTCTTTCTTGGTAGATATGAGCGTATCCGAAAGAAACTTTCCTTACTGGGCATTTCTCGCCGAAAATTTCTCTTCCAAGGAATGCGGCGTTGAATTCAAATCCCTTGTTATCAAGTTCGAAAGCTGCGGAATGGAAGATGTCGTCGGCTGAATACATCACCCAGTCGATCATGTTCTTGCCATGGTGATAGAATAGAGCGACGCTGCTTTCCACACCTCTGTTGCGGTATCTTGCTCCAAAGTCGATTGCAGACGTCTCTTCTGGCTTCAGCCCTACATTTCCTTCGTTTGTCGGGCTTTTGTAATAAAGGTCGGTGAAGGTAGGAAGACGCATAGCCATATTCCACGATGCCGAAATCTTCCAATAGTCGTTTGGACGGAATGCAACGTCTACTCCGGGATAAACTTTCATCTTTGTGTTGAGATTTGTCACTTTGTGAGCCATCGCTCCAAGTGAAAGAGTCCATTTCTTTAGTAGGAATGTGTGTTCGGCGTAGTATGAGATATTGTCCCTGCCATCCTTCTTTGTGTAAAATATGTCGTCAACTCCTCGTACAGCTACAGAGTCGGATGTCTCTTTTCCCAGATTTGTGGATATGATGTTTTCGCTGCGCATCTCTGCTCCGAAAGCAGTTTTTCCGACTTTTGTTTCAATCCACGCTCCAAGATTCACGCCATACACGTCGCACTGGTGGAAATTCTCTCCTTTATGAGTGTCCCTAATGAGCTGGAAATGGTCTTTTGATCGGTTCCAATAGATAGCCGGCACAAAATGGAGTCGACTGTTTGTCTCCGCTTTCACCGAAGTGATCCACTTTGTCGTTGATTCCCATTGGTTGGGGTAGGCTGCTGAGTAGAAAGTGTTGGCTCCATAATCCTGATTGCTCACGCCTGTCTGCCAGTCCACATTGACTGATGAGTTGGATAAGTTGCCTTGGTAGAAAAATTTGGTCTGTTTGAAATCGCTGTTTTCCTGATCTCCGTCAGCACGACGGAATCCGCCGGAAATTTGCTGGTGAACTTTTTTAGTAGTCAGATTAGCTGACATTTCGCCTCCACCGTATCCGTAGCTTCCGCCAAACAGATGGCCTGCTACGTGGCTCGAAGTGTCACATTTTGTGACGATGTTGATTGCTCCGTTGAATGCGGATGTTCCGAACAGTCGTGCTGCTGGTCCTTCAAGCACTTCCACACGCTCGATCTCGTCCATGCTCACAGGAAAATCTACTGAAAGATGCCCGGTGTGTGGGGATGTTATGTTTATTCCGTTAAGCAGAATCGTTATCTGGTCGAACGTTCCACCTCTTACGGAAATGTCGGACTGCACTCCCATCTCTCCACGTTGACGGACATCAACACCAACTGCATATTCCAGTAAGTCGTTGATGCTTTGAGCCGACGCTGCACTCACATCCTCCTTGGTCATCACCGTCACCAAACGGGGTGCTACAGAGAATGTCAGAGGCACACGTTCGCTCGTCACCTCAATGTCCTGAAGCTGATAATTCAGTTCGGTTGATTCAGAATCAGGTTGGACCTGAGCCTTTAAGTCGGCAGACAGCAGCGTCGCAATGCTAAGAACGCCGATAGAGATTGATTTGTGCATACTCTTAAAAGTTGCAAAATTAAGATTTGAAAATCTTTTCCATCTTATTGCAGATGTCAATGAGTAAAAATTTTTTTTCATTTTTTATTTTTCTTTTTTTGAAAATCATTGTCGTCGACGACTGTTATCAAACATTTGTGCACATCTTACTACGTTTGACGTTACAAAAGTATTTGTCTATACGTTCGAATTTTACGAATTTTACATTTTTTAACATAATTGGCAGTGTATTTTAACATATTTTAAGTTAAATATGTTAATAAATGTTAAATATATTCAAGTGTCGATAAATATGTTTTACGACAATTTTGAACTGAAATCGTGAAAAAAATGGTAAATGAATTTGGATTTAAAATGAAAAAGGATAAGTTTGCCAATACAAAAGGATTTAAGACCTTACAACTAAGACAACAAAAGGATTTAATTTAATAGGGGAGGAAATGCTATGGAAAAACTTTTATTCACTATTGCATCTGTGCTTCTAGTGGTCGCACAGTCGCAGGCTCAGCTAGCCAAAGATAATAAATGCAAATTCTTGGGAAACATTACGACTTCATATAATTGGCAGGAGTATTGTGATCCTCAGGAAAATGAGAGTGCGTATAAATATAAAGATCTGTGGGATCAGGTCACTTGTGAGAACGCCACTAAGTGGGGCTCTGTGCATCAGGGATTTGGTCGTTTCAATTGGGATAATGCCGACAGAACATACAAGTATTGCAAGGAGAACGGAATCATTTTTAAATACCATGCTTTGATTTGGGGTAGTCAGCATCCAACGTTCATTGAATCGTTGAGTGTGGACGAAACAAAAAGGGCTATTATCGAATGGTATGATGAGGTGCAGAAACACTATCCTGATCTGACAATCATTGATGTGGTGAACGAGGCTATTTATTCTGGCGGGGATTATCATTCTCCTTATAAGCAGACAAAAATCATTGAAGCGTTGGGTTCTTTAGCGGAGGATAGAGCTGAAAAGGAGACTGGCACACGTCCAAGTTATAATTGCAATACAAATGGATATCCAAATACCAATTCATACCAATGGTTGGCTGAGGCTTTCCGTTTGGCACGTGAGCGTTGGCCAAATGCGACTTTGATCTATAATGATTACAACACTTTCCAGTGGCAGAAGACTGAGTTTATAAATCTTGTCAACGGAATCAAAGCTTGTGGTGGTCCAATCGACGCGGCTGGAAACCAGGCTCATGATTTGAATGAGATGGGTGGTGATCAGTTTAAATCCGCTTTGGAAGAGATTCACAACAAGACTCAGTTGCCTCAGTATATCACTGAGTATGATATTGCAAAACAGGGAGACGAAAACATGAAGACTCGTTATTCTGAGCAGTTCCCAACTATGTGGGAGGCAGACTATGTTCCCGGTGTCACTCTTTGGGGATGGATTTATGGTAAAACATGGGTCGACGATTCTGGTTTGTATAGAGATGGAAATGAACGTCCTGCTATGACTTGGCTAAAGCAGTATATGGCGACAGATAAGGCAAAGAACGCTTCAGCTACTGTTTGTGGTAAGGACGCCGGTTCAAATGTCCGTTTGTCGTTGAGCGTGTCTTCCACTACAATCGCTCTAGGTGACTCGGTATTGTTTACTGCAGAAATGGAGGACGCAAAGAATATTAAGTTCAATGCTAATGGTATAGAAATCAAGGATAAATGGGTGTTCCCATGTGAATTCTATTGGAAACCAGCGGAGGCTGGCGTCTATAATATAGAGGCTACTGGTTACAACAGTAAAGATGAGAGCGCAACTGCAAAATTGACTGTTAAAGTTGTTGAGGTCGGACCATTCGGTGGTGAGGCTGCTTCTATTCCAGGAAAGATTGAGGCAGAAAACTACGACAAGGGTTTTGCAAGCGAGGCTTTCTTTGATTTGAGCGACGGTAATTCATGTGATGATTACAACAATTATTATCGTTCTGATGATGTTGATATCAAGAAGATTGATGATGGTGTCGCTGTTGGACATTGCCAGAATGGAGAGTGGATGAACTACACAATCAATGTTACTGAGAACGGTGACTACGATGTGGTTTTGAGAGTAGGAACAGGTAATGAGGATGGTGGTAAGATGACAATCTCAATTGGCGACATAGTAAAGGAGGTCTCTATAGATAAGACAGGCGAGTGGGGTTCATTTGCGGAGGTTAAAGTCGGAACAGTTAAACTTACTAAGGGAGAGCAGGTGTTGAAGCTTTCTATCGATAAGGATTGGATCGACATCGACTGGATCTCATTTGAAAAAGATCCTACAAGTGTGGCTGATTATTCCAATAATAATGTCATCTCGGTTATTCCTAATCCGGCGTCTTCAAAAATTGAAATTATTGGTGCCGGAGACGACGTTAAGGTGGAATTCGTTTCTCTTGCAGGTTCTGTGGTGAAGGTTTCTGATAAGTCTGAGATTTCTCTTGACGACGTTGCAAACGGAGTATACATACTTCGAATCACAACACCAAGAGAAACAGAAGTTAGGAAACTCGTGGTAAGGAAATAATTTATGGGTTCATAATATTTTTAGTTTAGTTTGAGGGCCGGCTCATTTTATGGGCTGGCTCTTTTTGTTTTTATACGTCCGTCTATATGGATTGTTATTTGGTTTAGTTTTTTTGAGAGACAAAAAAGGGAAAATGTTAAGTCGATAGGAGTCAAACATAGATTGTTATAACACAAATGTGACTTTAGTCTATGAGTTTAGCCGAAATATAGGCATTTGTACCAAATTCGTATTGATTCTGTAAAAACGGGGAAATGCTAAGAAAAAAATGGTATTAAGATAACCGTACGAAAGAATAAAAAGAATATGTTTGCGGAAAATCTAATACTAACTAACAAAAAACACATGAAAAAAATTTTATTCTCTATTGCGGCGTCTCTTCTATTAATAGGGCAGGCGCAGGCACAGTTATCTAAGGGAAATCCTTGTAAGTTCCTCGGAAACATCACAACAAGAGGAAGCATTCCTTCTGATTATGCAACAATGTGGGAGCAGTTGACTCCTGAAAACGAGACAAAGTGGGGATCTATTGCTAATAAAGAGGTTCAGACTGTTGAACAGGCTCTGTCTTCTTGGAACTGGCGTTCTGCGGAAAACGAGTACAACTGGTGTAAGCAGCACGGTGTGCAGTTTAAGTTCCACTGTTTGCTTTGGACTTCTCAGTATCCAGGTTATTTGAAAGATTTCACAGGAGACAGATTGAGAAAGCAGGTTGAGATTTGGTTTGAGGCTTGTTCTAGAAAGTTCCCTGATGTGACAATCATCGACGTTGTTAACGAGGCTATCCCAGGCCACGCTGAGGGTGACAACAATGGTCAGGCAAAGACATTTAAGAGAAACTTGAGTCAGGCAATGAGTGGAAGTACTAATCCGAGCGACTATAAGTGGATTACAGAGGCATTTAAGTTGGCTCGTAAGTTCTTCCCTAACGCTGTCCTTGTATATAATGACTATAACACATTCCAGTGGCAGAAGAATGAGTTTATCGATCTTGTGTCTACTTTGGTAAAACAAGGAGCTCCTATCGACGCATATGGTCACCAGAGTCACGACTTGAATGACATGAGCGGAAATGATTTCAAGTCACGTTTGTACGATATCCACAGCCAGATTACAAACAAGGCTGGTCGTGAGTTGGCTTGTTATCTGACTGAGTATGATATTGCTAAGCAGGGTGACAATGGTCAGAAAACTCGTTATTCAGAGCAGATCCCTGTCGCATGGGAGGCTGATTTCGTAGCAGGTATCACTCTTTGGGGTTATGTCCACGGAGCTACTTGGGTAGACGATTCAGGATTGATCAAGAATGGTCAGGACCGTCCTGCTATGACTTGGTTGAGACAGTATATGGCTTCTGATGCGGCTAAGAACGCAAGAGCAAGATTCTGTGGAAAGGCTGCTGGTGGACCAAGTTTGGTTGTTTCTGCGTCGGCTTCAACTATTGAGTTGGGACAGTCAGTGACTATCTCTGGAGAGATGAGCAATGCAAATCAGATCACATATTCTGTCAACGGTTCTCAGATCGGTACAGGTTCGAAGGTCACTTTCACTCCAAAAGAGGCTGGTGAATTTAAGGTTGAGGTCTCAGCTACATCAAGCAAGGGCACAGCGAAGAATTCTGTGACTATCAAGGTTATTGAGGTTGGACCTTATGGAGGAACTGCAGCTATTGTCCCAGGTAAGATTCAGGCTGAAAACTATGATAATGGTTTCGCTGGAAAGGCATTCTATGATTTGAGCGACGGTAATGAATGTGATAATGTCAAGAATTACTATCGTTCGGATGATGTGGATATCAAGAAAATCGATGACGGTGTGGCTCTAGGACATTGTCAGAAAGGTGAGTGGATTAACTACACTATCAATGTCGAAGAGGATGGTGAGTATGATGTCGTATTGAGAGTCGGTACAGGAAATGATGACGGAGGAAAGATGACTATTTCTGTTGGAAATTCAGTTAAGGAGGTTGCAATAGATCGCACTGGTGAGTGGGGAACATTCGCTGATGTTAAGGTTGGAAAAATACAACTTTCGAAGGGAGAGCAGGTGATGAAACTTTCTATCGACAAAGATTGGATCGATATCGACTGGATCTCATTTGACAAACTATCAGGTGTTTCAGATTACACTAATAATAATGTGATTTCTGTTATCCCTAATCCAGCGTCTTCAAAAATCGAGATCATCGGAGTGGGCGACGACGTTAAGGCTGAGTTCGTCTCACTTGCAGGTTCAGTGGTGAAAGTAGCAAATGAGTCAGAGATTGCACTTGACGATATTGCAAGCGGTGTCTATATGCTTCGAATCACAACTCCGAATGAGACAGTAGTTAAGAAGCTTGTGGTAAAGAAATAATTTATATTTATTACATTTTCCCTTGGGGCCGGCTCTTTTTTGGAGCCGGCTCTTTTTGTCGGTTGTCCTCTGTATTTTGTACTTTTTTTATGGCTGATAGTATAAAAATTATCATTTTTTTTCACGAACGTAAAATGTTAACTTATTTGATTTAAAAGCCAGAATGTGCCTAGGAAATGTGAAAAAATAATGCTCATAACTGACTGAAATATGAAAATTCCGTCAAAACAATATATTTTCCGTCAAAGTGAATGTAGACTAGGGAAAAAAAAGATAAATGATAAGTAATGGAAAAAAATAATAGATATGTTTGTGACCGAATCTAATACTAATCAAAAGAAAACGCCTATGAAAAAAATTTTATTCTCAATCGTGGCGTCGCTATTATTAATAGGTCAGGCGCAGGCACAATTAAACAAGAACACATGTAAATTCTTGGGAAATATCACAACACGTGGACAAATTCAGCCAAATGTTGGAGGCCTGAAGTATGAGGCATTATGGGATCAGCTTACTTGCGAGAATGAGTCCAAGTGGGGATCTATCGTTAACTGTAAGGTGAACAGTGCTCAGGAGGGTATCCAAAAATGGAACTGGAAGTCTTCAGATGCACATTACAATTGGTGTAAGCAGAACGGAGTGTTGTTTAAGTTCCACTGTTTGGTTTGGACTAGCCAGTTCCCATCTTGTTTGAAAGGTGTGACAGGTTCAGAATTAAAAAAACAGGTTGGATATTGGATGGATGCAGTTGCCATGAAATATCCTGATTTGGCAGTGATCGATGTCGTTAATGAGGCGATAAAGGGACATGCAGAGGGTGAAAGTGGTGCGATGGACTTGAAAAATGCATTGAGTCAGGCATTGGGTAATAGTAATAACCCATACGACTACAAATGGATTGCCGAGGCATTCAGAATGGCTCGTGAGAGATTCCCTAAAGCCGTGTTGATCTATAACGACTACAACACTTTCACTTGGCAGAAAAATGAGTTTGTTGATCTTGTATCATCGTTGGTAAAACAGGGAGCTCCAATTGATGCTTACGGACACCAGAGTCACGATTTGGATGATTTTTATAAGAGTTTCCAGATCAATAACTTTGGTAACACTTTGAAGGAAATTCACAATAGCATCACTCAAAAAGCTGGTAAAGAATTGCAGTGTTACATCACTGAGTATGATATTTCTCAGGGCAATGAAAGCACTTATGAGACTATCATGGAGAATACTTTCAAGCCAATGTGGGAGGCTGATTTCGTATCTGGTATCACTATTTGGGGATTTGTGAATGGTGCTACTTGGAGAGAAAACACTGGTTTGGTGACTAGCTCTGGTGCAGATCGTAGCGGTATGAAGTGGCTTAAGAAATATATGGCTTCTGATGCCGCTAAGAATGCTAAGGCTAAATTCTGTGGTAAATCTGCAAGTGGACCAAGATTGTCGGTGTCTGCTTCTGAGTCTATAATTGAGTTGGGTAAGTCCGTTACTATCTCTGCTGAGATGGAGGGTGCAAATGATATCGCTTATTCAGTTGGTGGCACTCAGATCGGTACTGGTTCAAAGGTTGAATGGACTCCAAATGAGGCTGGTGACTTTAAGATAGAGGTTTCGGCAAAAGCAAATGGAGAGACTGTGACAAGCTCTGTGACTATCAAGGTTGTTGAGGTTGGCCCTTACGGTGGTACTGCCGCTGTTATCCCTGGTAAGATCGAGGCTGAAAACTATGATAATGGTTTCGCTGGAAAGGCATTCAATGATTTGAGCGACGGTAATGTATGTGATGATTTCACTAACTTCTATCGTTCGGATGATGTTGATATCAAGGAAATTAAAGATGGTAGCGTGGTTTTAGGACATTGCCAAAAGGGTGAGTGGATGAACTACACAGTCAATGTTGAGTCTGATGGTGAGTATGAGGTTGTCATGAGAGTTGGTACTGGAAATGATGACGGAGGAAAGATGACAGTTTCTATCGGAAATGTCACTAAGGAACTTTCTATCGACAAGACCGGAACATGGGGTACATTCGCTGATGTTGAGGTTGGTAAGATGAAACTTACTAAGGGTGAGCAGGTAATGAAACTTTCTATCGACAAGGATTGGATTGATATCGACTGGATTTCATTCAAGAAAGACCCTTCAAGTGTGGCCGACTTCGCTAACAACAATGTTATCACAGTTCTTCCTAATCCAGCGTCTTCAAAGATCGAGATCATCGGTGCAGGTGACGAGTTTAAGGCTGAGTTCATTTCATTGGCAGGTTCTGTAGTGAAGACTTCAAACGCGAAGGTGATTTCTCTTGAGGATGTTGCTAGTGGAGTATACATGCTTCGTATCACAACTCCAAGTGAGACAGTTGTTAAGAAGCTTGTTGTAAAGAAATAATTTTATATCTTATTACATTTACCTTGAGAGTCGGTACAGCAATCTGTGCCGGCTCTTTTTATATAAAAATAAAAGACGCGGATCCCCACGTCTCTATGCAATAATCTGATTTTTGAAATCTTCTATATTTCGTTTCCTTCGATCAGATTCATGAATATTTTCACAATTCTGTTGCTTGGCTTTGGTGTGATAGCTGGTGTAGACTCGATGTCAATCTCTTCACACAATTTCTCTTCTGCAATTACGCAATGAGCACATTCATTACTGATGGATCCAAATACAGATGTGTATTCTTTCAATTTGCCGAATATACTATCTGTTGATACTCGTTTCTTCTTTCTGAGTTTGACTATATCTTCGTATTGAGGCAACTCCTTTTCTGCTTCATCTAACAGTTTCTCGAGTATTGATTCTATGTCTGGATTGTCTGTCTCGTATATTTCCTTGGCTATCTCCAGAGATCGTTTGTTAAGCGTCGCGATGTAGGCGTCGTTCAGCTCGTTCACCAATTTCTTCACTTTCATCCATAATCTGGATGTGCGTGTACGCAGATTGCCATACTCAATACCCAATATCTTGGCGACTTCTTTGTCGTCGAGTTCATCGTCAGGCCAGGAATAGAATCCTTTGTAGTGCTTGTAAGCATTGCGGAAGAAAAGATATTTGTCTTCACTTGTCTCGTGCTGATTAAACCATGCTATGGCAAAACCTACGTGCATAAGCGTTAGATCAATGGGGTGACTGTTTAATGAAGTTGATATTTGTTGACGGTACTCTGCCAAAGTTTCCTGCATCTCCCTCATAATCTTATTCTCTTCCAGCAGAAAATGTTTGAATGTCGTACGTAGCCATCCCGGTATGGCTTTCTCATCACGTATCTGCTGGATATAGTATCCCCTCACGTCGCCCTGGACATGCTTGGGCTTTGCCTCATATAGATACAGATAGAAATCCGACAGGTAATCGTCAAAAGTCTTGACTGCCGGAATCACTGAGTCTGTGAAGAAAACCTGCCGATAGCAGCTTTCGAGCAAACCTCTATGGTCTACCATCAGCAGGTTGTAGATCTTTTGTTTCATCTGTTTTTTATTTGTCTGTATCTTCGAAATAAGAATCTCTGCAAGCTATCTCTTTTCTTGCTTCCATCGCAAAGACTTTGCATAATCCGAGGAGACTCGCAGTTTTTTCAAAGAATCGTTCTCTGCTTTTCCTTTCGCGTCTGAACATCTCCATTGTTCCTTCTTCATCTTGCTCGAAATTCAAAGCATTGCTGATATTCATCGCTTTTGCCACTTTTACAGCATCTTGGTTTGCACCAATGTAGGTGAACAACCATCCTTTCTGCTTTAATTCGTCGATCGACGCTGCAATGGCTTTGCCTGAGTATTCACGACTGCTGTTCTCTTCTCCGTCTGTGATGATGGTTACAAGCACGCTGTCGTTGTCTGTCACCTCTTTCCTTATGCTGCTGATGCCGAATCCGATAGCGTCATAAAGAGGTGTCGAACCACCGGGATTGTATTCGTTTCCTTTAAGATCCTCAACATCTTTGATTGACACTTTGTCTCTCAGCAGACGGATGTTGAATGACTCAAACGGTACGATGCTTATCAATTGCTTCTGCTCCGGATATTTCTCCTGAGCCTTACGGATTGTCTGCAACGTCTCGTTCAATCCGCTCAACGCCTGACGCTTGATGCATGACATGCTTCCACTCTCATCTAAAATAATCAAATTAAAAACCTTTGTTTCCATAGCACTTCGTATTTATTGGTTAAACTTTTATTAGAAGTAGGCGAAAAACATAGGTTGTTACAAATTTACTTAAATTTTTTTTGCAAAAAAAGACATCCCCATTTCTGAAGATGCCTTTCTGACTTTTTTATGTGGTTGTTATTTCTTGATTATTAGTTGGGTAAGAATTCTTTTTCCGTCCAATCCGCTCACAACGACAATATAGTTGCCCTTTGCAAGGTCGCTAACATTATACGTACACTCATCTTCGAAGTGTTTGCGTAGAACTCCATTAGGAGTGTAGATGTCTACAATCGTAGCCTCTCCTGTGGATGTCTCGATGTGGAATTCGTTTTCTATTAAAGTTGGTGTCAATACGCAATCTTTGAATAGAATATTGTCGACGGAAGTAGGCGTGTATACATATTCAAGCCCCCACAACTGCTCATCCTGATTGTTGGATGAATAGAGCACTATATTTGCATTGTCCTGTTTTGATGCGTTTTCCACAGAAAGCACCTTGCTTCCGCTGTAGTCGCTCTTGTTGGAAATTGAAAACCAATCGTTAGCTTTCTTGAACGACCACTTTTGGCTCGGATTGTCGTATTCACTCTTCTCCTCCTGGCTGATTTTTGTGCCGTCGTTGTTGACATATTTGTTAGATAGCATAAACTTAGAGTCATCATTCTGTAAGAAATAGAATCCGTCAGCCTCTTTTAGACGGAACAACTGCTTTTTGTCATTCTCGTCTCTCTTGACCTGCTTCAAATCTGAACCATTCTCTATGCTCATCACCTTTCCACTCTTCTTGTTCACGATACGGTAAACGTCTCCTTTGATTATCTCTTGCACAAGTGTAGGGTATGTGACTGGTTCCTCCTGTTGCTGTTGGTTGTTCTGGTTCTCGTTATTGTTCTGGTTGTTCTGGTTCTCGTTATTGTTCTGGTTGTTCTGGTTCTCGTTATTGTTCTGGTTGTTCTGGTTGTTCTGGTTCTCGTTATTGTTCTGATTGTTATTCTGACCGTTACAAGCTTCGAAAGGAATCTTGTTTGCAGAGATCAATCCTTTGATTAATTGTCCGCATTCACTCAAATTGTTCCAATTACGTGAATTGCAAGATCCAGGCACAAGAGTCGCAGACACTTCACCTTTGTCTGAGAAACTCCAGCATACCCAACTGATTTTTCTTTCGTTAAGCCAGTTGATCCATGTTCTTGTCTCATCCGGACTATAATTAGCGTCTCCGCTGGCATGGCTAGTACCGAATTCAGTCACAAAGATAGGGGCATTGTTGTTGAGTGCAGACTGGGCCTTGCTTCTCAACTCACCTCTGTGTGATCCTGCGTAGAAATGCAGAGTGTACATGATGTTTGTGCCGCTGACTTTATCCGAACTTGCTATATCGACATCTTGGCTCCATGTAGGTGTGCCGATGATAATTACTGTGTTGTCGTTGTTGTCGCGGATGGCTTTGACCACGTCAGTAGCATAGTTTTTGACGTCGCTCCAGTTTACACCGTTTGGCTCATTGCAGATTTCGTAAAGCACATGGGCTTTCTGTCCATGTTTCTGCGACATGTATTTCCAGAAGTCGATAGCGTCACTTTTGTGAGCGTTGGGATTTCCTGGATTCAACACGTGCCAGTCGATAAGGCAATAGATGCCTCTTTGTCCGCAGTAGTCCACATATTGGTCGATCCATTGTCTCCAGCTGCTAGGGTTGGTAATATAACCTTGTTCCTCCACATACATGGCAAGACGGAAGATGGATATTCCCCAGTCTTTTACAAGGACATCCAATGATTCTTCAGAGTAGCAGTTGCGAAACCATTGCGGTCCGTGTGTGCTCATTCCTCGAAGCTGGATGGGGTTGCCGCATTCGTTCACTAGTTGAGTGCCAGATACTTTTAATTTTCCGTTAAGCGCGACTGGAGAGTTTGCCGGATAGTTTTGTGCATTGATGCTAGAGCTGAATAATCCTATTGCTAAAGCACAAAGAATCCAATTAGATAAAAATTTAAGCATAGTTGTTTGTTTTTGATTCTTCAATTTTGTCTCTGAATCAGGTATTGCAATGCCTGGTTTCTGAGTCGTTTATATTATTAGTTGTATGGTTAGTTTTGTCTAGTTGCGTTGCAAATGTGTGAAATTTGCGTTTCAAATATATGAAAAATATTTAGTTTTGACTTAAAAATGGCAGATAATTCCCCAAAACAGCAGATTTTTTGGTGATTCCTCTCGGCTTTATGCAAAAAAACATGTGTGTTTAATTTAGAAATAAAAAAGCGTAGTCGAAGATTTTCGGCTACGCTTGTATAAGAATGTTTTTGTTCCTTTTATCTGTTGACTACAGGACGGATAGGTAAAAATTTATCACGTGTCTCGAGGTGCGGAGCCCAGGTTGAAGCCGCCAAATACATCCTATCATAGAAACGTAAAACATATGAATAATCATTGTTGTTGCTGTCAGAGAATGCAGATGAACTCCAACATGTACTAAAACCAAAATCGACATCATTGATTGGGAAGTATAATTTTTTTCCGTTTCTTCCTGTTATCTCCCAAACTCTAACGCCATTGATAGTTGTCGTGTCTTGAGAACAATTATCCATAAGCTCTGAACATTCTTCATGTGTTGGCATTCTCCACTGTCCGCCCCAGTTTTCATATGCGGCGTCGCGATTTGACAAAAGAGTTCCATTCGAATCAGTCGCATTGTTTTGTATCAGTTCTTCAAGTGTTTGTCCATAAAATCCGCTTCCTGCAGCGGATGGAGTTTCTGTTTTAGGAATGCTTAGTCCCCATAGATATAGGTTTCCTACTTTCTGTGCAGAATCAGCACCAATATTGAGAGTCGCCCATAGAGTTCCGCTTGGAAGACCTAAGTCAACATACGCATGACCATTGATGATTGTGTCGTTAGGATCAACGAATGGACGGTCGTTAGCTCTTTTGCGTACGGCTCTGATAGGAATACCTTGATTTACTGATCGTGAGCCAATATTTACACTTTCCTGTGACAAGTATAAATCAGTTGCGAAACTTCCTTCACTTGTTGCTGACATATAGTAACCTCTACTTCCGACCATGACATCTTCATTGTTTCTTTTCATTCCTGCACAAGGAATAAAAATGTTTTTTCCATTGGAGATAGAGGTGAATTTAATTCCACATACTCCATATCCTCCATCTTCTGGAACCCAATCTTGTCTACAATATCTAACTAATTCCTCGAGTTCCTCTCCAGTTGGAGTTCTCCATTCCTCTCCCCATAGGACCGTGGCTGCGTCGTATTGTGAAGTAAGATTAAAGTATTGGTCAATCACTCCTTTGCTTCTTAATGAAGCTCTGTCCTCACCATTCCATCTGCCTGATATTTGTCCATAATTAGACTTTGGTCCTGTTTCTCCCCAACAGATATAATATCCGTAATCCGATGGCTTTTTTGCTCCTACATTGCATGTTGCCCATAGCGTTCCTGATGGCAACCCTAAATCCACATATTCGTGTATGTATGAAGAAGTGTCAACTGCAAGTATTGACATGATTCTTTTCAATGAATCAACTTCTTTTCTCAATTGGGCAATGCTATTTGCCAAATCATTGAATCCGTAGATCCTAGCTCCGTTTAGGCTGTCGAATGTCAAGCTGTCGACGATGCTTTCAGGGTAGCTTGCTCCACTACCGTCTTTCAAGATCACATAAAACTGGCTTTGTGCCATCATGGTTATGCTTGTCATAACCATGGCGAAAAACATTAGTAATTTCTTCATTTTTTCGTGTGTTTATTTCTTTAAGAATTTTACTTTTTTACCTTCTACAATAAGAATGTATGAGCCTTTGTCCAATTTGCTGACATCAACTTTTGTTCCTTGCGTCTTCAAAACCTCTGCTCCCTGCATATTTGTGACGGTGATTTCCGCGTTTTCCTCAATGCCTGAGATTGTAAGGTATTCGCTTACTGGATTAGGATAGGCCATGATAAAGTATGGTGATGCGACATCTTCTGAAGAGCCTGGCTCACTGCTTTCTCCGAATTTGATCGTTGGATAGGATTTCACTCCGTCTTTCTGTGGGGCAATTTTGATGCTCCTTACATCCCCGATCCTGAATTCATCTTTGTCGCCATCCGCAGTGATGCCGTAGATGGAACCGGCGTGGACTTGCCCAAATGCTAGCACACATGTCGCAAGAAATACAAATGATTTTTTCTTCATAATCAATTTTAACAACTATTGTAAAAAGTAATGGAATCAAATATCTTGATTTGTGATTCCGTTTGTTTCATAATCAAATGCAAATGTAATGCTTTTGTATCAAATAAGATATAACTTATTTGTAATTTTACTTATTTTGTGAAAATGATCGAGGATGGATTTTATAGGCGGTCCAAAAGTAAGAGTGAAAAATAAATGCCAAGAGAAGGAAAAATCTGAGATAGTTTTTTATATTTTTGTCGTTGCTCGGCTAAGACGGTGCTGAGATTTATACTTTTTTGAAAATATATTTTATGGGATACTGCATCACAAAACCATACGATGAGAGGTTGGGTACGGAACAAGGGTATTCAATCACTAATGCTTTTTATGCCACTGATTTCAGAACAGACAGGAATGGAGTGTGTTATGTCGGCGAACATGAGCTTCCAGCAATCGCGTCTACTTCAGAATCAAAGATGGATTATGCCACTCGTCTGACAAATTTCGACGGGGGTAGTGTGGACGACGGTGTTGTGTTCCTAGAATTATACAGATGCAGAGACGTGAAGATTTCTCCTTCCGTCCATTTCCTATATATGAAAGACTGTGCGGATATTGAGGTTCCGGAGTCGGTGCTTGTTGTCTCTACAGATAATTGCCGCAATATCTCACTTCCTAAAAGCAAATATGTTTCTTCGTGTTTCAACCCGAAGTCGGACAACGTGCATACGAATGTATCTAAGAAATGTTATGAGGCTTTGATGAGTAAGATAGATGAACTTTCTCTGACACTGAATCCGACAGAGAAGATTGATTTGGGCAAACCATCTGATCTTGTTAGGGTTGCTGTAGAATTTAGGAATGAACTGTTGTTCAGAGATTGGATCACTCCGTCTTTGATATCAAAGGAAAAGGCGGATCAGATAATCGCGGAGGCTAGGGCAGAGGAGCGTCAGAGACGTAAGAAAAAGATACTGAAACCGTTCAAGATCGGTTGCACGGTGATTGTTATACTGGCAGTGTTGGGAGCCGTGTTGGCAGGTGGAGCTTTGTGGGCAATGTTTGGAATTTAGAACCTACCATTTGCCAATAGCTATAAGCCAATAGCCAACGTCCTCATTTATAATATTCGTATTCAATGATGCTTCCGAAGTAGAAAATTCTGTCGAATCCCACATAGATGTTTGTTTCGATGGCATTGCCGGCATTGTCGAATTTGCTTACCGCAATTCTTCCTAACTCACCGTCTGGATCATAACGTAAGGATACGGAGGTTTTTCCTTTGTCGTCTATTATATAAACATCTCTCTGCATCAACTCATTGTTTGATACCGTATGGATTGATTCGATTTTCTTCCCTTCATCATTGTATTTGTTTGTCAAATGGCTGCACATCTTTTGGCCTGAGTCGAAAATGGTTTCTTCTACGCATTTTTTCTTGTCGTTGTATTTGTAGACGGTGCTGTAACTCAATTTTCCTGCAGAATTATATTCCTCTATTTCGACTAGATTCCCATTTTCATCGTATTTATTTATGAATTTTCTGTTTTCCCATCTGGTGGGTGAATCAGAGTGTTTCTCCTCTGTGAGATTTCCATTTTTGTCGTATGTGTAAATTGTTTTTTCTAGCAGACTGTCGTTGACAAAGTGGATCTCTTCGATTATTTTTCCGTTTTGATCATATTTGTTGACGGTTCTCCAACAATAATTTACACCGTAAATAAAGTCTTCATCCTCAATCTTGATTCGGTTCTTGTCGTATAAAGTTTTTTCGATCAGCTTCTTATAGTTGTCGTATTCTAATCTCTCTATATAATTCTTCTTGCGTTTGTATTTGTATACTAATCTCGACGACAACTCACCGTCTTTTTCATCATATTCGTTGTAATGCTCTTCCACTAAACGGTTTCCATTCTTGTCGTATTGGATTTTTCTGCGTATGAATGATTTTTCCAATGCTCCAGCATTTTCTTTCACATTATATGTACGTACCTCCTTCACTTTCCCTTTCAGTCCATCCTCCTCCCAATCAGTTTTTCCTTTTGCCTGTGCGACGGTGCAGCTCAAGCACAACACTATCAAAGACAGTGCGGAAAATATGTACTTTAAGGACGACTTCATATCAAAATTTTGAAATTATATGATAAAAATAATGAAAAGACGTGATTATTCATTTTTTTTCATTGTTTTTTTGCCATCATTGTTTATCGTCTACCGTTTTGTCGTAAAAAAATAACGAGGTTGTATCGCAAGACACAACCTCGTTGTTTTTTTATGAAAAGTAACTGATTACTTTACGTTGCCAACCTTGATAAGGTACTCAGCGATCTGAACAGCGTTCAATGCGGCACCCTTCTTGATCTGGTCGCCTACCAACCAGAATGTCAAACCGTTCTCGTTTGCAAGATCCTTACGTACACGTCCTACGTACACATCATCCTTACCTGCTAGGAACAATGGCATTGGGTAAACCTTGTTTGCTGGATCGTCCATTAGCTGAACTCCCTCTGCTGATGCGATTGCCTTCTTTGCTGTCTCCACATCGATTGGCTTCTCTGTCTCAATCCATACAGCCTCTGAGTGTGAACGAAGTGATGGTACACGTACACACATTGCCGAGCATGCTGCGTCTGTATGCATGATCTTACGTGTCTCGTTGAACATCTTCATCTCTTCCTTAGTGTATCCGTTGTCCTGGAACACATCGATCTGTGGAATCACGTTGTATGCTAGCTGGTATGCGAACTTGTTTACTGTAACTGGTTTGCCGTCAAGCACCTCTCTGTACTGCTGCTCAAGCTCTGCCATCGCTGCCGCACCGGCTCCTGACGCTGCCTGGTAAGATGCAATGTGGATTCTCTTGATATGGCTCAACTTCTCAAGTGGCTGAAGCACAACAACCATCATGATAGTTGTACAGTTAGGGTTTGCGATGATACCTTTTGGACGTACTAGCGCATCCTCTGCATTGCACTCTGGCACTACCAATGGAACGTCGTTGTCCATACGGAATGCACTTGAGTTATCGATCATTACAGCACCAAACTTTGTGATGTCTGCCGCATACTCTTTTGAAACACCTGCTCCTGCTGATGTGAAAGCAATATCTACACCCTTGAAGTCGTCGCCGTGCTTTAGAAGCTGTACGGTGTACTCCTTGCCTTTGTAAGTATATTTCTGACCTGCGCTTCTTTCTGATCCGAATAGCACCAACTCATCCATTGGAAAATTTCTCTCAGCCAATACTTTTAGGAACTCCTGTCCTACAGCTCCACTGGCTCCAACGATTGCAACTTTCATTTTTTATTCTTTAATTATAAACTTTTTCTTATATTTGCAGGCGGATTAGCCTTTGGGTGCAAAATTAGTAAAATTTGTATAATATGGATTTATTTATCGGTTTAATTTGTTGTTTTGTCCTGCATTTTGCAGATATGGAATGGAAAAATGTTTGGTCGGGCGACACTGCTTCTTTTTCTGTTGAAGATCAATCGTTAAGACTTAATGCTGAGAAGACGGTATCTTCATCGTCTCTCTCCACAAAATCAGATGCTATAATCTCTGCCACGTGGCATTTGTGCGGAAGAATGGAACTGAATCCTTCGTCTTCCAACTATCTTGCGGTCTATCTGGCTTCATCTTCTGCTGATGTCGCCGATTCCACTCTTTCCGGCTACTATCTTTTGCTTGGAAAGTCGAATGATGAGATTGCATTGTGGAAATCTATGGAAGGTGTGCAGAAAAAGTTGGGCGCGTCGGCGAAGAAAAGGTTGAATTTCAGTGAAGTGCGGTATGATATTGTTGTGCAGACGGACAGTGATGGCAATTGGACAGTGATGAGCAAGATAAACGAAGATGAGGATTATTCCGTCGACTTTATGGCTTATGATAATGAAATTGAGACCTCTTCATATTTTATTCTGAATCCGCATTTCTCCAAAACTCGCACTAAAAATTTTGTGTTCGATTCAATCTCAATCAAATCGGATTTCGTTGACAATGATCCCCCGTATGTGTCGGGCGTTGAGCGGAACGACTCAATTCTCACAGTGTTGTGGAGTGAGAAGATAAATGTAGGAAGCCTTTCCGTCGCACCTGATGATGCTTTTGAATTTTTGGATGGAGATGAGAGAAGATCGCAATTCAGCATCGTGAAGACGGAATTGTCTGGCGAGTATGAGATTTCAGTTTCCGCTTGCGATATCCGTGGCAATTGTTCTTCTGACACGACTTTGAAAATTTATTTTTCAGATGATGCGAAGAGGGGAGAATTGATTTTGAATGAGATTCTATTTGATGTGGCGATGGGAGAAAGTGAATTTGTGGAGCTATATAATATGAGTGAAAAGTGGATTTCTGCAAAGTCCTTGTCGATTGCAACACGAAAAGCAAACGGAAATCTCAATTATATCACTCCTTTATCAAGCGATGTGAATGATGCCATTCCTCCGCATACATATATAATATTGAGCAGGAATGTTGAAAATGTTTGTGCAAAATATGGGTGTGACGACGGTGCTGTCTTATTCAATTTGCCCAAAATGGCTGCTTTGAGCAACAGTGGAGGAAATGTAGTGTTGCTCGACAAAAAGGATAATGTATTGGATGAGTTTGTATATGATCCGAAGACGCACAGCCAATTTTCAGCTGTCGACAAGGGTAGGAGTTTGGAGAGAGTGTCATTCGACGGTGATGAGTGGGCTTCTGCTTCAGACGAATGTGGAGGGGCAACACCGGGACGGAAAAATTCAGCGTCGTCATCAAAAGCGGATGAAATACTTTGCACTCAAAGCTTTATTACAGCCGATTATCCTGAGATAATTATAACATATTCATTTTCGAAACCTAATTTCAAAGGATCCTTGTCATGTTATGACAGATTTGGCAGGCAGATATGCACATTGTTTGAATATCAATTGCTTGACAGGGAAGGTGTTTACAAGTGGGATGGAACGGATGGCGATGGCGAAATGTTGACGACGGGAATATATGTCTTGCTGTTTGAGGCTGTTTCGAAAAGCGGAGAGAGAATAAAAAAGAAACTTGTCTGTACTATTGGTGAAAGATGAGAAATAAAAAGGTGTCGTTTAAAAGCGAAATAACCTCGTCGTCACGACGAAGTTACTTCTATGAATGTTATTGTTTAGTCCTTAAAGTTTGAATCTTTCTCAGTCCTAATTCTTTCTTCTGTCAAGAAGATTTTCCATGGAATAAGAACCTTTTAGTTTTACTTTATGTAAACTTGAAAGATTAATGCTAATTTTTGCCGCAGGAAAAACTAAGTTAATAGTACGGCTTCTGGATTTAATATACAAACTGAGCATTATCGCTTGTATTTCTGTATATCTTAAAATAAATATTTATATGTAATAACAGTATTAAATCCTTCTTGTTTTATTTCCTTTTTGCAAATGTAGACAATTTTTCTATACCACAAAGTAAAATATTAAAAAAAATGATAGATTTCTTTAAAAATGTATATTTTTTAGTACTAAAAGTTGAATATTTTGGATATTTTGTCTCTAAAGAGCCACTCTTTTCTGTTAAAAATAGTTAAAACCGTTGGCGGATAATAACATAATTATCTGTTTAGCGAAAAATTACACGAAATGAAAAAGAAGTCTATAACAAAACAAAATACTATTTAATTTAACAGAATTAAGAGCAATTGCGTAAAACTTTTTTGTAAAAAAATCGAGAAAAAGTTTGCAGAAACAAAAAAATGCACTACATTTGCACTCGCAATTGAGAGATCGCAAAATGGTGTGGTAGTTCAGCTGGTTAGAATACATGCCTGTCACGCATGGGGTCGCGGGTTCGAGTCCCGTCCATACCGCCACTAACAAATAAAGGGGTTCGATAAAGGACTCCTTTTTTTTTCTATTCAATTAATATGGAAGAAAAACATGTTTTTGTCGCAATCGGGATATTTATGGTCTTGGCTGTATTGACATTTTTTGTTATGATAACGTATTTAGTGTCAAAACTTGTTTTGCCGATGATTAATGGCCGTAGAAATGGATATATTCTATTGTCGGTGTTTTACATAATTTTGGCATTTGGCGTATCAAAATGTATGTTGTTTGCGTATGCTTTGATTTTTAATTCTTTGGGATAAAGAGATATCTTGTTTAATCACGTAAAAAGAACGAAGAGACAAAATTTATTTTTTGTTTCACATGTGGTGTATGTCAATAAAGAGAACCGCTATTGTGTTATTTAGATATGTGAAGACTCCTTGATTAAATACTAATTTTCAATTTTTCATTTAAATTTTAGCATTTATTTCTATCTTTGCACTCAAATTTTAAAATACTTTCCTGATGAAAGAAATGGAATTGAAATATGGTTGTAATCCCAACCAGAAACCTTCTCGTATTTTTATGGAGGAGGGAGAGTTGCCAATCGAGGTGTTGTGTGGCCGTCCTGGCTATATCAATCTGCTTGATGCATTCAACTCTTGGCAGCTTGTGACAGAACTAAAGGCTGCTACTGGTCTCCCTGCCGCAGCGTCGTTCAAGCATGTAAGTCCAGCAGGTGCGGCTGTCGCTGTCCCTATGTCGGACACATTGAAGAAAATCTATTTTGTCGACGATAAGGAGCTTAGTCCATTGGCTACTGCATACGCTCGTGCTCGTGGTGCTGACCGTATGTCATCATTCGGAGATTTCATCGCATTGTCTGACACTTGTGATAAGCAGACTGCTGATTTGATAGCTCGTGAGGTGAGCGACGGTGTGATTGCTCCAGACTATACTCCAGAGGCTCTTGAGATTTTGAAGTCTAAACGTAAGGGCACTTACTGCATTATCAAGATGGACACAAACTACCGTCCTAATCCAATTGAGAGAAAGCAAGTGTTTGGTGTGACTTTTGAGCAGGGTAGAAATGAGTTGAAAATCGATGAGTCTTTGTTCAAAGAGTTCCCTACAAAATTGAAGTCATTCCCTGAATCAGCTAAACGTGACCTTTTGATCGCACTTATCACACTAAAATACACTCAGTCAAACTCTGTATGCTACGCCAAGGATGGTCAGGCAATCGGAATCGGAGCAGGTCAGCAGAGCCGTATCCATTGTACTCGTCTTGCTGGAAATAAGGCTGATATCTGGTATCTTCGCCAGAATCCAAAGGTGATGGCTCTACCATTCAAGCCAGGAATCAAACGTGCGGATCGTGACAACACAATCGATGTTTATATTTCTGATGATTATATGGATGTCCTTGCCGACGGTGTTTGGGAGAACTTCTTCACAGAGAAGCCAGAACCTATCACACGTGAGGAGAAGCGTGCATGGCTAGACACTATGACAGATGTCGCTCTTGGCTCGGATGCATTCTTCCCATTTGGAGATAATATTGAAAGAGCAAACAAGAGTGGTGTTAAGTATATCGCGCAGCCTGGTGGATCGGTGCGTGACGATAATGTTATTGAGTGTTGTGACCGTCTTGGAATCACAATGACATTTACAGGAATTCGTCTGTTCCACCATTAATTAAGGATATTTTTCCACGGTATAAAAAGGGCAGGGGAGCAATCCCTTGCCTTTTGTATTTTTATGCGATGACATGGCACGATATTCTATTATTATTCTTTATATGTATAAAAAAGTTAAAATGGACGGTGCTCTTGGAAAAATTGCATGTCGAATTTTTGACTTTTTTGCTTAAATATGTACTTTTGAGAAAATTTTTGGATATAGTGCTTTTTTGCATTATTAGGAATAAGTAATATGGGACTTTTTAAGGGAATAAAAAATCTGTTGTTTGAGGAGGTCGATGAACATGGACGTCCTATAAAGCGTGAGGAGAGAAAAACAATTCCTGCGGCAAAAACGGCGAACTCTGCTTCGACTCAAGAAATGCCTACGGAGGATGCAAATTCAGATTCACGTGCAGCGTCTATGGGAAACGAATTCAAAACGAATGACAATTCGGAAATCTCAGAGATCGACGAAGGTGTGTTGGATAATATAATTGCCATGCTCGATGAAAAGAATCTTCCAGGTCCGGATTATCTTGAATTGAAAAAGGCCGCTAACGATGAGGTCCTATTACAGAGTATTCCTGATGAGAAAATGCGTTTTTCGGTGAGTTACGCAACGTTGAAAGCTGCGTCGCCTTCTCTATCTAAAAAGCAGATTTTGCAGAGTATACTTACGTACATCCAATATATAGAAGACGAGAGGGAGCGAGGCACTGAACAATTCAACAAACTTTGGCAAGATCAGGTGGTCGCTAGAGAAGAGGCAATAGAGAAAGCTAAGGCTGAGATTGCTGAGTTGGAGGCGAAATTGGAAAAACTGAAAACATTCGCACAGGAACAGGAAGGTCAAGTTGTGGCTGTCAAGGCAGACTGTGGAAGGAAGAAGAAGGAGTTTAACGCTACCGTCGACTATATGATCGGAAAATTGAGAATGGACGGAGCCAAATTAGAAGATGCATTGAAAGATTAATAGAAAATATAAGATAAAAATATGGAATTTAATAATTTACCATCAATGAACGAGGAGCATAAGGTATCTCCTTGGGAAAAACCAGGTGGCACATTAGGAAAAATTGTTGCAGCTGTAGCGGCTGTGGGCGGTTGTATGCTATTGTATTCGGTGCTTCCATTTTTGATTACATTAGCGTCGAATATTATCACTTTGGCTGCATTGGTCGGTGTGATTGCAGGACTCGGATTCTTATTGACTAACAAAAAGTTTCAAGAACTATGCTCAAACGCATATTTCATGTTGATGAGAAAACTAACAGGTCTGATCATCGAGATCGATCCAATTGCCATTGTGCGCAAAAAGATTCTGGAGATGAAGAAAAAAATTCAGGAAATCCAGAAACACATGGGTACAATGCGTGGCTTGATGATGCAGTCAGAAAAAGAGCTTGCCGCTAAGAAAGAGGAGCTGATGACAAACTTCCGTCGACTAGAGGTTTACAATAAGCAGGGAGACAAAGGAAGTGCTGCTGTCGCAGAGCGTCAGATAGTCCGTTTGAAGGAAGCTGTAGAACGTCGTACAGCAAGACTTGAAGAATCGAAGAAGTGGTATGCCATCTTGCAGCAGTTGAAGCGAGCTGCCGATCTTACTGTGGAGGATACAGAGAATGAGGTTAAGGAGAGAGAAGACGAGTATCGTTCTATAAAGGAACAACATAAGGCATTCTCGTCTATGATGTCGATTTTGAAGGGCGATCCAGATCAGATGGAAACATTCACACGTGCGATGGATTATATGGCAGATGATATTTCTCAGCGTTTGGGAGAGATGACAACAGTTATTGAGGAGACGGGAGGAATCTTAAGTCAGATCAACGTAGACAACGCTGTGGCGTCTGCACGTGCAGATGAATTGTTGAAGCGTTATGAAACATATGGAATTGACGGATTGTTCAGTTCTTCAAAGAAAGAATCAGCTTCATCATCAAAGTTTGGAACGTCAGCGTCTGATGCGGTTTTCTCAGAAGGACCAGAGCCAGAAAAGGCAAGCAGTTCTTCTAGTTCATCTTCATCTGAACGAAGATATTTTTAATTGTCAATTAGTTAAAGATTAGATTATGAGTTCAAGATTAAAGCCAGGAGTAAGATATTTCCTAGTCATATTATTTGCCATAGGTTTTGGTGCATTAATGTATGTATTGAATCAGAACGGCGTTGACAAACAACTGATGTCATTGTCGGAGGTGTTTGATGCAGTTAAATCATTGATCGGAAAATAAAGGGCTGTTTGATGTCAATATTAATTATAAAAGACGCGAGAAATCGCGTCTTTTTTGTTTTTCCCAGTGCCGCAGGTTCGACATCCCCTAGCGTAGGGTTTCAACCCTATGCGACATGAATGTAAATGTAAATTTGGAATCTCCCAGTGCCGAAGGCACGACACAACCCAGCGTAGGGCGTGAGCCCCACGCGATAAACA
>OCTW011249504.1_pt1 | contig 103596 bp, 101 predicted proteins | sample 1539671 | NCBI WGS metagenome assembly OCTW01 (sample SAMN02144230, study PRJEB22623) | gut metagenome | biome: sheep rumen | host: Ovis aries | place: New Zealand | reverse complement strand
CAAGAGTAACAAAATTTAAATCTAAAACTGAAAATACATCTAAATAAATAGAATAATGTGAAAATATTTTTATTGTTGTAATTAATGTAATAATTTGTTTAAAAAATATAACAAACAGAACACATAATAATACTAATAGTATAGAGATTACTAGTTTTGTTCTTTTGTTAATTTTATTACTATTAAAAATAGAATATAGCATAAACACTGGAACCATAATTATAGCCGTATTATGAAAACCTATTGCAATAAATAAATACAAATATGCTTTAATATAATCTTTCATATTTTTCTTGTTAGAATAGTATGAATATGATAAAAGAGAAAAAGATATAGCAATTGACTGTCTAACTAAGCTTAATGAATTATTATAATAATACATATATATAAAAAAGAAGAAAAACATTATTGCCTTATAATCATTTTTTGATATTTTCTTTATAGCAAAATATAATGGAAAAATCATTAAACATTCATATACAAACAAATTCACATTAAAAGATTTAAAAATATTTGTTACAATATAAGTTATAATCAAATATAAATAATCATTTATTTTCCATCCATAAGCTAAATTAATATAATCATTTAGTGATTCACTTTTATATACAATATTATATAATCCTAATATATATCTTTTAGTATCAGTTCCCACTGATATATTTCTTAGTCCTGCAATAGCACAAGGTAACAATAAACTTATAAAAATAATAATTGAACTGATTATTTTATTTTTTATATGATAACCAAAATACATTAATACCAAAGAGCAGGTAAATAGTATTAAATAAATCATTTAATTTATCCTTTCAATGTTTTTGATTTCTTAATTGAGAATATAATTTTTGCATTATATCTCTTTGAAATATAGATTACTTTTTTAACACATATATTATTTGTTTTATAATATATTATTTTCATGCCATTTATTATAATCATCAATAAATTGGTTATAGTATTTTGAATCATTTGACCATGGTCCATTTAACATAGTATCTTTAAATAAATAATAATCAATAGTACAATTTTCTATGCTTTTACTCATTACATTTAATGCTGTGATCTTCAAATTTGCTTTAGGAAAATATTCATTTATGTATTTTTTAACACTTGTAATGGTATTTCCTGTATCTACAGAGTCATCTACCAGCAAAATATTTTTTGACTTTAAACATTTCTTCCATTGTTTATCATTAAAGCTGACTTGGCGTTCATTGTTGGTATTATGGAAATTAGAGTTAATTTCTTTTTCACGTAATTTCTTTTTAATACTTTTGGGAATAATTTTAATAATTGGTCTAATTATATTTTTTAATTTGTTCCCTTTTCTAGTTGCAAAAATTTCTAATAATGGTACATTGTTAAAATTGGCTATATCTTTTCCAATATAGAAAGATCCTTTTGCAATAAAAATAACACAGTCATATTCATATTGTTCTTTTATAATGTTAAATAGCTTTTTATCAACTTCTTCCAATCTTTCTTTTGATAATTCTATATATTCCATAAAAATCCCCTTTAAATATCATTTTTAGTGTCTTATCTATTTTTGTTATAAAGTGCGAAAAAATCTTATATTTTGCTTTCACTAACGTTCCATTTTCAACATCTTCTTTTAATGTATTTCTACTGTATTTATCAACAAGTACATAATTTCTACCTAATTCACATGATGTATGTGCATCACTTCCAACAATTTTTATTTTACTATATTTTTCAGCAATCTCATTTTGTTTGGTAGAAAATTCTTTATCTATGTTCCTTCCATTATGGCATTCAATAAAATCGACATCATTCTTAATAAGGTCTAATGCATTAGATTTTAAAACTGTTTTTATTCTTTTCAAATCATATGGATGAGGTATATATACTAACCCGCTTTGTTTTCTTATTTCATTAACAGTCTCGATTGCAGAAAGTCCTGGTTCTATTTTCTTATTTAAATAAAGTCCAATGATTTCACCATCTTTGGTAAATATTTCTTCTCCAACAATTACATCAATATTGTATTTTTTAAATTTTTTTTGATATATAATTGCTCCTTTAATTTCATTGTGGTCTGTAATTGCAAGACAATCAATTTTTTTTAATTTACAAGCCAATAGCATAAACGGAAAAGTTTGTAAGCTATCTTTTGAATAAATAGTATGAACATGAAATTCAATTTTTTTAGCTGTTATTTCTTTCATTTTTTTATCCTTTTAATAAAATCAATAATTAAATTATATCTGTCTCTTATCATTACCAATAATGAATGATGATGTAAAAAATCTGATGCAGTATTAGCATGTCTTTGATAATTAATTAGTTTATCTTTTATAAAAACGTTCTTTTTATAATAATCACAAATTAGTCCTACCCACTGATCATGCATATCTATATTATCAGGTATTGGTAAAATCTTATCTTTGATTTTTGAATCAAAAGCCATGCAGCATCCAATATATGAACCCTTTATAATATTTTTTATAATTCCTCTTTTACATCCACGATATTTAAAGTATGAATCAGTAATTATATTGTTCGTTTCAATGTCAACCACAGTACAATCATGTTGAACCATATATGTATCATTACTTTTAAATGCTTCTAGCACAGTATTTACTTTATTATTCATCCATATATCATCTTGGTCTGATAAAAAAATATATTTACCTTTGCAATACTTTATTGCATTTCCAAAATTTTGTTTAACTCCTTTATGCGGTCCTTCAATAATTTTAATTCTTTTATCATTCAATGAATTAATTATATCTAAAGTTTTGTCTGTTGAACCATCATCAGAAACAACTATTTCATCATTTGGTGCTAATTGTTTAATTATTGATAATAATTGTTTTTTTATATATTTTTCGCCATTATAAGTTGCAATAGCAACTGAAACATTACATGTCATATCTTTATATTTTAACTCCTAATGTGTATAATATTTTTATGATTTTTTTCGATATCATTAATAAATATAATTATTTAGCTCCTTCTTTTTTGCAAACTGCAGAAATTGTTTTAAAGAATATCTTTGCATCTAATTTAAAAGAAAAATTATCAACATAGTATAATTCTTGTTTTATTCTTCTATTATATGATGTATTACTTCTTCCGTAAGCCGCCCAGTACCCTGTTATTCCTGGTTTTACACTTAAAAACTTATCTTTATTTTTTCCATATTTTTCTATTTCATCATCAACTATTGGTCTTGGTCCTATTAAGCTCATGTTTCCTATTAGCACATTAATAAATTGTGGAAATTCATCTAAACTTGTTTTTCTTAAAATTTTTCCTACTTTTGTTATTCTTGGATCATTATCTAATTTATGATTTTCTTCAAATTCTCTTTTTGCATCTTCGTGTTCATCTAAATATGTTTTTAGTATTTTGTCTGCTCCAACTATCATAGATCTATATTTATATATTTCAAAATATTTTCCATTTTTTCCTATTCTTAGCTGTTTGTAAAATATAGGACCTTCGTTTTCATGATTAATAACCCTAGCTATATATATAATAACTGTTAATGGTATTAAAGCTATTGTCCCAATTAGCCCCACTATAATATCAATTGTTCTTTTTATTATGCTATATGCTGTTTTTCTTGCTTTGCTAGTCTTTTTTACTATTGGTTCAAATTCAGTATCTCTTACAATATTTTTATTAACATTGTTTGCAACCATTAACTCTTCAACATTTATACTCACTTTAAACTTCCCCCTTTTAAAACAACTTTTATTCTCAATATAATTATATCTAAAGAGTTTCTTTTTTCATTTTAGAAGTTTTGCTATATTACTCTTTTGGTTTTTCATTATTAATGTTTATTTTGCACTTTTTTATATTTGTTCTATTTGGTTTTTATTTTTCTTATCTATTATTTTTTTGTTATTTTGTATAACCTGTTTTTGTAACTATTTTGTTACTAATTTCTTTAACAGCATTTGGCACTGTGTAATTTGTTTCACCAAAGGCTTCTTTGTGTAATTGTTCAACATTGCTTTCTAGTGTAACTGGAATACCATACCATCTGTCTAGTGTTATTCCTTTTGTTTCGTATGGCCATCCAATGCTTTTTTCTACACTATATTTAGCAATATTTGGTATTAGTGATATAATGTCTCCTGTTGATATGTTTGTATATAAGGTTGGTAATATTGTATTTGCAAATGAGTTTAATTCTGTTACATTTTTGGTTTTTAATTTTGTTAAGCAAGCTTCCATAACAGTTCTCATTCTTTCTGTTCTCTTGTAATCTCCGCCTGAGGTATATCTAATTCTTGAATATGCTACTGCTTGCACTCCGTCTAATGTGTGTGTACCTGCTGTTGTTATATGACTTGTTGTTTTTCCTGTTATTTTTGATGTTGCATCTATGTAATCATTTAAATATTTTATTTCATCTTGACTAATATTTATTTTAACTCCACCTAGCTTGTCTACTATTTCTGATACTGAGTCCATATTTACTGTTACAAATTCTTTTATGTTTAAATCTAAGTTTGTATTTAATGTATTTAGTGCTAGAGGTGCTTCGCCATATGAATAAGCGTGTGTTATTTTGTCAAGTCCATGTCCTTTTATTTCAACATAGGTATCTCTATAAACTGATATTAAATTAATTTTCCCTGTTGAATTGTTTATACTTGCTATAACTATGCAGTCGCTTCTATTTCCTACTCCATAGTCATCTGCTCTACTGTCAACTCCAAATATGGCTATATTTCTGTATCCAGAAAGTTGTTTTTCTGTGTCTGATGATATTCCTAGGTCTGAATCACTTATTTTTACTTGGTTCATTTTTCCCATTTTATTTGCTATGTATCCATATGCTACTCCTAATAGAATAGCTAAAATTATAACCAATGTTATAACTATTTTCCAAAAAATATTTAATTTTTTTGTTTTTTTGTTTTGTTTTTTCTCGTGTTTTCCTTGCTCTCTGCTAACTTTTTTTCTCCTTTTTATGGGCTTTATTTTTCCATTTTTTTTTTGGATGCCCTGCTTTTTTATTTTACTCTATCTTTATAATTTTGTCAACTTTTATATTTTTTTGTAAATTTGCATTTTTTATACAGTTTAAATTTTACATTTTTTTACAATTTTTATGATTGCTATTGATTTTATACTTGTTTCTATGTTATACTCCAACTTATAAGAAATGAGAAAAAGCAGTGTGAGTGTTACCACTATTACATTAATAGTAATTTTGAGCAAATAACAAAAGTACATATAAATTTCAACTTATTAAATAATACAAATAGAAAGAAATTAAATGATTATGAGAGTTTTAGTTGTAAATAAAAAACAAAATGGTAAAAAATTAAATAATATTATTTTAGATGAATTTCCTAATTTAAATAAAAATGCACTCTATAAAGCACTTCGTAAAAAAGATATTCGTGTTAATGAAAAGAGAGTTAGTGAAAATATTGATGTTTATGTAAATGATGTTATAAAAATCTTTATTGTTGATGAAATTTTATATGGCAAAGGAAAAAAAATAAATTATAAAATTATTTATGAAGATGATAATATTATTGTTATAAATAAGCCTGTAGGAATTGAAGTTACAGGAAATAATTCTTTGACAACATTGCTTGAAAATCATTATAAATTTGTTAAACCTACTCACCGCATTGATAGAAATACTACTGGTCTTGTTCTTTTTGCTAAAAATGAAGATGCTTTAAATATATTGCTTAATAAGTTTAAGAATAAAGAAATTGAAAAGCATTATCATGCAACTGTTTTGGGCATTTTACCTAAAAAGCAAGCTACTCTTGAGGCATATCTTTTTAAGGATAATAAAAAATCAATTGTTTATATTTCCGATATTTTCAAAAAAGGTTACCAAAAAATTATTACTTCTTATAAAGTAATAAGCGAAGATAAAAAAGAAAACATCTCTATTTTAGATATAAATCTTCATACAGGCAAAACTCATCAAATTCGTGCACATCTTGCCTATATTGGTTTTCCAATTATTGGAGATGGAAAATATGGAAAAAATGAAATTAACAAACGTTTTGGTAAAAAAACTCAAATGCTTGAAAGTTACAGTATCAAATTTAATTTTTCATCAGATAGTGGAATTTTGAATTATTTAAATGGGAAAGAAATTAAAATTTAATTTCTTTTTAATAAAACTATAATTTTTTATCAAGATTTGCAAAAATAAAAAGATAACTAATTCAAAGTAACTCGGAATAGTAGTTATCTTTTTATTTTTATATATTGATATGATTTAATAAAAATTTGTTTATTCTTTAAATATTTCCTCAAATTCTTTTTCATTTATTGTTTCTTGTTTTAGTAATTTTTGAGCTACTTCATTTAATTTATCCATGTGTGCTAAAATAATTTTTTGTGCTTGTGAATAAGCATTGTCTAACAAAATTTTTACTTCTGCTCCTATTGCATCTGCATATTTTTCTCCTAAAAGTTGAAGCTCGTATGGATCTTTTTCTGTATTTATTGAAATTGTACCCACTACATCACTCATTCCATAAACTGTCACCATGTCTTTGGCAATTTGTGTTGCAACCTCAATATCATTGCTTGCCCCTGTTGAAATATCATTTAATGATATTTTTTCTGCAGCACGTCCACCAAGCAAAGCTATAAGTCTTTCTTCCATTTCTGTTTTTGAAATATAATTTTTATCTTCATTTGACTTATACATTGTATATCCACCTGCTACACCTCTTGGAATTATAGATATTTCTTTAACAGGCTCTTGTGTTTCCAAATATTGACTAACTATAGCATGTCCTGCTTCGTGATATGCTGTAAGTTTTTTATCTTTATCTGATATTACTCTACTATTCTTTTGAAGTCCAACAGTAACCTTTTTTAATGCTTCATCTAAATCATCTTGTTGTATTACTTCATGTTCATTTATTGTTGCTAATATTGCAGCTTCATTTAAAATGTTTGCAAGTTCTGCACCTGTGAATCCTGCTGTGTCTTCTGCAATATTCTTTAAACTTACATTTTCTGCAAATTTTTTATCTTGGCTGTGAATTTTAAGTATTTCTTCTCTTCCTTTTAAATCTGGAACATTTATTGTTATTTGTCTATCAAATCTTCCGGGTCTTAAAAGTGCTTTATCAAGCATTTCTGGTCTATTTGTTGCAGCTAAAACTATTATACCTTCATCTGTATCAAATCCATCCATTTCAACAAGTAGCTGGTTTAATGTTTGATTATTTTCAGATTCTGCTCCACTTCCAGTTGATCTCCTTGAACCTATTGCATCTATTTCATCTATAAAAACAATGCATGGAGCAACCTTCCTTGCTTTTTCAAACAATTTACGAACTCTTGAAGCTCCAAGTCCAGCAAACATTTCTATAAATTCAGAGCCACTCATAGATATAAATGGAACATTTGCTTCTCCTGCTATAGCTTTTGCAATTAAGGTTTTTCCAGTTCCTGGCTTTCCATATAAAAGAACCCCTCTTGGCACTTTTGCTCCCATTTTCGTAAATTTTTCAGGTTCTTTAAGGAATTGAACAATTTCTATCATTTCTTGTTTTTCTTCATCTAGACCTGCAACATCATCAAATTTGACCTTTTCTTTTGTTGTTTCTTGGTCATAAACTTTTCCTTTATCTCCTAAGCCTTGCATTTTAAATAACATTATGAATAGTGCTACCATTATTATTGTTGGAAATAAATTTATAAGTGCACCTGAAATTTTTACCATAATATTTTGAGGTTTTTGAATAAGCTCTATATCGTTTCCCTCCGATACTTTCTCTTGTACAAGTTCTATAAATGCTTGTGTATTTGGTACTATAACAATTTTTTCTTCATCTTGATTTTTTTCTTTTACTTTAACTGTAGTACTTCCAACTGTCATCTCTACCTTTTCTATTTCTCCATCTGAGATTTCTTTGATTAAGTCTGTATATGCAGTTTTATCTTCTTTTTGAGAATTGTCTTTGTTTTTGTAGAAAAATATTAGGTACATTGCTACAACGACAATTGCAATCAAAGCAATTATTAATATACCAATTAGAATTTTGTTTTTGTTTTGGCCTTTATTGTTATCTTTATCCATTTTATTAATTCCTTTCTAAAAGCACTGGTTGGAAGAACTAGTGCTTTTATTTTCCAACCTTATAATTCTTCCATTAAAAACTTTTATGCATTTTCTCCTTCTGGTTCACCTTTTGAGTCATTATCTTTATTTTCTTCTTTATTGTCTTCTTTATCTTTCTCGTCTTTGTCATTGTCTTTTCTTTCGTTTTTCTTTTCTTGTTCCTTTCTTTGTTTTTCTTCTTTTTCTTTCCTTTCTAGTTCTTCTCTAACCCTTTGCTGTTCTTGAAGAATTTTAGAAAGTTCTTCTTGATTCTTAATAATATCTGATTTAATCATTAAAATTGCTGCAACCATGTATATATATGCAATTGCGATGTACATTACATCAAAATATTGAATTCTAATGTTCATAAATGTTTTTAAAAGTATACAAATTGCTCTTAGTATAATTGGTAATGTTAAGGCATGAACTGCCATTTTACACATCGCAGAATACTTAAGATGAATTCTAATCATTAGAGCTGTAAAATAACCAAATGCACCTATAAGTAGTACATCTATTCCTACGCTTATTATATATGCAACATATACACTAATATAAGTAATTACAAATAATCCAGAATATACAAATGTTTCATTGGCATTTGGATATTCTTCTCTTATTCTTTGTAGTAAATTCAAAACTACTGATGTTTTGTTTGAATCTCCTTGAACTTCGTTTCCAATTAAAGATAGATATATAAAAGATATTGTTGCAATTATTGCAAATATTGCAAGTAGTTTTAGCAAATATGAAAAAATAATGTTCCAATTTTTACTTGCAAGTTCTGGATATCTTTCAAAGTCTTTTATACTTATAAGTACTTTTTTGAAGAAATTTTCTTCCTTTTTTTCTTTCATTTCCAGCTCTCCTTTTTGTGTTTGTTCTTTAATTATTAGTTATACCTATTGTGCTTGTTGTTTTACTTTCGCTTGTAGTTTCATTTACTATGACTGTTGTTTTATTTCTTGTTGTATTTTCTTTAGTAGTATTTGTCTTATTTTCAATTTTATTTATTGTTAAAGTAATTGTTGAGCCTTTTTCCACTTTTGTACCTGCTAATACACTTTGAGATAAAACAATTCCATCTTTCTTTTTTGTATTTTCACCATTTTTTGTTTCAACTTTTAATCCTAAGTCTTCAAGTTGTTTTTTTGCATCTGAGAGAGTTTTATCTACAACATTTATCATATCTACTGTTTCTGGTGCTTTGTGAGTATCGCATGTTTCTGTTGGTATTTTTGTAAACAAACTTCCGTAATTTGTAGACCATAATTGTGTATTTTCTTTTGAAGGTTTTTCTAAATATGTTCTTTCTTCTGTATTTTTACAATATTCGTTTGCTATTTTTCCTGTTTCTTTACATATCTTTAGAGTTGTATGTCCTTCACATTGTCTTGGCACTGTTCCTGATACAAAATATTCAGTTTCTGTACTTGTGCATGAATCTACTGCAACACATCCAGAGTCCTTGCAAATTCTTGCTGTAACAATTCCTGATGGTTTTTCAAAATTAGCACTTGGAAGGTCTGAATGAATTTTGTTCATTACTGCACTCCAAATTTTTGATGCATTATTTCCACTTAATCCTGTTGGATACTCTGCGTTATCAAATCCAAACCAACATGCAGCTGCATAATATGGTGTTATTCCACATAGCCATCTATCTTTGTAGCCTTCTGTTGAACCTGTTTTTGCTCCAACCTCCATTCCTCTTATTGAGCAATTTCCTGCTGTTCCATGTGAACCTGTAACTGGTGCTGTTAAAATCTTCTCAAGAATATATGCATTTTGTACGCTCATCATTCTTGTTTTTTCCTGTTTTGCTTCTAATACAATTTCTCCATCTGTATCTACTATTTTTGTGAAGAATGATGGTTCTATATAAACTCCCTCATTTGCAATCATTGCATAAGCAGCCGCCATTTGAAGAGGCGTAACACTTGTTGCTCCTAACGCAAGAGAAAGTCCTATATCATCATCTGAGATCTTATCAAAATTCATTTTCCTTAAGAATTCTGCTGAATTTTTTGCTCCAAGTTCTGCCATTATCTTTACATTAATTATATTTGATGATGTTTCTATGGCATGCCTTACTGTGAGTAATCCGTAATAGTGTGTAGATTCTGAGTTATTTGGGCTATAGTTTCCTCCAAATGTTGTAGGCAAATCTGCATACACCGTTGATGCTGTAATTATTTGTTTTTCTAATGATGGCGCAATTACGCCTATTGGCTTTATAGATGAACCTGGATGTTTAGTTCCTTGAATTGCTCTGTTATACCCTGTAGAGTCCGAATCTGTTCCAAGACCTCCCATGCATCCTACAACATTGCCTGTTTTTGGATCTATAATAACCATTGCTGATTGTGTATGCCCATCATTTAATAGTGTTCCATCTTTTTTCTTTTCTCTTCCTTTTACAATGTATTTATCTTTTGCAAATTCTTCTTGCATTTCATTTTGTATTGATGTTACCTGTGTTGAATAAATTGTGTACCCATTGTTATAAACTCTTGTTTTTGCTTCTTGTTCTGTTATTTCTAGCTTATCTTCTAGTTGTTGTACTGCTTGTTTTATTGCTGCTGCAGTATGATAAGTATATGATGAGGCTTTTGTTGCTATTGCTCCTCGTTTAAATGGAAGTCCACTTTCAACCTCAGCAACAGCAGCATTATATTCTTCATCTGTAAGTTTATATTCTAAATTTGGAGCTTCTTCTTTGAATTTTGCAAGAACTACTTTTACCTTGTTTTTTATTCTGTCTATTTCTTCTTGGTCTGTGCTAAATGGTTCATATGCATTTGGCGAAGTATTTATCGCAACTAAATATGCAGCTTCTGCAAGGCTTAAGTCTTTAACATCTTTGCTAAAATAATATTCTGCTGCGGTTCCTACTCCATAGTATGTGCCACCCATAAATATTTTATTTAAATATAATTCAAGTATTTCTCCCTTTGTAAGAACTTTTTCTGTGTTATAAGCACGAGACATTTCTCTTATTTTTCTTTCAACACCTGCAATTCCAGAATTATCATCATCTTTATATGTGTTTTTTATAAGTTGTTGCGTTATTGTACTTCCTCCATAAGATGAACTTCCTCTTCTAAATATGAATTGAGCTGTTGCACCAAGTGTTCTTTTTATATCTATACCACTGTGCTCATAAAATCTTTCATCTTCAAGTGCAACAAACATTTTTGGTAAATATTCTGGCATATCTTCTATTGATGTCCATTTTCTATTTTCATCTCCGTTTAGCGTTGCTATTACATTTCCATCTGAATCTACCACTTGTGAATTAAAATTATTAATTTCCAATTCTTTCTTTGTTACTTTATATTTAGAACTAAAAAATATTCCAGCAACGATTCCTACTGCAATAAGTATAACTAAAAGTATTATAAGTAAGATTCCTAATATTACTTTTCTTAAAACTTTATGTTTCTTCTTGGTTTTCTTACCTTTTTGTATTTTGTATTGCTTTGTTTTTTGTTGCTCCTCTTTTTCTTCAAGTTTCTTTCCTTTTTTACTTCTCATTTTTTCCTCCCCGTCCTTCAATGCACAATCAATGGTGCCTTGAAGAATTAGTAATTATATTTCAACTTTTTGTCTTTTGAATTTTAAAAATTGACATTTACATTATATTATATATTTTCAAAAATTAAAAGTCTTTTGAATAATTTTAATGGAACAAATATGAAAATTATTTTCTGTTGATTATTTGTTAAGTAACAGAAAGTTCCAAGAACTTACCTATTATATAAAAAGTCACAAGGTTTTTTATTTCCTTGTGGCTACCATTTTATCTATTATTATTTTACTTTTTTAATTTTATTTATCTTTTAACCAGTCTTTTCCATCAACAACTCTTGTAACAAGCATTGAAGATACCGTATCTCCAACCACATTTAGCATTGTAGCTGGTGCATCTATTATTGTTGCAATTATTGTTAAAATAGGAAGTGCTGCTGCTGGATATCCCATCATCGAGATTATTAGCATTTCAGAAATTGTACCTCCACCTATTGGAACTCCTGTAATAAGTAAATTCGCAACAAGGGCTACTCCTAGTACTCCAAATATTGCTCCTGACGTATTTAATTGCGTTCCAAATAAGCAAACTAGAAACATTATTTTAAATACTGAGCCTATTATTGAGCCATCTTTATGGAAGCTAGTTCCCATTGGTACAGTTGTTTCTGCAATATCATCTGGTACTCCCATTTTCTTTGTACAATCTATGTTTACTGGAATTGATGCTGCACTAGAACAAGTTGCGAGTGCTGCTAACGTTGAAGGAATAGCATTCTTCCAAAACATTTTTATACCTTTTTTTCCTCCTGCAACAAACGCATATATTGTATACATTATAAAATAATATGCAACTGCGACTACTGTATATATAACGAATGTTTTTAAATATCCTATTGCAATAGTTGCTCCAAAACTTCCAATTAGTGCTGCAAAATAACAGCCTAACCCTATTGGTGCATAATACATTATTATTTTTATAATGTTTTGAACTACTTCGTTTGCTGAATTAAGAAAATCTGCAAAAGGTTTTGCTTTTTCTCCTGTCATATTTATTGCTATTCCACATATTATTGACATTACAAGTAAAGCTATAATGTGGTCTTTTGATAGAAGCTTGCTAAAGTCATTTACAGTAAGCAATTCAACTGTTCTGTCTGCTATTGTTAAATTTTCTTCATCATCTTCTGCAGTGCTTTCCTCCTCTTCTTCTAATGAAGCTTTTATTGTCTCTCCATCTTCTGGATTAACTAATTTTACGAAATATGTACTTGCAAATCCTACAAATACTGCAATTATTGAAGTTATAACAAATACAGCAATAATTGTTATCATAATTTTGCCAACTCTTTTTGGCGATTTCATTTTTGCTATTGATGTGGTTATTGTTAAGAAAATAAGTGGTACAATGATTACTAATAATAGATTTAGGAATATATCCCCTAATGGTTTTAATACGGTTGCTTTTTCTTTAAAAATGACTCCTACAATTGCACCAACAATAATAGCAACCAAAAGAATTATTGTTGATTTGTAATTTGATAAAAATTTTTTCATATAATACTACCTCTTTTTTTGTAAAGTGGTAACTAAAAATATAATTATATCTTTAGAATTTATTGTATTATATTTTATTCTCATCCTTTTTGCAATATGTATTGAAAAATTTTTTATTTTGTATAAAAATTTTGAAAATCTATTGACAAAAATATTAAAACTTTGTATAATTAAAGTCGTTCTAGAAAAATATTTATAAATGCAGGTGTAGTTCAATGGTAGAATGTCAGCCCTCCAAGCTGAAAATACGGGTCCGATTCCCGTTACCTGCTCCAATTAAAAAAGGTTTCAATATTGAAACCTTTTTTATATAATTATTTTCTAAACTTTCTTTTTAGCTTCTTTAATATTCCCATTAAAAAATTTCTATTTGTAAAATAGCAATATCCAACTACTATAACAAGAACAATTGCACAAATTGCTTTATTGTTTAAATAATAAGTTGCAAGTGTTAGTACCAGTAATGTCCAATACAAAACATTAAATTTTTCATTTATCTTAATATATTTTTTTAATTTGTATCTTCTATATATATATACAATTAATGTTGAAATCAACGTAGATAAAGTTGCAGTTAGTATTCCATATTGAGGATATAATGCCATGAAAATTAAGTTGATTCCAATATTTATTATTGCCCCTAAAACTGTTGTTGTTCCCATAATTCTTGTATTTTTAAATGCAGTAAAAATTCCCCCATAAAAATTTGACATGTTTGTATAGTAAATTCCAATAGCAAGAATAGGTATATAGTAATATGCTTCATTATAGTTCTCATTAATAATTAAAAGCGAAAATACAAATGGCATAACAGCAATTAGTCCTATTGTAATTGCCCTCAAAAATGTTTTTAAGTCTTTATATATACTATTATAATATCCTGTTTTACTTTCTTCTTTTACGATTCTTGCAGCAGATTCTTTCCATGCAGTAGAAAAAAATCCATAACATGTATAGATTATATTTGGAAACCTATTTGCTACTGAATATATTCCGTTATCATCTGAGCCAACCATCCATGTAAGCATTAGTCTATCTGACAAAGAAATAATTATCCATGATAAATTATTTGGAACTAATGGAATTGAATATATAATCATTTCCTTTAGTTTTGATTTACTAAAATTCTCTGTGCTTATAAATCTACCAAATTTCAGTATGTATAACACAATAAATGCTGTTAGTGTATTGGCTATTGTATTTGCTAAAAGTAAACCATCTGCTTGCATTTTAAACGTTACTATAAACAGTATATTTAAAATAATTGTAAGGATACCAAGTATAAAATTTGATATAGAGTAAACTTTAATCTGTCCAAGTCCTCTAGATAAACAGTTACTTAAAGCAATTAAAATATTTGAAATTACAAAGAATATGAATAATACTCCATAGTTATAGTGTGTAATTACAGTAAATATTGAAGCAATAATTGTAAATATTACTGTTCCAAATATCATATAGAAGATTGTAGCAGTAATAATTTTTTCTTTATCTTTTTTATCTTCAGCATCTATTAAAAATCTAAACATAGATTCTTCAATAAGAAGAGTTATTATTGGCAGTAAAAATGTAGAAAGTGTAACTAAGAATTCATACGTTCCATATTCAGATGTTGTTAATTTTGATGTGTATAATGATAGCAAAAGGAATGAAACTATTTGAGTTCCAAGTTTGCCAAGTGCTATAATAGCTGTATTTTTAAGCAGCTGAGTTTTCTGGTTCATAAAAAATCATTCTTTCGTTTAAATTTGTTTGTTATTTAACTTCATTATATACTTTAGCATTTAATTTGTAATATTTCAAGATAAAAAATAAAACTTTTTTAAGTAAACATAACTGTTTCTGTAGTATAAGAGAAGGCAAGTTCTAATATATAGAACTTGCCTAGAGATTTACGTTAATGGATTTATCCAAAAATACGTCAGTCCATCGTCACCTTCAATTCCCTCTGTATTTAAATACTGGTTCTTTTTTTGTTCACTTTGCTTATAATTGTTCAATGCTGATATTCTTATTACAGAATAAAGATTCATGATTGCACAAAATAATGAAGCTATAGCTAAATAATATGCTTCGAACTTCTCACAACACATGAACTTGTAGTAAGAGGCTATGATGCCAAAAACCAAAAGAAAATCTAAAAAAATAATTGAAAGTAACAAATCCCTGATTTCTCTTTTAATTCTTTTCATTTCGTTTCCCTCCCATATAAGAAAAACAACTACTATACAATATATATTTGCAACACTTAAAAAGTGTGAATGAAAAGTAAGCGAAAGCAATTTGCCTTCAACTGATTTAATTATACTATATTTTTTGGATTTTTTCAAGTTTTGTATTGAAAGAGTTCTTTTTATAAGTTATAATTATTATAGATGTGGGTATAGTTCAGTGGCAGAATCCCATGCTTCCGACCTGGTGACGAGGGTTCAATTCCCTCTACCCACTCCAATATTTTTAATTTTATTAAAATTTATAAAACTTCATTAAAATTTATAGAACACTAAAACTATTGAAAAATAAGCATTTTTTATATTGTAACAATAGAGCAACCGTTTATAAGCAGTTGCTCTATTGTTTTTATATAATTAAAAATTATTTTAACAAATTTTCAAGTGTTTCTTTTTCTTGTATCCCAACAAGTTTCTGTGTTGGTTTTCCATTTTCAAATAAAATAAATGTTGGTATGCTCATTATTCCATATTGAACTGCAAGTTCTGCTTCATCATCTACATTTATTTTCCCTATTTTAACATTTCCTTGTGTTTCTTTTGCAATTTCATCAACTACTGGTATCATCATTTTACATGGTCCACACCATGAAGCCCAAAAATCTACTAATACCTTTCCTTCATAATTTGTAACTTCGTCATTAAAATTCTCTTTGTTAAAATGTTTTACCTCCATTTTTAATTTCACTCCTTTCTTTTCAATCTTTAGTCAAAAAATAAATTCGACGCAACAAAAATTATGATTTTAATTGGTCTTAATTTTTTCTTCTTTTAGCTGTTTTATAGCGCTAAGTGCTGCACTCATTCCTTCATATACTCCTTTTGATATTTGGAATGGTCCCCCTGTGCAATCTCCACATGCAAATAGTCCTTTTATATTTGTCTGCATATTTCTATCTATTATTATATTCTCATTTTTGTCTAATAATACCCCTAATTTTTTTGCTAAATCACTACTTGATGCAGTTCCAATTGCAACAAATAATCCGTCTATTTTTTGTGTTGAGTTATCTGTAAATTCTACTTCTTCTAGTTTTTTTCCTCCTCTTAGCTCTCTTATTTCTTTTTCATTTACTGGCAAATCGTTGCTTCTATTTTCAACTATTTTTTCGCCATTTGTGAGTATAGTTACATTTTTTGTAACACTCGTTAATTCTTCTGCTTCATGCATGGCATATTCTCTACTTCCAAGAACAGCCACATTCTTATTTCTAAAGAAAAATCCATCACATACTGCACAATAACTTATTCCTTTTCCTTCAAATTCTGCTATTCCTTTTATGTTTGGCTTTTTCCTTGAATTACCTGTTGCCATTATAACTTTTTTTGCTATATATTTGCTATTTACTGTTTCTATTTCAAAGTTTTCGTTGTAGCTTATATTTAAAACTTCATCTTGTTTTATTTCTATGCCAAGTCTTTTGGCTTGTTCAATTCCTCTTGTTTCAAGTTCTTCTCCAGAAATAGGTTCTACAAAACCATAATAATTTTCCAGTTTCTTTGCCTTTTGAAGAGTTCCTTTTCCTTTCGAGATAACAAGTACATTCATATTTGCTCTTTTGGCATATATGCTTGCTGTTATTCCTGCAGGTCCGCTTCCTATAACAATAATATCATATTCCATTTTTTATTTTTCCTTTCTTAAGGTATACAAGCTTAATATTCAAAGAAATTATGCAACTATTTCAAATCTACTACAATATATCATATAAGTTCATAAAATTATACCCATTTTGTCTAAAATAATTTATAACATCTGGCAATACCTCGTAAGTAAGTATTTTATCTGCTGAATCATGCATAAGAACTACTACACTATCTTTGTTTTGCGCTGTATTTATCACATTTTGAAGTAGTTGTTCCTTTGTTTTTGCTCCTTCTGCATCTTTAGATAAACAATTCCAATCTAAATGCACAATATTGTTGCTTCTTAAAAGAGACTTTGCTTCTTGTTTTAAAGAATTGTAATAGCCTCCATTTGAACCTCCTGGGAATCTAAATACTCTTGAATGATAGTCTGGATTTTCCAACGCATCTTGCAAGCATTGTTCTGTGTAATTATATTCATCTAAGACGTTTTGAGCTCTTGCGTAAATTTGACTATAAACATGCGAATATCCATGATTTCCAATATAATGTCCTTCGTTAAATTCTCTTTTTATTAAATCTGAATTTGCTTTTGCTCTATTTCCTAAAACAAAAAATGTAGCTTTTATATTTTCTTGTTTCAGCAAATCTAGTATAAATGGTGTTACACTTGCAGTTGGTCCATCATCAAAAGTTAAAAATACTCTTTTAACACCTGTAGAATTGTATATGTGTTCTACATCATGCATTTGTGTTTCTGTTAAGGCTATCGCATTTTTTTCTTTTTGAGCATTTAATTCTTCTTGTTTTTTTGCCTCTTCTTGTTTTGCCTGTTCTTCTGCTTCCTTTGCTACTTGCTCTTGAGTAGCATTATTATTTAATGCTACTTGTTCATTATTATTTAATGCTTCTTGTTGTTTTTGTTCATTTTTATATTGAACTGCTTTTACAGCAGAATACACACATAGACCGATTATTGTTATAACTACAATTATTGCTAGAGTTACCTTTAATTTATTTAATTTTCGCGGTTTTACCTCGATTAATCCATATGGTTCTAACATTTCTATACTATTTTCCCTCCCCCAAGTACAATGTCTCCTATATAAAATACTGCAGATTGTCCTGGTGTTATTCTCATTACTGGCTTGTCAAATTCTACTTTTATTGTCTTTTCATCTTGCATATAAATCGTTGCACTTTCTTCATTTGCTGTATATCTTGTTTTTACAGATACTTTCATTGGTTTATCTATTTTATCTATAAGTAATAAATTTATATCTTTTACAATCATTTCTTTTTTATATAGCTTGTCCTTTTCTCCAACTATTACTTCATTTTTTGCTGAATTAAAACCTATTACAAATAGCGGTTCCTTATACGAAATTCCAAGTCCTTTCCTTTGCCCTATTGTATAATTATATAATCCTGTATGTTTTCCTAAAATTTTTCCGTCTTGAGTTACAATATTTCCAACTTTTGGTTTTATATTTGAATTTTCTACTAAAAATTTTTTATAGTTTCCATCTGGAACAAAACATATATCTTCACTATCAGGCTTGCTTGCAACTTTAAGATTATTCTCTCTTGCAACATTTCTAACATCTTCTTTACTTTCAAAATTTCCAAGTGGAAATAATACTTTCCCAAGTAGCTGTTTTGGCATATTATATAAAACATAACTTTGGTCCTTTTTTAGGTTATTTGCTTTTTTTAGAACATATCTTCCATATTCTTCTGAATACTCCATTTTTGCATAATGACCTGTTGCAATATATTCGCATCCCATCTCTTTTGCTTTTTCATACATATAACCAAATTTCATAAATTTGTTACATTCTATGCATGGATTTGGCGTTTTTTGATTTGCATAACAATTTATGAAGTCATCTATTACGTATTCCTTAAATTTTTTTTGGTAATCTAATGTAAAGTGTGGTATTCCTATGGAATTGCAAACTGCTTTTGCATCTATGTATGTATTTATGTTACAACAACTTCCACCTTTAAATAGTTCCATTGTTACTCCTATTACTTCATATCCTGCATCTTTTAGTAAAAGTGCAGAAACTGAACTATCTACACCTCCACTCATGCCAAGCATTACTTTTTTGTTTACCATTTTTTAATCCTTTCTATTTTCCAGTATATCTTCCATAGTATGCCAAGCAAGAAGTGCACATTTAACTCTAGCTGGCATATTTGAAATGTTTTTGAAAGCAATAGCATCTTCTAATTTTTCAAGTTCTTTTTCGTCTGTTATTTCTCTTTTTATCATTCCAATAAATGTTTCTATTATTTTTTTTGCTTCTTCTACGGTTTTGCCTTTTAATGTATCTATCATTATTGATGTTGAACTTTGAGAAATTGCACATCCATGTCCTGTAAATGCCATATCTTCAATTTTGTTGTCATTCATTTTAACTTCAAGTTTTATTTCATCTCCACAGTTCGGATTATGTCCCATTTCACACATGTTTGCGCCATCAAGTTCTTTCTTGTTGTATGAATTCATGCTATGTTCCATAATTAAGTCATTATACATTTCGTCTAGACTTTCCATTAATATTTGCTTTCCTCCTTTTTAAATCATAATAAATTGAAAAAGAATTAAATTTTGGTAAGGTTCATACTGTTTGTGTGTAACCTAACAAAATTGTAATTATTTTTTAACTATATACTTTTCAAACATATTATAAGCCTTTTTTAGTCCTTCTACAAGTTTATCTACATCTTCTTTTGTATTATAAATGTAAAAGCTTGCCCTACATGTCGAATCTACCCCCAAATATCTTAAAAGTGGTTGTGCACAATGGTTTCCTGAACGCACACATACCCCTGTACTGTCTAATATACTTGCCACATCATGTGGGTGAACTCCATTTATATTAAATGAAATTACCGCTGAATGACATTCTTTATTTTTAGGCATATATAGTGTTAAAAAGTCAAGTTTTGAGAGTTCTTCTCTTGCATATTCTAAAACTTCTTTTTCTGTTTTTTGAATTTGGTCATAACTTATTTTTTCTATATATTCTATTGCTGCTCCTAGTCCAACAACACCTTCTACATTCTGTGTTCCTGCTTCAAATTTATTTGGAAGAGGTGCAAATGTTGTTTTTTGTTCATATACATATTCTATCATATCTCCACCCATTAAGAATGGTTGCATTTTATTTAATATTTCTTTTTTACCATATAAAACACCAATTCCAAGAGGAGAAAGCATTTTATGACCTGAAAATACTAAGAAATCTGCATTTAAATCTTGCACATCAATTCTCATGTGCGGAATACTTTGAGATGCATCTACAATAACTACTGCACCTTTTTTATGAGCATATTTAATTATTTCTTTTACATTATTTATTGTTCCTAAAACATTTGAAACATGAGTAACTGCAACAATTTTTGTTTTATCTGTAATTTTATTTTTTATTTCTTCTTCAGATAATTCAAGATTATCATTTACATACATATAATTTAATTTGCTTTCTGTTTTTTTTGTTACATATTGCCATGGAACCAAATTAGAATGATGTTCCATAATTGAAAGAACCACTTCATCATCTTTTTTTAAATTATCAAGTCCATAAGAATATGCAATTAAGTTTAAGCTCTCACTTGCATTTTTAGAAAATATTATTTCTTCTGGATATTTTGCATTTATGAATTTTGCGATTTTTGCACGAGTATCTTCATACATAGCTGTTGCTTCTACGCTTAATGAATATGCCCCTCTATGTGGATTTGCATTGTTTTTTTCATAAAATTCTTTTATTTTGTCTATTACATATTGTGGCTTTTGAGTTGTTGCACCACTGTCTAGATAACATATATCTTTATTTTTAAATATTGGAAAGTCTTTTTTTATATCATAAGCATCCATTTTTTATTTCCTTCCCTTAAGTCCAAGATTTAATTATAAAAGGATTAAATTTTGGCATTGTATTAATTTAAGTTTTAAATAAAGTTTAGCAACACCAAAATTGTAATTATCTTCTAACAATTTCTAACTTAATTTTTTATCTATTTTTTCTGATATTTCTTCTTTTAATTTTTCATTTTGTACAGTCTCTAAAATTGCATAAAATCTTGCTTTTACCATTAGTTTTATTGCTTCTTTATAGCTTATTCCTCTAGTCATTATATAAAACAGTTCATTTTTATCTGCTTTTCCTGATGCAGAAGAATGATTTCCTTCAACATCATCTTCTGTACATAGAAGTATTGGAAGTGCTATTGTTTTTGCTTTATCTGAAAGAATCATACAATATTCATTTTCATTTCCTTTTGCCTTTTTGCAACCTTTTTTGAAATCTATTGTCCCTTTAAAATGTTTTTTTGCTTCATCATTTAAAGCACCCTGAACATCGATGTCTGTCTTACTTTTTTTGCCTTTCAAATGTACAATATAATTTAAGTCTTTTAATTGTTTGCCATCTCCTAAATATATTGTTTTTACATTGTTTTGTGCATTTTCACCTATAACATTTGAAAAATAATTAATTATGCTATTTTTTGCCCCTAAATCTATTATAGTATATTGCATATTTGAAGAATTTTCTAGTTCATTTTCTATTGATTCAAGGTTGTTTGAATTTTCATTTAACAAGTTTATTATTGTTATATTTGCCTTTGAATTTTCTTTTCCAAACACTTTTATAATTCCATTATGCAAACATCTTTCAGATGTTTTTGAGTTATATTTTATAACAATATTTAATTGCTTTTTTACATCAATTTCCATATAATTTATTAAATTTAAATTTTCATCATCAAAATTATAATTTATTTCTACAGTTTCGTTTGGCTGAATTTCTTCAATTTTTAAAATGTTATTTGCAAAATTTAAAATATTTTCTTCTACTATTTTACCATTTCCATAAGTTAGTTTTTCCATTTTTACACCACTTGTTATTTTGGCTGAAGCGCTTGCTATTTCAATATTTTCAAATTTTGCTTTTTGATTTGGAAACTCAACATCATCTAAATTTATGTTGTTTATGTTAAAATTTCTAGATGTTCTAATTGGTGTTTCGTTTAATTCCATTTTTAATTTTATTCCTTCTTTCTTTTCTTTTTATCCAATACTTCCTTCTAGTTCAAGGTTAATAAGGTTATTCATTTCAACTGCATATTCTACAGGAAGCTCTTTTGCTATTGGATATGCAAATCCTCTAACTATCATCGCTTTTGCGTCATCTTCTGATAATCCTCTACTCATTAAATAGAAAATTTCTTTATCACTTATCTTTCCAATACTTGCCTCATGGGAAAATTCTACTTCATCTGTTCTAATATCGTTTGTTGGAATTGTATCTGATCTTGAAACATCATCTAACATTAAAGATTCGCAAGATACACTACATTTAGAGTTTTTGGCATTTTCTGTAATTTTTACAGATGACCTATATGTGCATGCTCCTCCATTTTTTGAAATCGATTTTGAATTTATTACACTTGAGGTATTTGGTGCATTGTGAATTACTTTAAATCCTGTATCTAGGTCTTGCCCTTTTCCTGCAAATGAAATTCCAGTATATTCAGTTTTTGCTCCTTCGCCATTTAAAATACTCATTGGGTATAGCATTGAAATATGTGATCCAAATGAGCCTGTAACCCAGTCTATTTGTGCATTTTTTCCTACTATTGCTTTTTTAGTATTTAAATTCATCATATTTTTTGACCAGTTTTCAATTGTTGAATATCTTAAATATGCATTATCTTTAACATATAATTCTACACAACCCGCATGTAAATTTACTTTGTTGTATTTTGGAGCACTACATCCTTCTATAAAATGAAGGCTTGCTCCTTCTTCAACTATTATAAGTGTATGCTCGAATTGTCCAGATTCTGGCGAGTTTAGTCTAAAATAGCTTTGAAGTGGAATGTCTAGTTTAATTCCTTTTGGTACATATACAAAAGAACCTCCTGACCAAACTGCCGCATGAAGTGCAACAAATTTATGATCATTTATTGGAACACATTTCATAAAATGCTCTTTAACTATTTCTGGGTATTCTTTTACAGCAGTTTCCATATCTGTATAAATTACACCTTGCTTTATTAAATCTTCTTTAATACTATGATAAACAACTTCACTATCATATTGTGCACCAACACCTGCAAGACTTGTTTTTTCTGCTTCTGGAATTCCAAGTCTATCAAATGTATTTTTTATATCTTCTGGAACATCGTTCCATGAACTATTTAAATTAGTTTTTGGTTTTACATATGTTGCAATCTCATTCATGTTTAGTTCGGATAAGTCTGGACCCCACGTTGGAAGTTTAAGTTTATTATATGTTTCTAATGCTTTAAGTCTTATTTCGAGCATCCATCTTGGTTCATTTTTCTTTTTAGAAATTTCTTCTACAATTTCTTTATTTAAACCTTTTTGAATTTTAAATTCATATTCATCTTTATTTTTTATGTCATATAAATTTCTATTTATTTCTTCTACTTGAGTTTTTGCCATTTAAAATTATATCCCTTTCTAAATTTTATATTTTGCATATCCTTCTTTTGCAATTTCTTCTGTAAGCTCTGATGTGCCTGTTTTCACTATTTTACCATCTACTAGAACATGAACATAGTCAACTTTTAGATTTTTCAAAATATTATTATTGTGTGTAATAATTATTATTGCATTATCGTCATTTTTGTACATTTGAATACCTTTTGAAACTGTTCTTATTGCATCTACATCAAGTCCTGAATCTGTTTCATCTAATATAACAAGTTTTGGCTTTAATACAAGCATTTGCAATATTTCATTTTTCTTTTTTTCTCCACCAGAAAAGCCTACATTTAGATTTCTATCTACCAATTTTGGATTCATATTAAGTTCTTCAATATCGTTTTCTATCTCTCTTTTTAATTCAAATACCTTTACTGGTTTTTCTGTTACTTTGCCTTTTGCATATTTTAGAAAATTTACAACTGAAATTCCTGGAATTTCTTCTGGACTTTGAAAAGACATAAAAATTCCTTTTTTCGCAATTTTATCTGTTGAAAGGTCATTTATATTTTCTCCTTCGAAATCTACCTCTCCAGTTATTTTTTTATATTCTGGATTATTTAAAATTACATTTGCAAGTGTACTTTTCCCTGCACCATTTGGTCCCATTATTACATGGACTTCTCCTTTATTTACTTTTAAATTTAATCCTTTTAATATTTCTTTTTCTCCTGCATTTACATGTAGGTCCTTAATTTCTAATAATGTATCCATTTTTATTCTCAATCCTTCCTTAAAAATTATACCATTTAATTCCTACTAAGTCAATAGGAATTAAAATAGTAAATTAAGGACTTTTATATTTTTTTCAAAAAGCCCTTAATTTAGTATATCTGCTAATGTCTTGCTATCTATATAATCGTTTATTACTTTATCTAAGCCATCCCAAAATTTATATGTTGTGCAGTTTTCGCTATGTTGACATTTTTCTTCACGAATACATGCTATTGGAGCTATATCTCCTTCTGTTGCCCTTAAAATGTCTCCAACAACATATTCTTTTGGCTCTTTTCTAAGTCTGTAACCACCATTGTTTCCTCTAAGTGCTTCAACATAACCTGCTTTGCTAAGCATTGCAACTATTTGTTCCAAGTATTTATTGGAAATTTCTTGTCTTTTGGCAATGTCTGTTAATGGAATGTATTCTCCATTGTTATGTGTAGCAAGATCTATCATTACTTTTAAGGCATATCTTCCTTTTGTTGATATTTTCATTTATTATACCCTCCAAACAATATTCTACTACATATCTTACATAAATTGCAAGTCCTACCTAATATTTTCATTACACCACATTTAGTAGTATTACCTACTTACCAAATAAATAATACTTTCTGTGTCATCTTCTTGATTTAATAATACCTCATAATTTGAGAATCCACTTGCTTTTAACACATTATTTAATGTTGCGTCTACATTCATCCATTTTTTTATTGTTAAAATAAATTCATCTTGAGATTGAAGCTGTTCGTCTGCCCCAAGTATTGACAAATCGTCATGATTTGAATTTAATATCATTGTTTTATTATATATTAAAAATTCTGGCAAACTGTTTAAATAAGTAAATGCATTATCACATACATAAATGTAATCTAAATCTTTGTAGGCTCTTGCAATCTGTATATATTTGCTATAGCCTTTATATAAGTACTTTGGCTCATTTGTGAAAAAGCCTATTATAGATATTGCAATTACAATAATATAAATTATTGTAATTTTTATTTTTTCTTTTTGCCTTATTGTTTTATTTAATATATTTTCTAACAATAAAATTACACATATTGCAATTAGTGGCAAAATAGGCATTACATATCTAATCATATATTTTTCATTTATAATTGGAGTAATTTTTGCAATTATCAAAACATACAAAATAACAGGTAATGCAATTATACAGATTTCAAAAATGTTATTTTTTTCTTTTTTCTTTGCTTTTATTATTATATTTGTAATTACATATATAATTGAAGTTGCAGCTAAAGTATAAGCAACTACCGTTGGAATCGAATATGAATTAAATATTATTTCTAAAAATACTTTTAATTTTTCAAAATAGCTTCCACTATCGAAATTCCCTGGCCTTCTATATGAAAAGAAAATATGATAGATGCATGGCAAGAATATTAACATTCCTATTAAGGCACTTTTAGCATGTTTTAAGAAATATTTAACACCTTCTTTTTTGTATTTTAGAGTAATCATTCTTGTAATCATAATTAAGAAAATTATAAAAGCAAACACGCAAAAATAGTATTGTGTTAAAAATCCTAATATTGTTGTAATTACAAGTTCTTTCGATAATTTTTTATTTATTTTAAAATCATTTTTTACAATTTTTAAATTTATATATAAATATAGTATACAGAAAAATGTTAGCATCGAATACATTCTAAGCAAAATTACAGTTGAAACTGCTCCCATGCTTAATCCATAAAGTAAAATAGCTGGAATAGTCAAATAATCTTTATTGTATAGTTGCATTATTTTTCTAATTACTATGCATATTCCAATAAAGAATAATAGATTTATTATAAAAATTATGTACTTACTAAATGTATTTAAAAATATTGAAGATACAAAATGTACCAACATATAGAATAGCGGTGGATGTACGTCTCTTCCTTGATTAAAAAGCACTGGCCAATAGTTAAATATTTCATCTTTTGAAACTGTTAAATATGCTTTTGCATCTTCTGGTGTTTTCCATATTGGTTTATCTGTTGCAATTTTCTCCCCATAACTGGCACAAAAAACATCAAAATGATCTATTAGGTAATATTTTGCACTTTTTATTGTGTCTATTAAATTATCTTTATATACTAATTCATCTAGTGTTCTATTTATTGAATCTCTATCTGATGCTGCTTGAAATACATTATCATGTTTATAATTTGAGGAGCCATAAGAAAATATTTCATCTTCGTGGTAGCCCTCTTTTTTCCCTATAAAATAAAACATTGCTATTGATACTAATATTAGTGTTAGTACAAATAATATATTTTGAATTTTACTTTTTTCCATTTTCAACTTCATTCCTTCCATAGGTTGCAAACCAGGCTAATAAAATGTTCCTCATCTTTTGTATTTTCTTTCTTGGTTATAATTAAACATTATAAGAAACTTTATGTATGTATTTTATATTATTGAATTTTTACTGTCAATAGCTAAAAATCAAAATATATGTACATACATAAGTTTACATATAATGTATATATCAGTTAAAGTTGATGTTGCTATATGTTGTATATGATTTTGTTAAATTTGTTACATAAAATTCCCAGTTAATGTAATTGTTGATATTTCATCTAAAAAGGAAATCCTTTATTAAAATAGTTTTATAGCATTTTCTAAAACTATTGGCAGATTAATATAAATTTTACTTGCACTTTTTTATAATTTTAAATATAATAAATGTGTTTTAAAATAAAAGGAGACTTTCATTATGGAACATTGGAGTGTTGAAGATTATAAAAATTATACAGATAAATCTACAAAAAGGAGTAAATATAGAGCATATAAAACATCTATTGATGGTCATACTTTTGATAGTCAAAAAGAAGCAGATTACTATTGTGAATTAAAGCTTAGACTTCAGGCTCATGAAATAAATGGCTTTTGTTTGCAACCCGTTTTTATACTTGCTCCAGGTTTGAAATATAAAGCTGATTTTATTGTTTTTAATAAAGATAATTCCACTGAAATTATTGACGTTAAAGGTATTAAAACAAAAGAATACATTGCAAAGAAAAAAGTTTTTGAAGATAAATTTAATTTAAAAATTACAGAAATTGAATAAAGAAATACTCTCTCTATTTTCTCTTCTTTATTTTAGCTACAAAGAAACCTTCATAATTCTCATTTGGCATTACACATAAGGTGCCATTTATTTTTGTTGTAAGGAGTGGCAAATCTTCTAATCCATCAAATTCAATTGGAACCACTTCTGCGTTATATTTTTTTAATACTTTGTTTATTATTTCTTCATTCTCTTGCTCTAGAATTGAGCATGTTGAATACACCATTTCACAATTTGGTTTTAATATTGTTAATGCCTTTTTTAACATCTCATATTGAGATTTTGTAGACTTTTCTATTAGTTTTTGTGTGAAATTTTTTAAGTTATCATTTATGTTTAATGTTCCGCTTCCAGAGCATGGAGCATCCAATAATATTTGGTCAAATTTGAAAAAATCGTCTATTTTTCTACTATCTATTTGCATTACATATACAGAATTTGCTCCTTGTTTTTCTATGTTATATTTCAATCTTGCAAGTCTTATACTATTCATTTCACAAGCTGTAATGTGTGCATTATTATTTGTAAGTGCAGCAATTTGAGTTGTTTTACCCCCGTGGTGCTGCTGCCATGTCTAAAATATCAACATTTTCTTTTAGATTAAGCACAATTGGAGGAAGCATTGATGATAAACTTTGCAAATAAATTTGTCCGTTTTTGTATATTTCAAGCTCTTCAATTTTGCTTTTTTCTACATTGTTTATTATAAATGCTTCTTTACTAAATTTTACTTTTTCAAATTCAATATTATTTTCTTTTAAAACTTCTTCTACATTTTCCGTTGTTGTTTTCAATGTGTTTGCTCTAAATGTAAGTTTTCTTTTTCGTGAAAATCCATCTACTATTTTCGTAGTTAAGTCTTCCCCATATTGTTTATTTAAAATTTCAAGTAAAAATTGTGGAATATCGTTCATTACTCTTCAACCTCTTCAAATTGGCTATTATAAAGGTCTGCATAAAATCCTCCCTTTGCAAGCAAGCTCTCATGTGTTCCTTGTTCTACAATGTCTCCGTGGTTCATTACTAAAATCAAGTCTGCATTTTTTATCGTTGAAAGTCTGTGAGCAATTATAAAGCTCGTTCTCCCTTTCATTAAATTATCCATTGCAGATTGAATTTGCATTTCAGTTCTTGTGTCTATGCTTGATGTTGCTTCATCTAAAATTAAAATTTTAGGATTTGCAAGTATAACTCTTGCTATTGTTAGAAGCTGTTTTTGTCCTGCTGAAATATTGCTAGATTCCTCATTTATTAACATATTATATGTTTTAGGTAATGTTTGAATATAGTGATGTATATGTGCGGCTTTTGCAGCATTTATAACCTCTTCATCTGTTGCATCAGGTTTAGAATATTTGATGTTGTCCTTTACAGTTCCACCAAATAACCAAGTATCTTGTAAAACCATTCCAAACATTTTTCTTAAATCCGCTCTTTTAAATTCTTTAATATTTATTCCGTCTAATAGAATTGCACCATCATTCACATCATAGAAGCGCATTAAAAGTTTAACCATAGTTGTTTTTCCTGCTCCTGTTGGTCCAACTATTGCAATTTTTTGTCCATCTTTAACATCTGCGTTAAAATCATGAATTATTGTTTTTCCGTCATCATAGCCAAATTTAACATGTTCAAATTTAATGTTTCCTTCAAGTCCTTCTGTTGATTTAGCGTTTGTCACATCTGGAGTTTCTTCATTTTCTTCTAAGAATTCAAAAACCCTTTCTGCAGCTGCTATCATTGATTGTAACATACTTGAAACCTGTGCAATTTGACCTATTGGTTGTGTAAACTCTCTATTATATTGAATAAAAGATTGAATGTCTCCAACTGTAATTTTCCCCTGAATTGCAAAATATCCTCCAATTATTGCAATTGCAACATATCCAACATTTCCTACAAATTGCATTATTGGATGAATTAAACCAGATAAGAATTGAGATTTCCATGCTGAATGATATAGCTCTTCATTTGCCCTGCTAAATTTCTCTATTGCTTTGTCCTCTCCATTAAAAGCTTTTACAATTGTCTGTCCTCCATATACTTCTTCTACTTGCCCATTTACATGTCCCAGATATTCTTGTTGATTATCAAAATATTTTTGTGATTTACTTACAATTAATTTTACAATAAATCCTGCAATTGGGAATATAATCAAAGATATTATTGTCATTTGTACATTTATTGTAAACATCATTATTAAAACACCTATTATTGTGCAAACTGATGTTATTATTTGTGTTATGCTTTGATTTAAGTTTTGAGATAGAGTATCTATATCATTTGTTATTATTGATAAAACCTCTCCATTCGTTTTTTTATCAAAATAATGCATTGGTAATTTATTTATTTTTCTTGCTAAGTCATTTCTAAGTCTATATGTCAATTTTTGAGCAACAGATGTCATAGTAAATCCTTGAATTACAGAAAATATAGCACTCGCAGCATATAATGCAAGTAAAGTAAGTAGTATTTTCCCTACTTTTCCAAAATCTATTCCACTTCTTCCAGATAATTTACTTATTAGTCCATTAAAAATCTCTGTTGTTGCATTTCCTAAAATTTTTGGTCCAACTATTGAAAAAATTGTACTTCCTATAGCAAAAATGAAAACAATAATTAATGCTATTTTATAAGATGATAAGTAATTTTTTATTAATTTCTTTGTTGTACCTTTAAAATCTTTTGCTTTTTCATTTTGGTTATTGCTACCATTTTGTGGTTTGCGCATTGATCCTCTTGGCATAATTATTTGTCCTCCCTTCCACTATTTTCAAGTTCTTTTTCAGATAATTGTGAAAGTGCTATTTGTTTATACGTTTCACAATTTTGCATAAGTTCTTCGTGTGTTCCTTTTCCCACGATTTTTCCTTCTTCTAAAACAATAATTTGTTCTGCATTCATTATTGTGCTTATTCTTTGAGCAACTATTATTACTGTTTTCCCTGTTGTTTCTTTTGCAAGTGCTTCACGAAGTTTGCTATCTGTTTTTAAGTCTAAAGCAGAAAAGCTGTCATCAAATACTATTATTTCCGGCTCTATTGCTAATGCTCTTGCTATTGATAATCTTTGTTTTTGTCCTCCGGAAACATTGTTTCCTCCTTGTGCTATTTCTGAATTGTATTTTTCCTCTTTATTTTGTATAAATTCTTCAGATTGCGAAATTTGTGCAGCTTTTATCATATCTGAATCATTCATTGATGGCTTTCCATATTTAATATTTGACTCTATTGTTCCAGAAAATAGAACTCCTTTTTGTGGAACAAATCCAATTCTTTGTCTTAGTTTATGTTGAGACACATCTTTTACATTTACCCCATCTACTAAGAGCTCGCCTGATGTTACATCATAAAATCTTGGTATTAAATTTACAACCGTAGATTTTCCACTTCCTGTACTTCCTATTATTGCTGTTGTTTCATTTGGTTTTGCAACAAAGTCTATATTTGTTAAAACTTCTGAATCCGCATCTGGATATTTGAAAGACACATTTCTAAATTCTACATATCCTTTTTTGTTTTCATCAAATTCTTTTTGCTGGCTTCCTGGTTTATCTTTTATCATAGATGAAGCATCTAAAACTTCATTTATACGTCTTGCTGAAACAGCTGCTCTTGGAAGAATTATTGAAAGTATTGCAATAAATAAGAAACTTATTACTATTTGCATTGTATATTGAATAAATGCCATCATATCTCCAACTTGCATTGTTCCTGCATCTATGTTCTTTGCACCAACCCATACAATTAAAATTGTAATTGCATTCATTATTAACATTAAAGCAGGCATCATAATGCTCATTGTATTATTTACGAATACACTATTTTTCATTAGGTCCTTGTTGGCAACATCAAATCTATCTTCTTCTCGCTTTTGTGTATTAAATGCTCTTATTACAGGCATACCTGTTAAGATTTCTCTTGATACAAGATTTAATTTGTCTATTAAATCTTGCATCTTCTTGAACTTTGGCATTGCAACTATAAATAGAATTATCATTATAAATAATATAGCAATTAAAGCAACTCCAATTACCCAAGCCATTGATGTATCACTATTATTAAGTACCATTAAAAAGCCACCTATTCCAATTATTGGTGCATATATAAGTGTTCTAAACATCATTCCAATTAAGTTTTGAATTTGTTGAATATCGTTTGTGCTTCTTGTAATTAAAGATGCAGTAGAAAATTCTCTAAATTCTTTGCTTGAAAATGTTATTACTTTCTTAAATACTTTATCTCTTAATGTTCTTCCAAGTCTTGCTCCAATTCTTGATGCAAGTAGCATAATTCCAATTGCTGAAAGCATAGAAACAAATGCAACTCCAAGCATCTGAAGCCCTGCATATAATATGTAGTCATTTTGTAATTTGTCTGTATTAATTCCTATTTGTTTATACTCTTCTTTTATCTCTGAAATTGCTGCCTGCTCTAAGATGGAATCACTCATTGAATTTATTTTATTTTCTACTTGTGAAAGCATTGTATGTAGCTGAACTTCTGGCATTTGTTTTATTATATCTATTAAATTCTGCTGCTTTATTTTTTCTTGCATTGCTTGAATTTGCATCTCATCCATTGTTTGAGATGAATTACTTGTCATATTCTCTATTATTTGGTTTTTTATTTGCTCTTGTTGTTCTTCGTTATTTAATGTGTATAAAATCATAAGAGGCTTTGACATACTGATATTTAAGCTTTTTTGTTCATCATCACTTAAGTCTTTTTGTACATAAAGTTCTTCATTTTCAATTGCTGGATATTCTTCTAAATAGTTATTATAATCTTCCTCATTTAAGTTGTCCTTTGATACTAAAGTATATTTGCTTAAAATATTTTTATTATCATCTGTAAATAGAAGTAAATTATCCATTTGATTTTTTCTTATTACTTCAGGTGAAGAATTTTCTATTCCTCCTTGTTGTATTCCAATATTTACTATTTTTGAAGTATAGTTCGGAAGTGTTAAGTCTGCCCATGCTTGCAAACATAAAAGCAAGATAATTACTATTACTCCAACTAAAGATTCTTTTAAATTTGTTAATAATTTTATCATTTTTAGGTTTTCTCCTTGTTTTCAATTTCGCTTTAATATTATATGTATTTTAATTTTTAATGTCAAGCAAATAAAATTTGTTTTTATTAAAGATATAAAAAATATTATAAATTTCCCATAATGTTTAAAAGCAGGTTAAACGAATATTTATTCGTTTGACCTGCTTTTTTGTTACCAAGTTCTGTCCATGTATTCAGCAATTTCTTTGTCATAACCTTCTTCATCATCTTCATCAAAGAAGAAATCTAAATCATCTTCATGGTCATGACTTTTTTCGGAAGGTCTGAATAAATAAACAAGCAAACCAGTAACTCCAATTGCTAACGCTCCTGCTACTAAATATTTACTAGCATTCTTCATTGCTTTGTCCTCCATAATAGAAAAGAACTTCTAAACAATTGTAACACATTTATTATACCGTAAATTTACTATATTTTCAAGGTTTCTATATGAATTTATCAAATTTATAGTATTTTTATAATATCTCCAGCTGCTTTATTTTCAGCCTTTGGTATTTGAAGTATTTCAAATTTTGATATTTTATCTCCAAATCTTATTTCTACAATATCTCCAATTTTTACTTCATAGCTTGCCTTTACTGGCTTTCCATTTACATTTACTCTGCCACTATCTACCGCTTCATTTGCAACAGTTCTTCTTTTTATTACTCTTGAAACTTTTAAAAATTTATCTAATCTCATTTCTTTACCTTCTTGCATTTAAATTTTTCGTAAAAAAGGACATCCAATATTGACCTCACCCTTCAGGTTGTCCTTTATAAATCTCTTTTATATGTTCTTATTTCTTCTCTAATCCTTGAAATTAAGTCATTTAATTTCATTTGTCCAATGTCTCCATCTTTTCTAGTTCTTACTCCTACTGTTTCTGCTTCTATTTCTTTATCTCCTATAAGTAACATGTATGGAACTTTATGCATTTGTGCATTACGAATTTTATATCCAACCTTTTCATTTGAACTATCCATATCTACTCTAAAACCTTGTTCATGAAGTTTATTTACTACTTCTTGTGCATATTCTACATGTCTATCTGCAATAGGTAAAACTGTAACTTGCTTTGGTGCAAGCCATACTGGGAATGCTCCTTTGTATTCTTCTATAAGAAATGCTATTGTTCTATCTAAGGAACCTAAAATTGCTCTGTGAATAACAACTGGTCTCTTCTTTTCTCCATCTTCATCTACAAATTCTAGTTCAAATCTCTCTGGTAATTGATAATCTAATTGAATTGTTGATAATGTTACATCATGTCCAATTGCAGATTTTATTTGAATATCTAGTTTCGGTCCATAGAATGCAGCTTCTCCTTTTGCTTCATAGTATTTTACTCCTACTTCGTTCATAACCTCTCGAAGTTCGCTCTCACTTTTCTCCCAAAGTTCATCATTTCCAAAATATTTTTCTTTATTTTCTGGATCTCTTAAAGATAATCTCATTTCATAGTCTGTTAGTCCAAAATCTTTGTATACCTCTAATATTAGATTTAATACATTTTTAAATTCATCTTTTATTTGATATGGTGCACAGAAAATATGTGAATCATTTTGATAGAAATTTCTTACTCTTTCAAGTCCTGTTAGTGTTCCTGAATCTTCATATCTAAAGTCATTTCCTATTTCTGCAATCCTTAATGGTAAATCTTTATAAGAGTGTAAAGTATTTTTATAAATCATCATGTGATGTGGGCAGTTCATTGGTCTTAAAACATATGCCTCATTATCTAGCTCCATTGCAGGGAACATATCTTCTTTGTAATGTTCCCAGTGTCCAGAAGTTTTATATAAGTCTACTGAACCCATACATGGTGTTAAAACATGTTTATATCCATGGTCTAGTTCTTTATTTACAATGTAATCTTGCAAAGTTCTTCTTAATGTAAATCCATTTGGAAGCCACATTGGAAGTCCTTTTCCAACTAAATCATTCATCATAAATATTCCAAGTTCTTTTCCAAGTTTCCTATGATCTCTTTCTTTCGCCTCTTCAAGTTTTTGAAGATATTCATCAAGTTGAGATTGTTTAGGAAATGAAATTCCATAGATTCTTTGAAGCATTTTGTTTTTTTCGTTTCCTCTCCAATATGCTCCAGAAACAGCCAAAAGTTTTACTTTTCCTATTTGTCCAGTAGATTTAACATGAGGTCCTGCACAAAGATCTGTAAATTCGCCTTGTTTGTAAAATGAAATTACTTCATCTTCTGGTAGGTCATTTATTAATTCTACTTTATATGGTTCTTTTTGTTTCTCCATTAATGCTATTGCTTCTCTTCTTGGTAGTTCAAATCTTTCAAGTGGTAAGTCTTCTTTAATTATTTCTCTCATTTCTTCTTCTATTTTATCAAAATCTTCTACAGAAAATTTTACTTCATCTGAATCGAAGTCATAATAAAAACCATTATCTATAGCAGGTCCTATTGTAAGTTTTACTTTATCTCCATACATTCTTTTTATTGCTTGAGAAAGAATATGTGCAGTTGTATGCCAATATGTTTTTTCCTCTACTTCCATCGTTTTTCCACCACTTAATTTTATTTTAAACATTTTTATTCCCCCGTTCTATTTTTATAATTACACATTTTCATTATATTGCGCTGTTTCTGAATTTTCTGTATCATCCGTTATAACTATTGGATTATTTGAATTTGTATTAATTCCAAATAATTCTAATTTTGAATTTACTACTTCTGTTGTTCTTAATGTTAATGCAAACATTAAAGCCTGCAATTGTTCTGTTGTATAATCATTTAATACTCCACAGTTTACATTTCTGATAAGTTCTATAGTTTCTGAGACTGTATCTTTAAATGTTAATTCATCTGAGTAGTTTGCAGTTACTGTATAGTCTTCATCACTTAAAATTATTGTTCCTGTTGTTGTTACTCTATTTCCACTTGCAGTTCCAATATAATCTAAATTTATTTCTACAGTTCTTATATTATCTACATTTAAACTAACATTATAAATAGATTCTCCTTCTGCTCTTGTTTCTGTTTCTTTAATTTCTATTTTACTAAAGTCATCATCCGAATTTAGGTTTTCTACTAATAAATATCTTTCACTATTTGTATCTGTAGATGTACCATAAACTGTGTATTTATATTCATCATTGTAAATTATTTCTGTAGTTATAACTTGCATATTATCAGCATATATTGTTATTTTTAATCCATTAGTTGTTGATTTATTTATTTCATCTATTACATTTTGAATTTGTTTAGTCAAATTATTTACTTCTGTGTAATCTTCATTAAGTTCCAATTCTTTTGCTTTAGTTGCAATTAAATTTAATGTAATACTATCTTGTTTTAATTCTTCTAAACAAGCTATCTCTACTTTTTTTAATTCATCTCCTGTAAGTGTTAATCTGTATGCTGTCGCATTATATGAGGTTTCACCTTTGCTTACAGTTAATTTATCTTTTGTAATTTTAGATTTGTCCACATTTTGTTTTATTATTTCTATATATGTTTCTTTAATGTGTTGTTTTTCTTCATCTGAAATTTCAAATAAATTGTTAGTATCTATTTTTTCGATTTTATTTGAAATAGCAGGAATTTCTTTTATTCCAAGTTTTTGAGCAACAACTTTTAAATTATCATTTTCTACTCCTATAAATGCACTTACAATTTCATCAGATTTTAATGCATATATATTATTGCTTTTAGCATATTCTACATTAAATATATTTTGGTTATCTTTATGTAAATCTATTTTTCCATACGCAGAGTTATTTGTTACATTTGATATATACTCAATATTTGCTTGCCCATTTTGAGAGTTCCCATCACTATTATTAATTTCAAATTTTACATTTCCCGTTAATTCACTTGATTTTTTTGACTTTAAATCTTCTATTTGTGAAAGTTGTGAATTTTTTACATATTTTAAATTGCTTGCAGTTTGTCCTGCATATTTAAAGAATAACATTTCTGTTGGTTTAAATAAATCTGTTTTTAAGTATAAAATTGCTCCACCTATTCCAACTATGGCAATTACTACTAATACACATATTATTATTGTTATTATTTTTTTTCTTTTTTGATTATACATTTTATTTTTCTCCTCTTTGTCTTACAACTTCATATATAACAATTCCTGCTGAAACAGAAGCATTTAGGGACTGAACTTTTCCTTTCATAGGAATTTTTACTAAAAAATCGCAGTTTTCTTTTACTAGTCGACTTATTCCAAAGCCTTCACTTCCAATTACTATTGCAATTGGTCCTTTTAGGTCTTGCTGATTGTAGTAAGTATTTGTATTTATATCTGTTCCACATATCCATAAACCAGCATCTTTAAGTTCTTTTATTGTTTCATTTATATTATTTACTCTTGCAATTTTCATATGTTCTACCGCTCCAGCAGATACTTTATTTACTGTTGCATTAACCATTGCAGACCTTCTTTTAGGAATTACTATTCCGTGAACTCCCGCTGTTTCTGCAGTTCTAATTATTGATCCTAAATTGTGAACATCCTCGATTCCATCTAAAATAACAACAAATGGATCTTCATTTCTTTCTTTCGCAAGATTTAATATGTCTTCTACATCTGAATATTCAAATGGAGGAACGACGGCAATTACACCTTGGTAATTTTCGGTTTGTGCCATTTGTCTCATTTTATATTTATCTATTTCAGAAATTAAAATATTTCTACTTTTTGCAATTGCAATGATTTTGTTTATTGAACCATGTTTTTCTCCAGACTGAACATATATTTTATTTATGTCTTTTCCTGTTTCTAATAATTCAAGTACAGAATTACGACCTTCAACTTGTCCCTCAAAGTTTTTTCCCATATTTGTTTTCTCATCCCTTTCTTTATTAAGTTACAAATCTATAACTAATAGGATTATTTTCAGCATCACTTTACACATCTATTCTATATCTAAAGTTTTATATTTTCAAGTATTACTCTTCATCAAGTTTAAGAACTGATAGAAACGCTTCTTGTGGAATTTCTACATTTCCAATTTCGCGCATTTTTTTCTTTCCTCTTTTTTGTTTTTCAAGCAATTTCTTTTTTCTTGTAACATCTCCACCATAGCATTTTGCAAGTACATCTTTTCTCATTGCAGAAATTGTTTCTCTTGCAATAATTTTTCCCCCAATTACTGCTTGAATTGGTATTGCAAAAAGTTTTCTTGGTATTACTGTTTTTAATTTTTCTACCATTTTTTTTCCACGTTCATAGCTTGAATCTTTATGAACTATAAAAGATAATGCATCTACACTTTCTCCATTTACCCAAATGTCTAGTTTTACAAGTTCTGAGCGTCTATAATCTTTTATTTCATAGTCGAATGAAGCATATCCTTTTGTTCTAGATTTTAATTGATCAAAAAAGTCATATATAATTTCATTTAAAGGCATTTCATAAATTATTGTTACTCTATTTTGGTCTAAATATTTCATGTCTATGTAAATTCCACGTCTATTTTGGCAAATTTCCATTACATTTCCAACAAATTCTTTTGGAGTTAATATTTCGGCTGAAACATAAGGCTCTTCCATATATGAAATTTCTGCCTGTGGTGGCAAATCTGATGGATTGTATAATTCAATCATTGTTCCATCTGTTTTATATACTTTATAAATAACAGATGGAGACGTTGTTATAAGTTGAAGGTCAAATTCTCTCTCTAATCTTTCTTCTATAATTTCCAAATGTAAAAGTCCCAAAAATCCACATCTAAAGCCAAATCCCAGTGCAGATGATGTTTCTGGCTCATATTCTAAAGCAGCATCATTTAATTGCAATTTTTCTAGTGCTACTTTTAAATTTTCGTAATCACTTCCATCCATTGGATATAATCCACAATAAACCATTGGATTTACTTTTTTATATCCTGGTAGTGGCTCTTTTGCTCTATTATTTTTTAATGTAATTGTATCTCCAACATGAACATCTGATAAACTTTTTATACTAGCTGCTATATAACCAACCTCTCCTGCAATAAGCTCATTGCATGAAGCATAAGTTCCTGGTTCAAAATGTCCAACTTCTGTGACTGTAAATGTTTTATTAGCCATCATAAGTTCTATCTCATCATTTACTTTAACTCTTCCATTTTTTACTCGAACATACGCTATTGCACCTTTGTAATCATTATATATAGAATCAAATATTAAACACTGAAGTGGCGAGTTTTCATCTCCTGTAGGTGCTGGCAAATCTGTAACAATTTTTTCTAAAACCTTATCTACATTTAGTCCAGATTTTGCAGAAATGCAAGGTGCATTTTCTGCTTCTATTCCTATTATATCCTCTATTTCTTTTTTTACTTCATCTGGTCTTGCATTTGGCAAATCTATTTTATTTATTACTGGCAATATTTCAAGATTATTGTCTAGTGCCAAATATACATTCGCAAGTGTTTGAGCTTCTACTCCTTGGCTACTATCTACCACTAAAATTGCTCCATCACAGGCAGCTAAACTTCTTGATACTTCATAGTTAAAATCTACATGACCTGGCGTATCTATTAAATTAAGCTCATATTCATGTCCATCTTTTGCTTTATATTTCATTTGAACTGCTTGAGATTTTATTGTAATACCACGCTCTTTTTCTATATCCATATTATCTAATACTTGTTCTTGCATTTCCCTTTTTGAAAGAACTCCTGTCATTTCAATTAGTCTATCTGCAAGTGTAGATTTTCCATGGTCTATATGTGCAATTATACTAAAATTTCTAATGTATTTCTTTTTGTCTTCCAACATAATTCTCCTAATTCAAAAAATTTACACCAATATTCTATCATATTAAGCTTTTAAAATCAACAAAAAAGAAGCATGATTAATAGATTTTATAATTCATAAATTTAAAAAGTAAATTCTAGTTCATGCTTCTTTTTTTATACTTTTATTTTATATCCTTTAATTTTCTATATTTTATGTACACAACTATTCCAATCCCAAAAATCAAAATTGTTGCAAATGAAATTTCAGCTTTACTACCTGTTTGCGGAATTGCACTTGTTGCAACTGTATTATCTCCTGTTGTAGATGGTCGTATGATTTCTGAAGTTTTATCTACTGAAGCAGGTCCTAATGTTGAAATTGTATTAGTTGTTGTATTTATTTCTTGTAAATTTAAACTATTATTCTTATTTTCATTATTTTTGTTTGTGCTGTTATTATTTGTATTACCACTTGCATTGCTATTTTCATCATCTTTAACTTTATTTATAGTAAATGCTTTTATTGTGCTATTAGCATTATATGTATCTGGTTTTATTTCTTCAAGTTTTGACAAATCTGCAATATCTGTACCATTTTCAAATCCAACTTCACTTAAATAAAAACATTTTCCAGTTTCAATTTTGGCCACATCATACATTGTATTTGGTAAATTTGCTTCAATTGAAAAGCTGTTTGCTCCATTTCGTTTTCCTTCAAATTCTATTACAACAGCAAAATTGTTTGAATTTATCTTTAGTGGTTGAGCAAACTCTAAGGTATGATATCCCTTTTCAAGAAGCTCAGTTTCTCCATTTTTTAGTTCAACTGCTTGCATGTTATCTTTTTTCATACTTGTTCCATTTAAGTTTACATAAACTTTGCATTTATTTGTTTCTGGAATATGAACAGAAACCTCAGTTAAATATTCATTATTGGATGTTTTTTTACTAAATATATTTCCTAAATAAAATTTGGATAAACTTGTTGAAATTATTGCATCTTGTCCATATATGTTATATTGATAAATATTATCATAATTTACGGTGTCTGATGCTTTTATTATTCCAAATAAACCAGAATAAATATTTACATCTTCATAAGATATGTACATAAGTCCATTGTTACCAACCTTGATGTATACCTTGTCCCCATTTATTGTACCATTGGTCATAGTTGTTATTATTTTGTCTGCATACTCGTCAGGTATATCAGTGTATTGCGTCCATCCATTTTTGGTGCAAGTATCTGTATAAGCTGCAAAATATATTTTCTTAATATTTGTTCTATATTCAACCAAGTCTTTTTCAATTTGCTCGCCTAATGAATTCTTAACTATCCATGCTCCGTTACTAGTTGGTCTATGGCTTTCTTTAAAGTTTGAAACAGGGTAATTATCATCCCATCCTATTATTGAAACAGCATGATTTGCTGGATATTTTTCTTCGTCGTCACAATACCAAGCTCCTGTATCATTATTATAATACTCTGCAAAAATTTCTGCTCCATGAACACTTGCTGCAACAGCTCCATATTTTTTAATATGATTTTTTATTTGGTTTTTAAATTCCTCTGTTACATCAGATGTTTTATAAGAAGGAAAATCAATTGTGTCATAAATTTGTGCAGTAACTGTTTTATTTTGTATCTTACTAATATCTATTTCTTCTGTTGTATCTTCATAAGGCATATCACTTTCTGCTACAGGTCCTATTCCATTTGTTAAATATGCAAGGGCAATTATAAAATTACCATTATCACTTGGTTCTCTATTAAAACCATAAGTGTTAATTTTATTATTTAAAAATTTTCTGCTTGTTGCGTAATTCATGTGCATCTCTGAAAAATCATATACTTCATTCTTGCTATTTGTTAATGCCAAATTTGTTTCAAGTGATGTCAAAGTTGAAAATGCCCAGCAAGCAGAAGTTTTCTTTTGGTCTTTAACAACTACATTATTTGGAATAACATCTTTTAAAGAAAAATAGCTTTCCAAAGTGTTTGCATATACACTTACTCCTGATGTTAGTAATAATACTGTTGTTATTAAAAAAACTAAAAAACTTTTTTTGACTTTATCCATTCTAAATTACATTCCTTTCTAAAAGGCACACAAAGGTTTTAAAAAAATAATTGTAATTATTTTTCAAACTATTTCCTATCATTTCAAAATTCCACTTTAATTTTATTATTAATTAAAATCAAAGTCAACATGTTTAATCTAATTGTTATTAGTTTGTAATATTTCTGTAACAATGCTTTCTGTATCTAGTTTGTGTATTTTTTCAAGTTCAGATATTTTTCCATGTTCAATAAATTTGTTATCCCATCCAAATGACTTAAATTTTATTCCATCAATGTTATTTTTAATAAGCAGGTCTTCAATATATGAGCCAAATCCGCCACTTAAGATGTTATCTTCTATTGTAAATACATTTTTTGTTTTTTTAGCAGATTTCAAAATATTTTCGTCATCTAATGGTTTAGCAAATCTAGCATTTATAACTTCAACAGATTTACCTCTTTCCTCTAGTATTTTTGCAACTTGAATTGCTCTTGATGCCATTCTTCCAATTGCAATAATTGTTATATCTTTACCTTCCTGCATTATTTCAGATTTACCAAGTTTTATTGACTCTTCCTTAAGTAGTTCCACCTTCTCTTCACTGCCACGTGGGTATCTGATTACACATGGTTTTTTTAACTTTACAGCAAATTCTATCATTTTCTCTAATTCGTTAAAGTCTTTTGGCGCCATTACTGTTAAATTTGGTATAATAGAGAAAAAAGATAAATCAAAAATTCCTTGATGTGTTTCTCCATCTTGACCTACTACTCCTGCTCTATCTACACACATAATAACTGGCAAATTTTGCAAACATACATCATGAATTACCTGATCAAATGCTCTTTGATAAAAAGATGAATATATTGGAACAACAGGAATAAAACCTTCTTTAGCCATTCCAGCTGCCATTGTTATTGCATGTTGTTCTGCAATCCCAACATCAAAAAATCTTTCTGGAAATTTATTTTTAAATTCTCTTAATCCTGTTCCATCTGTCATTGCTGCAGTTATAGCAACAATTTTTTCGTTGTTTTTTGCAAGTTCTATAAGTTTATTTCCAAAAACTTTTGAATAAGTCTTTTTTTTAGGTACTGTAGGCTTTCCTGTTTCTTTATTAAACGGCCCTGTTGAATGAAATAAATCAGGATTTTTCTCTGCAGGCTCATATCCTTTTCCTTTTTTTGTTATTATATGAACCAAAACAGGTTGTTCCTTTTCTTTTCTAGCTAGATTTAAAATCCACTCAATTCTTTCAATATCATGTCCATCTACTGGTCCTAAATATTTAAATCCTAAATCTTCAAAAAGCATATTTGGTAGCATCAGCTGCTTTAAACTATATTTTATTCTTCTCGCAAGACGAATAACATGAGATCCAAAACCTGGTATTTTTTCCAATATTTTTCTAATAAAATTATTTGATTTTTTATATAGTCTTTTTGTTCTAAATTTTGTTAGAAATGTTGAGATGCCACCAACATTTTTTGAAATACTCATCTCGTTGTCGTTTAAAATTACTATTAGCCTTGTTCTGCTATTTCCTGCATCATCTAAGGCTTCCAATGCCATTCCACCTGTTAAGGCTCCATCTCCAATTACAGCTATAACATTGTTATCCTCTTTTTTTAAATCTCTTGCTCTTGCCATTCCAAGTGCTGCAGAAATTGATGTACTACTATGTCCTGTATCAAAACAATCATATTCAGATTCCTTTGCTTTTGGAAACCCAGACAAACCATTTAATTGTCTTAATGTTGAAAATTTATTTTTCCTTTTCGTTAAAATTTTATGTACATAGGTTTGATGTCCTACATCCCAGACTATTTTATCTTTTGGCATATTAAAAACGCTGTGAAGTGCTATTGTAAGTTCCACAACTCCTAAATTTGATGCTAAATGTCCACCTGTTTTAGAAACAGTATCTATTATTTTTTCTCGTAATTCTTGTGCAAGCTTTTCCTTTTGCTTATAACTAAGTTTTTTTATATCATCTGGCTCATTTATGCTATCTAACAGTTTTTCATCCATTTCTCTTTTCATTCCTTTTTTAAGTCATATACTTTAGTTCAAAAATAATTGTTATTTTAGGTCGAAATAAGTTTAATTTTTTCAGTTCCATTTTTCTTTTATTTAAGCATAACACTTAAAAGTAAGCATGCAAAAACTGGTACTGTAATATTATCTGTTCCTTTTACTGAGATAGCTTCTATAACTGTAACACTAATTGCTAAAAGTATAGCCTTCAAAAGCCACATTGGAGATGCAATACTTGCTAAAAACACTGCTGCAATTAAAAAAGAAATAAAGAACATTGTACATGAACCTGCTAGTGTTTTTTGAGAATTTCCTATTTTATATGAAAAACTTTCAATACTTCTTCCAATTATAGCAGCAAGTCCATCTCCATATCCCATTATTAGAACTGCACATAAGCCTATTTCTGGTCTACGTATTATTCCAAATGTGTATATCGAAAGTAATAGTAATGAAATTGCATAATAAACAGTTCCAAGACCGTCGTTTTTTTCTCTTTCCATTACATCTATTAAGTCTTTTTTGTATGAAATATAATTTATAATTACAAAGCTAAGTGGAACAATTGATGCCCAAATTGCATTCTTAAAAAAATACATTGCAATAAACCACCAGTTTGCAAGCATAATGTGTATAAATTTTCTACTTGCTTCTTTTCCTGCTTTTTCAAAAAATTTTGCTGCAACAATTATAACTGCTATAAATAAATACGAAAGTATAATTCCTGCCAAATTTTTCATTTTTGATTTAATTCCTTCCCAAGGTACAAATTAGTTTGCAAAAGAATCAAATTATTATAATTACTTTTCAACCTTAAAATACCTTTAAATTTTATTGCCTCTTTAATATATCACATTTTATTGTATTTTTCTACTAAATATTACATTTTTATTTCAATTTGATAATTTTCCTTGAAATTGAACATAATTTATACTATAATAATAGAGGTTTAAATTTTATGAAAGGGAGATTTTATTATGAAAAACAAATTAAAAATTATTTTTTCAGCTATAGTTTTATTAGCAATGTTTTCTACAACTTGCTTTGCTGCAACAACAAGTTCTAAAAATGCAAAACTTGAAATTGTAGAAAACAATGTATGCACAATAAATATTCAAGATACTGCCACATTTGAAAAGAAAATTTCTTCTTATGATTTAGAAAAAAAAGAAATTAATTTACAATTAACAGTCACAAATACTGCAGATGAAATATTTAATAAACCAACAGAAGTTATGTTTGTTTTGGATAATTCATTAAGTATGAGAGAAAATGAGGTATCTAATGGAGTTACACGTATGGATGCTGTTACAGAATCTGCCAAAAAATTAGCAAATAGCTTGCTTACAAGTAAATATGTTAAAATTGGTGTTGTCAGCTTTTCTACAGATGATGACAATAGAGGTCAGCTTACAGATGCAAGATTAATAACATCACCTTCTAATGATTCAAATACTGTTATAAGTGCAATTACTTCTGTTGCAAATAGTAAACTTGGTTCTTGGACAGATATTGAAGCAGGTTTAACACTTGGTGGACAAAGCTTTACCAACTGGGCTGAAGATAAATATATAATTTTATTAACAGATGGTTTTCCAAATGTTTCACTTGGAAGTTCAAATATTAAATATTCTGGGGATACAGCAAAAAATACACTTAATAAAATTAATTCATTAAAAGCTGATGGAATTAAAATATTAGCAGTAATGACAGGCGTTAATGGTTCTACAGTTGAGACTCAGTCTGGATTAACATATAAAAAACTTGCAGAGGAAGTCTTTGGAACAGAAGAAAATCCAACAGTTGAAAGGTTCTATTTTATTGATGACAGTAAAATTGAAAATACGATTGCAAATACAATATTAAGTAATATAAAAGAAGAAACTAATTCTACACTAACAAATTTAAAAATTTATGATTATTTTCCTCAAGAAATTATAAATAATTTTGATTTTAGCTATGTTGCAAAACCTACAAAAGGTGATATTTCAGCAGATATAGATTTGCAAAATAATATGATAGTATGGACAATCCCTGAACTAAAACCTCAAGAAACTGCAACAGTTACTTATAAATTAAAATTAAAAGATAACATTGAGACGGAAATTTTAGATAAAATTTTAAACACAAATGCAAAAGTTGATATTACAGCAGATCAAATAAAGACGGATGATGGCTCAAATATTCTAACATCTGATGTAACTCCAAAGGTTAAAGTTACAAAACCAGAAAAGCCTGAACAACCTAAAGTAGATAATACCGTTGCAAATACAGTAATTCCACAAACAGGATCAGGTTCATTTGTTAACTTCATAATTGCTATTTCAGTAATAAGTTTAATAGTTTCAGGAATTAGATATTATTTATTATATAGAAAAGATGTAAAATAATTTTATAGCGCAGTCTTAAAAAGGCTACGCTAGCATATATTGGGGTATCGCCAAGCGGTAAGGCATCGGACTCTGACTCCGACATTTCCTGTGTTCGAATCACAGTACCCCAGCCAAATTTATTTATATTCTTCAATTATGTCATTTAAGCATGTAACACATTTAGCGCCTTGTTTTATTAAATTATTGGTTCCTTGCGAATTTATACTTGTTACATTTCCGTGGAATTGCAAAAACATTTTTCCCTTGTTCTAGCGCAAAATCTACAGTGGTCATTGTACCGCTTTTGTTTTTTGCCTCAACAACAATTACACCAGATGAAATGCCACTAATGATTCTATTCCTTGCTGGAAAATTTAGTTTTTCTGCCTTTTCATTTGGTACATATTCTGAAACAATTACTCCACCTTTTTTTATAATTTCATTTGCTAATTTAATATTTTCTTTTGGATAAATATTACAAATTCCGCTTCCAATAACTGCTATAGTTTTTCCATTTTCGCTTACTGTTGCATTTTGAGAAATTCCATCTATTCCCCTTGCTAGTCCACTTATTGTGGTTATTTTTTCTTTTGCAAGTGTTTTTCCAAGTGTTTGAGCTACCCTTTTTCCATATTCTGAACAATCTCTGCAACCTATTATTGCAAGTGAAAAATCGTTTAAAATCCTTTTATCTCCTTTTACATATACACAAATTGGTTTATCATATATTTGCTTTAAATTTTTAGAATAAAATTCATCTTCTAATGTAATTAGTTCTATATTTTCTTTTTTCATCTGTTGTTCTATTTTTTCTAAATTAAATTTATATTTTTCATCTAAGATTTCATTTGCAATCTTCTCTCCTATTCCATCTATACTTAATAACTCTTCTTTTTTTAATTTCCAAATTTCTTTTGGAGAAATATATATATTTAATAATTTTTGAATTCTTACACTTCCTAAATTTTTTATTCTAGAAAGCCATATCCAATACTTTAAATTTTCCATTTGTTTCCTTTCATTTTAAATTTAAAAGCTTATTGCAATAAATTTTAGTAATTTTCCAAATATTTTGTTGCAATAATAACATTATTCATAAGCATTGCAACTGTTAATGGTCCCACTCCCCCTGGCACTGGACTAATATATGATGCTTTATTTTTAACATTTTCAAAATCAACATCACCTACAATTTTACCTTGTTCATTTTTGTTTATTCCTACATCTATTACAACTGACCCATCTTTTATCATATTTTCTGTAACAAGTTTTTCTTTTCCAACAGCAGAAATTAAAATATCTGCTGTTTTCGTAATTTCTTCTATATTCTTTGTTTTTGAATGACAAATTGTAACTGTTGCATCTTCATTAAGTAAGCACTGTGCAAGCGGCTTTCCAACAATGTTGCTTCTTCCTAAAATTACTACATTTGCACCTTCCAAATTTATATTATATTCTTTTAATAATTTAATAATCCCCTGTGCTGTACAAGATATAAAGGTTTGTCTATTTAATACCAATCGACCAATATTTATAGGTGAAAATCCATCTATGTCTTTTCTATAATCTATTTGTGCAAAAGCTTTATAAATATCTAATCCTTTTGGCAATGGGCTTTGAAGAAGTATTGCATGTATATCCTCTCTTTTATTTAGTTGTTCTATTGTTTTCAATAATTTGTTCATTGTTATATTTTCATCTAGTAAAATTTCTTCAAATAATATTCCTGTTTCATAACATGCTTTTGTTTTATTTCTTATATAAATTTGAGATGCCTTATTATTTCCAACACTAATAACTGCAAGCTTTGGATATATATTTTTCCTATTTAATTTTCTTACATCTTTCTTAACTTGCATTTTTATATTTTTAGCAAGTTCTGTTCCATTCATAATAATAGCTGACATTTTTCTTTTCCTTTTTTCCATTTTTTTACATTTTTATTATATTCTATTTAAACAAAAATATCAATATTTATTTACAAATTTGTGAAATTGCTATACAATAATTTATGTGAAAATAACTCGAAAATATTTGCATACAAAAATTTATATAAAAATAGGAGAATAAAATATGACAACATATATTTCAAAGTCTGAACAAGATACACACAATTTTGCCAAAGAATTTGCTAAAGGACTTCATAAGGGCGATATTGTCGTTTTAACAGGAGAACTTGGTTGTGGAAAAACAAAATTTACAGGTGGAATTCTTTCTTATTTTGGACTTGAAAATGAAATTTCTAGTCCAACATTTACAATCGTCAACGAATATAAAAATGATAATGTAATAATCTATCATTTTGATGTATATAGACTCGAAGATACTGATGAATTTTACGCTATCGGAGGAGAAGATTACTTTGAAAATGGAATTTGTATTATTGAGTGGGGTGAAAAAATTGAGGAAATTTTACCAAAACATTATACAAAAATTACATTCTCAAAATTAAATGAAAATGAGACTTATAGAAAAATAAAAATAGAGAAATTTTAAAATTTCTCTATTTTTAAAATTCTTCATTACTTTCTGTTAACTCATTTTGAATTATAGTTTGAACAATATTTGCCGTTTTATAACTATTATTATTCTTTAATACATAATCATATATACCTATTTTTGACTCCTCGTATTCAAATCTGTTTAGGCGTAAATCAATCTCTTCTTTACTTGGTTTATCAATTCTATTTTCAAGTCTTTTTCTTAATATTTCTTTTGGTACTTTTAGAAATATTGTAATTACTTTGGTATCTTCTTTTAATAAATTTACTAGATTTTCAACACCATTTACCTCTATGTCTTTTATTATTATTTTTCCGTTCGCTATTTTTTCATTCATAAGTTTTCTAGATGTTCCATAATAATGGTCATGATGAATATCATATTCATATAATTCGTTATCTTTAATCATTCTTTCAAATTCTTCTTTTGTTACAAAATTATATGTAACTCCTGGTATATCTCCTGGTCTTTGCTGCCTTGTTGTATAAGATGGAAGTGACTCTACATTCTCCATTCTTCTTATCAATTCTTTTTTTATTGTATCTTTTCCTGCTCCAGATACTCCTGATAATAATACTAGCATTTCTATTTTCCTTTCACTAAAAATTTAAAGGCATGATATGCATGCCTTATTTTTCTTCTTCATTTTCCGCTTTTTCTTCTTTATTTTCGTTTTCTTGTTTTTGTGTTTGGTAATCTTTTTTTTCTATTTTTACTTTTCCTTCTGCTATTTCATTTGCTGCAATTGTAACAGGTGATTCATCCTCAACATCTGTAAGTTTTGGACTTCCACTTGCTATCTGCCTTGCCCTTTTTGCTGTTGCAATGACTAATCTAAATTTATTATCATGTGTTTTGTTTAAAAGTTCTGCTGTTGTTGGTTTTACCATCATAACTTATAACTCCTCCTTTATATTTATATTTCACTAATATCATTTGCTTTTTTTAATATCTCTTTTTTCATTTTGCTGTAAATTATAATTGATTTTAATACATAATAAATTGCAAAAAACATTGAAATTGTATTTACTATATATATAAATTTATCTGTATATTTAATACTTATAAAAATACTAAGTAATGTACAAATTGATAATGCTAAACTTTCTATTCCATGAATTGCTATTTGATCATTATCCTTTTTGTATGATATTTCAAATAGAACTATCGTTATTATTAATAATAAAACACTAGCTATTTGGATTATCTTTGTAAAAATTGTTTCATCAAAATTTATAAATGCTATATTTAATAAGACGAAGTATACTACAACTATTATTGCAAGTATTATGTTTTTAAATACTTTTTCAATTATTCCTCCGCGTTTATTTTTTGGAAGAATTCTTTGTTTTTTCAGCTCTTTACCAACTGCCTCCAACTCTATTTCTTCTATTGACTTTCTATCATTTTGTATTAGGCTTTTATTTTCTTTTTTGTTCTTTTCTTTATCTGTCTTTTTACTTTCTTCCTTTTCAATATTTTCTAGTATAGCTTCTTTTATATCTTCTGCACTTGTTTTTTCATTTATTTCATATATTTCATCATTTTCTGGTTTCTTTTTAGTTGTTTTTTTGAGCTCTGATTTTTCTTCATTTTTATTGTTAAAATCATATTTTTTTATGTCTTTTAGGTTTCCAAATATTTCGTCTTCAAATTCTCCTTTTGCTTTTGTTTTGTCTTTTTTTTCTTTTGTGCCTTCAATATTTTCAATGCCTTTTTCTTTTTCTTCTTCTTCATAAAGATTATCGTCTAAATGAATTTTTAGAAAAGGCTCATTTAATTTTTTTTTGGTTTTTTTTAGATTTTTTTCTTCTTCAATTTCTGAAACTGTTTCACTTTTATTTGTTGCTATTTTACTCTTTGTTGCTGTTATTCTTTTTGAAGTTTTACTTTTAGGTGTTTCTTCTTTCTTTGTCGAATCTTTTGAAGTTGTTTTTTTTCTTGTTTTTGGTGCTTTAGTCTCTTTGTCAGCTTTCCCCTGAGTTGTTTTTTCCTTTTTGATTTTGTCTTTTTCTGTTTTTCTAGTAGTTTTTTTAGGTTCTTCTTCTTCTTTTGAAGTTGTTGTCTTTTTTTTGGTTGTTGCTTTTGTTTCTTTACTTTCTGTAATATTTTTCTTTCTAGTTGTGGATTTTTTAGCTTCTTTTTTTTCTTTTAATTCTTCTGTTTTTTTAGTTCTAGGCACTTTTAATCCCCCTTTATATTAATTTTCTAATTCATATATTATATTCGACACCATTGCTATTGGCGCTGTTTCTGTCCTTAGAATTCTTTTCCCTAGTGTTACTATTTTTGCCCCATTTTCTTTTAATGTCTCAATTTCTTGGAACTCTATTCCTCCCTCTGGTCCTATTAAAATTCCAATTTCATATTCTGTTTGTTTTGGCAATTTCTTTAGTTCTTGTTTTAATGTTTGTTCTGTTTCTTCTTCATATGCAACTAAAAATAAATCATAGTTTTGTAATTCTATGTTTTTTATTTCTGTAATATTCTCTATTTTAGGAATTCTGTCTCTTTTACTTTGTTTTGCTGCTGCCTCTGCTATTTTTTGCCATCTTTCTATTTTCTTTTCTGAATTTTTTTCTTCTAATTTTACTATGCATCTTGAAAGTTCTGTTGGAATTATTCTGCTTATTCCTAGCTCTGTTGTTTTCTGTATAATTAACTCCATTTTATCTGCTTTAGGCAATCCTTGGTATAAGTCAATTTTAACATTTGATTCTGTACTTATATTTAACTTTTCTGTAATTTCAGCTATAATTTCTTCTTTTTGAATTTTTTTTATTTTTGCAATATAGTTTTCAGAATTTTCCATATTACATATTTGTATTTTTTCGTCTATTTGCATGTGAAGCACATTTACAATATGTTTAATATCTTCTCCTATTATAGATACTTGATTATTATTTATTTGTTTAGTTTTTACAAAAATTTTTTGCATACTCAAATTTTCCTTTTCTTTGCAATTATACCACAAATTTATTTGAATGCAAATGAATTTATATAAATACATTCCATATTTTTATACATATATCCATATTATAGCACAATATACCATAAAAATCAAAAAATATATCTCAACAACAAAAAAATCATCAGTAGAACTACTGATGATTTTTTATCCAAATATTCCTCTTTTTTTTACTGGAGGTTGTTCATTCATTGTTTTAGCAAGTTCTACAAGTAAATCTCTTTGTTCTTTTGTAAGTCTCTTTGGGACTTGAACTTGTACTGTAAATACAAAGTCACCTTGATATGTACCATTTACAGATTTAAATCCTTTATTTCTGATTATGAATTTTGTTCCTGTTTGTGTTGCTTCTGGAATTCTATATTTTTCCTTTGTTCCATCTACCATAGGAATCTCTAGTTCTGCTCCTAATGTTGCTTGTGTAAATGTAATTGGAATATCACACAATACTTTGTTTCCGTCTCTTGTAAAAATATTATGTTTTTTAACTCTAACAACAATGTATAAATCTCCTTTTGAGCCTCCTCTTACACCTGGCTCTCCTTCTCCTCTTAATACTATTGTTTGATTATCATCTATTCCAGCTGGTATTTTTATTTTAATTTTGGCTTGTTTTCGTTCTGTTCCTTTTCCATGGCAATTTTCACAAGGTTGTTTTATTACTTTACCTGTTCCATGGCAATTTGTGCATGGTCTTTGAGTTTGCATTTGCCCTAATATTGTTGTTTGGACTTGTCTTATTGAACCTGTTCCATGGCATATACTACACGTCTCTATTGTTGTTCCTGGCTTTGCTCCACTTCCATGACAAACGCTACATTCTTCGTTTCTGTTTAAGACTATTTCCTTCTCACATCCCAAATAAGCATCTTCAAAGCTAATACTTATGTTTGCTTTTAAATCTGCTCCTTTTACTGGTCCATTATTTGCTCTTTGCCTTGAAGAAAACCCACTTCCTCCAAAAAATGATGAGAATATATCTCCTAAGTCTCCAAAATCATCAAATCCAGATGTTGTATATGAGTAATACCCACCTTGTCCGAAAGGTCCTTGACCACCTCCAAATCCTTGTGATGGATCTGCAGTTCCGAATTGATCATAATTTCTTCTTTTTTGTGGATTAGATAATACCTCGTAGGCTTCATTTACTTCTTTAAATTTTTCTTCTGCCTCTTTTTTGTTATCTGGGTTTGCATCTGGATGATATTTTTTTGCAAGTTTTCTATATGCTTTTTTTAGTTCCTCATCTGTTGCTGTTTTGCTAACTCCAAGAACTTCATAATAATCTCTTTTTGTTGCCATTATAGCCTCCAACTTTAATATTAGAAATTAGGGTAATTTCTCGAATTACCCTTGTTCCACTTTTGTGTTATTTGTTGTCTTTATTTCCGTCATCTTCTACTTTGTAATCTGCATTATATACATTTCCATTTTCATCTGTTTTTGGACCTTCAGCATTTGCATTTGCTTGATCATTTGCTGCTCCGTTTGCTTGTGCTTGCGCTTGACTATATATTTTTTCAGATACTGCATAGAATGCTGTTGTTAATTTTTCCGTTGCAGAACGAATTGCTTCTGTGTCAGTTCCTTCAAGTGCTTTTTTAACATTTGCAATTTCTGTTTCAACTTTTGCTTTCTCTTCTCCGCTTACCTTGTCTCCTAATTCATTTAATGTTTTCTCTGAATTGTATACTAAGCTTTCTGCATTGTTTCTAACTTCTATTTCATCTTTCTTCTTTTTATCTTCTTCAGCATGTGCCTCTGCATCTTTAACAGCTTTCTCAATATCTTCATCTGTTAAGTTAGTAGATGCTGTAATTGATACATTTTGCTCATTTCCTGTTGCCATATCTTTTGCAGATACATGAACTATACCATTTGCGTCTATATCAAATGTTACTTCAATTTGTGGTACTCCACGTGGTGCTGCTGGAATTCCTGTTAATTGAAATCTTCCTAATGTTTTGTTATATGCAGCCATTTCACGTTCACCTTGTAATACATGAACCTCAACTGATGTTTGACCATCTGCTGCTGTTGAGAATATTTGCGATTTCTTTGTTGGTATTGTTGTATTTCTTTCAATTAATTTTGTAAATACACCACCATATGTTTCAATACCAAGTGATAGAGGTGTAACATCTAGTAATACTAGATCCTTAACATCTCCAGATAGTACACCTCCTTGAATTGCTGCACCTATTGCAACACATTCATCTGGGTTTATTCCTTTATCTGGTTCTTTTCCTGTTATTTTTTTAACCATTTCTTGAACACATGGTACACGAGTAGATCCTCCTACTAATAATACTTTATGAATATCTGCAGATGTTATTCCTGCATCTTTCATTGCTTGCTCAACTGGTCCTCTTGTTGCATCTACTAAGTCTGAGATTAGTTCTTCAAATTTAGCTCTTGATAATGTAATATCTAGGTGTTTTGGTCCTGTTGCATCTGCAGTAATAAATGGTAAATTTATTTGTGTTTGTTGCATTCCTGATAATTCTATTTTAGCTTTTTCTGCAGCTTCTTTTAGACGTTGCATTGCCATTTTATCCGTACTTAAATCTATTCCATTTGATTTTTTAAATTCTGATACTAGGTAATCTATAATTCTTTGGTCAAAGTCATCTCCACCTAAATGTGTATTTCCGTTTGTTGCTAAAACTTCAAATACTCCATCTCCAATGTCTAGTATAGAAACATCAAATGTTCCCCCACCTAAATCATAAACCATTATTTTTTGATCCTGGTCTTCTTTGTCCATACCAAATGCAAGTGCTGCTGCTGTTGGTTCGTTTATAATTCTTAATACTTCAAGTCCTGCTATTTTTCCTGCATCTTTTGTTGCTTGTCTTTGACTATCTGAAAAGTATGCTGGAACTGTAATAACGGCTTGTGTTACTTTTTGTCCTAAATAGTTTTCTGCATCTGTTTTTAGCTTTTGTAAAATCATTGCAGATATTTCTTGTGGAGAGAATGTGTCTCCATCAATATTTACTTTTTCATTTGTACCCATTTTTCTTTTTATTGAAATTATTGTATGTTCTGGATTTGTAACTGCTTGACGTTTTGCAATTTGTCCTACAAGTCTTTCACCATTTTTTGAAAATGCAACTACAGATGGTGTTGTTCTATTTCCTTCTGCATTTGGTATAACAACTGGTTCTCCTCCTTCCATAACTGCTACACAACTATTTGTTGTTCCTAAGTCAATTCCTATGATTTTTCCCATAATTAAATTCCTTCTTTCTTTGAGTTTTATTCCTCAATATTTATTTTCTTATTTTAATAAAATTTGTTTATTTTTTCTTATGTTTTATATCTTAAAATTAATAACTATTTTTAATTTGCTACAACAACCATTGAATGTCTAATAACTTTATTTCCAATTTTGTAGCCTTTTCTATATTCTTCTTTAATTTCTTTTTCTCCTAAATTTTCATCTACAACAGAAGCTACTGCTTCATGAAGACTTGGATCAAATGTTTGGCCAACAGCTTGTATTTCTTCAACTCCATTTGCTGCTAGAACGTCTTTAAATTGTCTTAATACAAGTTCTACTCCACGCTTATATGCTTCATCTTGTGTTTCCGCGTTTACTGCTTTTTCAAGGTTATCTATTACTGGAAGCAAAGATAAAAATATATCTGAAACTAATGAATTATATAGTCCATCTCTTTCTTTTGAACTTCTTTTTTTGAAGTTATCAAATTCTGCCATTAGTCTTTTTAGTCTATCTTCCTGTTCGTCTAATTTTTGTTTCTGCAGAATAATTGTATCTTGAAGTTTTATATTTTCATTTTTTTCTTTTTCATAAGAGTCTTTGTTAGTTACTTCTTTTTCATTTTTTTCTTCTTGCTTTTTATTTTCCCTCGCTTCATTTTTGTTTTCTTCTCCCATTTTAAATTTCATTCCTCCTTTTAAATATAAACTTTATTGAGAAAGACTTCATGCAAAACATTTTGTTTTTTTCTATTGTTTGCTTATTTCTGTATTGTTGTTATTTTTGTTCTCATTAAGTTTCTTACTTATATATTTCATTACAGATATAACTTTTGAATAATCCATTCTTTTTGGTCCAATAATTCCTATAGTTCCCATATCTTTGTTTCCAATTTTATGTTTAAATGTAACTATGCTAAAATCTTTTAGTTCTTCTTTGTCATTTTCGTCTCCAATGTAGACATTTATATCTTTTGCAACTCCTGAATCTAAAATATCTGATATAACATCTTTTTCGTCTAAAACATTTACAAAATTTTTAGCTAGTTCCAAGCTTTTAAATTCTGGCAAGTCAAATGATTTATTTGCTCCTTCTAAATATACCCTATCTGTTTCTTCCACTATTTTATTTATTTGCTCTATTATAGGTTTTATTACTCTTACACTATATCTAATTTCTGATAAAATATATTCTTCCATTGGCTTATCTATTTTCGAAAGTGGCTTTCCTTTAAGTTTTGAATTAAATAAATTATTAAGTGTTTCAACTTGACTTTGAGTAATATCTTCATCATATTTAATAATTGTTTCTTTGACCATTCCACTGTCTGTGACAATTACCACCATTAGCATCCTGCTTCCTAAAAGAACAAATTTTATTTCTTCTATGAGTTGTTGTTCTGCTTTTGGTCCAATAGCTACTGTTGTGTAATGTGTTATCTCTGAAAGAGTTGTTGTTGTAATTTTGGCCAGGTCTTCTATTTCGTTTACTTTTGAATTTAATTTAGAACCTATGTATTTCATTTCTTCTACTGAAATATCATCATCTTTAAGGAGTTCATCTACATAGAAACGATACCCTTTTTCTGATGGAATTCGTCCAGATGAAGTATGTGTTTTGTCGAGATATCCACTTTTTTCAAGCTCTGCAAGTTCATTTCTAACTGTTGCACTGCTGCAGTTTAAATTATATTTTTCAACAAGTGCTCCTGAACTAACAGGTTCTGCTGAATTAATGTATTCATCTACAACTGCCTGTAATATTTTCTTTTTTCTCTCTTCCAATTTATCACCTTCTTTTAGCTTTTTTGCTAACTTTGGTTTATATTCTAATTTTGTTTGATATAGTTAATATTTCAGCTCTTTTGCCAATTGTGATTTATATTTTAGTTTAATTAATGTTAGCACTATTGCTTTTCGACTGCTAACGGTATATATATTATACCCAAAATTAGCACTTGTCAATAACAAGTGCTAATTTTTTTGTGAATTTTTTGTGAACAGAAATTTAACAAAAGAAAACACGTAAAAGGTTCTAAGCATTCCAGCATTCCATTCAGGTACAATTAAATAATCATTAGTTCTAAGCAACTCTATTAAAGTCTAATAAAGATTTTAATGAAGTTGTTCTTTTTTAATGTATTTTCTGTTAAACAAATATTGTTTTTCTTGCTATTTTGTGTTATTATATTATGCAAATATTTAATTTTAAGGAGAAATTTGAAATGTTAGATACAATATTAGATGCACTAATAGACAGTATAAAATTATTGCCTTTTCTATTTATTACATATTTAATTATGGAATACTTAGAGCATAAGACTGGTGATAAGACTAAAAATATAATTGAAAAATCTGGAAAATATGGACCAATTCTAGGAGCAATTTTAGGGGTATTTCCTCAATGTGGCTTTTCTACTGCAGCATCAAGCCTTTATGCTGGAAAAGTAATTACCATGGGGACTTTAATTGCGATTTTTTTGTCAACATCTGATGAAATGCTTCCAATTTTAATTTCAGAAGCAGTTCCTGTTTCAACAATTTTACGCATACTTGCCATAAAACTTGTTATAGGTATGATTGCTGGAATTTTAATAGATTTGGTTTCAAATCTAATAGATAAGAGTAAAAACAGAAACAAGGAAAATCCTGCAGATGAAATTGGACATTTATGTGAGGAAGAACATTGTGACTGTGAACATGACGGAATTTTTAAATCTGCTTTAAAACACACTTTAAGTATTTTTGTATTTATTTTGATTATTAATGTTTTAGTAAATATTATAATCTACTTTATTGGAGAAGATAATTTATCAAATTTAGTTTTAAATAAACGCTTTATAGGTCCTATACTTTCTGGTCTTTTAGGTTTGATTCCAAACTGCGCTGGTTCCGTTATTCTTACACAATTATATTTGGAAAATGTTATCTCATTTGGCTCTATGATTGGAGGATTACTTGTAGGATCTGGAATTGGAATTTTGGTACTGTTTAGATTAAATAAAAATATGAAAGAAAACTTTAAAATTCTTGGTTTGTTATATGTAATTGGAACTATTTGTGGAATTGTTATAGATTTGTTTTTTTAAAATTTCAATTTTAAATTTTATTGTAAGAAATGATTATATTAGATTTCTAGAGAAGCCTTATGTGAAGTTTTCTTTTATATAACAAAAGAAGCATGAATATTTTTCTTAAATAATTAGAAAACAATATTCATGCTTTTTTTATTATTGCATTTATACTTTTATATGAATTTATTTTATTTGCATAATTTCTTTTGCTCTTTTTACATCTTCTAAATTTGCTGTTCTAACTCCCTCTAGTGGATATGGAGCACCAATTTCTTTCCATTTAAATTTTCCTAAATCATGATATGGTAGAAATTCAAATCTTTCTACAGTTTTTAGTGTTTTCAGAAATTCTTTTAATTTTAGTAAGTCTTGCTTGTCATCTGTAATTCCTGGTACTAGGACCTGCCTTATCCACATTTTTTTATTATTTTGGCTTAAATATTTTGCAAATTCAAGCTCTAATTTATTTGAAACTCCCGTTAGTCCTTTGCATTTCTCGTCATTTATGCATTTTATATCTAATAGAAATAGATCTGTTAATTCTATTACTTTTTTCATTTTCTCTGTAATCTCAAAGCTTCCAGATGTATCTACACAAGTATTTATTCCATGTTCTTTTAATTTTGTAAATAGTTCTATTAAGAAGTCTTGTTGAAGCAGAGGTTCTCCTCCACTAATTGTAACTCCTCCATTAGGATAAATGTAATTTTTATATCTTAGAATTTTATTTAAAACAAAGTCTATTGAATATAAATTTCCACCTTTAAAGTTCCAAGTGTCTCTATTTTGGCAATATTTACATTGCAAGCTACATCCTTGCATAAATATTACATAGCGAAGTCCTGGACCATCTACTGCTCCTAAGCTTTCAAATGAATGTATTCTGCCTTCCATTTTTGTTTCTATCCCTTCTCTTTTATGAACAAATCAGAAAGCCTTAATATTATTTTTAACTTTCCCTTTAGCTTTCCGTTAATATGTTCGTGCGCCAAGTTTCTTTAAGAAACTTGTGAACAATGTATTTTCTATAATAGGAAAGTCCTTCAGACTTTCCTATTATAGTAAAAATAATTATAATTTTTTCAACTTTTTAAAATTTTCAAACATTAAAACTTTTCGTGAATAGTTCTATTAATAACATCTAATTGTTGTTCTCTTGTAAGTTTTATAAAATTAACTGCATATCCTGAAACACGAATTGTAAGTTGAGGATATTTTTCTGGATGTTCCATTGCATCTTCAAGTAATGCTCTGTTAAATACATTAACATTTATGTGATGTCCTGTTTGTTTAAAATATCCATCTAATAAATTTACTAGGTTTTCTTCTTGTGTTTCAAGTTCTTTTCCAAGCGTATTTGGAGTAATTGCAAATGTATATGAAATTCCATCTTCTGAATATTCATAAGGAAGTTTTGCAATAGTATTCATAACTGCAACTGCACCATTTGTATCTCTTCCATGAAGAGGATTTGCTCCTGGTCCAAATGGAGCACCTGCTTCTCTTCCATCTGGTGTATTTCCTGTATTTTTTCCATAAACAACATTTGAAGTAATTGTTAGAACTGATAAAGTGTGTTTTGAATTTCTATATGTTGCATGTTTTTGAAGTTTCCCAAGGAATGTTTTTACAAGCCAAACAGCAATGTCATCTACTCTATCATCATCATTTCCATATTTAGGGAAATCTCCTTCAACTTCATAATTTACAGCTAATCCCGTTTCATCACGAATTACCTTTACTTTTGCATATTTTATAGCAGATAAAGAGTCTGCAACAACTGAAAGTCCAGCAATTCCACAAGCCATTGTTCTTAAAATATCTTTGTCATGTAAAGCCATTTCTAGTGCTTCATAAGAATATTTATCATGCATATAGTGGATAGCGTTTAATGCTTTAATATATATTTTTGCAACATACTCCATCATATTATCAAATTTTTCCATTACTTCATCATAATTTAAATATTCAGAAGTAATTGCCTCAAATTTTGGAGTTATTTGTTTTCCGCTTCTTTCATCTCTACCACCATTTATAGCATAAAGAAGAGCTTTTGCAAGATTCGCTCTTGCTCCAAAGAATTGCATTTGTTTACCAATTTTCATTGCAGAAACACAACATGCAATTCCATAGTCGTCTCCTAAAGTAACTCTCATTAAATCATCATTTTCGTATTGAATAGATGATGTTTTTATAGAAATTTTAGCTGTATATTTTTTGAAATTTTCTGGTAAATTCTTTGACCATAGAACTGTTAAGTTTGGCTCTGGTGCTGGTCCTAAGTTTACTAAAGTATGAAGAACACGATATGAGTTTTTTGTAACTAATGTTCTTCCATCTACTCCCATTCCTCCTATGCTTTCTGTAACCCAAACTGGGTCTCCACTAAATAATTCATTATATTCTGGAGCACGAAGGAAACGAATCATACGAAGTTTCATAACAAAATGATCCATAAGCTCTTGTGCTTCTTCTTCTGTAATAGCTCCTGATTGTAAATCTCTTTCTATATAAATGTCTATGAATGTTGATGTTCTACCAAGACTCATTGCTGCACCATTTTGGTCTTTTGTTGCGGCAAGATAGCCAAAATATAGCCATTGAATAGCTTCTTTTGCGTTACTTGCTGGAACTGAAATATCAAATCCATATTTTGTTGCCATTTTCTTTAAGTCTTCTAGTGCTACTATCTGGTCATGAACTTCTTCTCTTTCTCTAATTACATTTTCTGTGAAATCATCTACATTTAGAATATCCAGTACATGTTTTTTATCTTCAATTAAAACATCTACTCCATATAATGCAACTCTTCTATAGTCTCCTATAATTCTTCCACGACCATATCCATCTGGAAGTCCTGTAAGTAAGTGTGAGCTTCTTGCTGCACGAATATCTGGTGTATATACAGCGAATACTCCATCATTATGTGTTCTTCTTAAGTTGTTGTATATATAATCTGTTTCAGGATCTACTTCATATCCATAAGCTTTGCATGATTTTTCTACTATTTTAATACCACCATTTGGCATAATCGCTCTTTTTAATGGTGCATCTGTTTGCAATCCAACTATTTGCTCAAGCTCTTTGTTTATATAGCCTGCACCATAAGCATTTACTGCAGATGGTGTTTTTGTATCTACATCTAATACTCCTTTTTTTCTTTCTTCTTCATAAAGTTCTAACACTTTATCCCACAATTTCTGCGTTCTTTGTGTTGGTCCTTTAAGAAAAGAGTCATCTCCTAAATATGGAGTGTAATTGCTTTGGATAAAGCCTCTAACATCTATTTCTTTTGTCCATTCGCCTAATTTATTAAAACCTTTCCATTGTTTAAATTCCATAAAAATCCTCCCTCATATATTTACTCATAAATTTATAGTGTAATCCCATTTATGATAACATATAAAAGTTTATTTTTCAACAGATTTTTATTAAAAAAGTTGGTATATAAATTGCAATAATAAGTGTCGTACTTTTTATAAAAAAATATTAAAAAGTTTATGATACATTTCTTGCCATTTCTAAGCTTGATTTATAACCAAACATTGGCCTCAACAAATTGTTTATCCAATCTTCTATTTCTTGAATATATGCCTCTGAAATATTCGTTATTACTGTCCCTTTCGGTATAAATCTTCTTATTAATCTATTTGCATTTTCATTACTGCCTCGCTCTCCAGACCTATATGGATGTGCATAGTATACCTGCACTCTTGGCTCTTTTTTCCTTTTATCATATGATTTCTCTATTGCTTTATAGTCTCTAAATTCTACTCCATTATCAAACGTTATTGTTTTAAACTTCTTTTTAAACTCTGCCTTATACTTTCTTTCTAATTTGTCTATAGATCTTGCTATATTTATTGCATGTTTACTTGGTATTTTTATTATTATTTCTTCTCTTGTCATCCTTTCTGTAAATGTTAATAATACCGCTCCTTTTCCTTCTTTTCCTACAACCAAATCGCCTTCCCAATGTCCATATTCGCTTCTGCTATTCGCTTCTTCTGGTCTGAAATCTATACTTTTTTCTGCTGGTACTTTGTCAAAATGTCTTTTGTTTTTATTTTTTTCTTTGTATTCTTTCTTATATATCATATCTTTTTCTGTTAATTTTAATATCCTTTTATGTATATAATTTCTTATTGTTTTTGCACAAATTGTTTCTCCAAATTCTTCTGATTTTCTCTTTATTTCTTCTACTAATATTTCTGGAGATTTTCTTTTCTTTTTTATTCCATTTTCAATATATTCTATCAATTTATAATTTGTACCTAATTTTATATTTGGCCCTTTTGCTGTCATATTATACCTATATTTTTGTTCTGATACTTCTGCACTATATACATATATTATTTTCCATTCTGTTGTTAAGTTTTCTACCAAACCTCTTTTTATTTCTCTTTGGATTGTTCTTACACTTTTATTTAATAATTTTGCTATCTCTGAACATGGCTTCTTTTCTATGTTATACCATCTTTCAATTTGTGTTTTTTCAACATAATTTAAATGTTGGTATTTTCTTTCTTGATTTTTTTGTTATAATCTTTTTGACACATATTTTACAAATCCTTTCAATGTTTTCTTGACAATCACATTGTATCATTTGTAAATTTATGTGTCTATATTTATTTCAAAGTGCGTCACTTAATTTTACCATTTGTATAAAAAAGTTGGTAATTGTTTCTCATTAATTTTTAGTTGTGAATTTTGGTTAAAATCCTGTCCTTGGTAATTTTGGAACATCTGGTGTCTTTGGTACTTCTGGTGTTGGCTCTTCTGGTGTTGGCTCTTCTGGAATTTTTTCATTTTCTATAATTTGTAATGCTGTTTCATTATATTTAACTATAATTTCTATATCTTCTTCTAATGGATAATAGCCAGTATCTTCTTTTATTTCTCTAATATAATAATTTCCTATCTTTAGGTTTTCAGCATTTATTTCTCCATTCTCATCTGTTGTATATTCTCCAATTATATTATAACTTGAATCTAGTACTTGAAACTTTATTCCTGGTATTTTTATTTCGTTATTATCTTTGTCTACTTTTATAATTTTAAAATTTCCTCTTTTATAATTATTAACCATATTCATATTGCTTGTACTATTATATTCTATTTTTACATTATGACTTTTTTCATTTAAAATATACTGCTCAGGTGTACTTATTTCTGTAGCAATTACATTACCTTGTTTTAATTTTGAAACCTGAATTTCTCCGTTTTTGTCTGTTGTATAATTTCCAATATTTGTTCCGTCTTCATATTTTAAGTTGAATATAGTTCCTTGTACAGGCTTACTTTCATCATTAACCTTTACAATTTTAATTGAAGATTTATATGCATCAATTTTTAAGACTACATTTGTACTTATTGATTCGTCTACTCCAGAAATTATATAATCTTGTGTCTTTGAATTGCCTGATGAGCAGTAAAATACTGGATAAGATTTTACTTGAGCATTGCTTATATTTATTTGTCCAAAAATATTTTCTGTTATTTTATTTACAGGGATTGCAATTTTAAATTTTGTATCTGATTGTGTTTTTACTTCTGTATTTGAAGAATTTAGTATTTTGGTTCCAGTTGGAAAATTTGATACACTAATTGAATATGACTTTAATTCTTTATTTGCTGAAATTGAATAATTTTGAATTAAATATTTTGTATTATTTAAGATTTGTTCTTCTTCTTTTCCCTTATTTAGGTTAATTGTTGCTCTCACGAAATTTTCTTTGCCATTCATTCCATAGTCATAAATTTTTTGCGCAGCTTCTAATACTTTAGCTCCTCTTCGTTGTACTTCTTCTAGTGAAACGTTTTCTCCTTTACCCACTCTAGTTGTTGGCACTTCATATTTTGCTTTTGGGCTTGTACCATATGCGAAACAGTGTGTAGCAGTTTTCGTTGCATAATATAAGTCATCATCACATTCCAAATTCCAGTCTTTATAGCTTGTTCCAACATATCCTTTGTATAGCATTCTCCATAGAATTGGATTATTTAACTGACTTAGTTTTACATCATATGAATTTCCTGCGCCAGAACCGACTCCTTTGTTTTCAGGTTCAACACAAAATGCAGGGTATTTTATTCCTGTATTCGGATCTTTGTAACAAACATAAGCTACTCCTTTTAGTTTATCTTCTCCTTTCATTTTTAGTACTGATATACAGTCATGATCAAATATCAAATTTATTTTACTGTTTTCATAAAAAGAATTAGCAAATACACTCGAAAATTGACTAATTAAAATAATTGTTAATATTAAAATTGTTAAAATTGTTTTTTGTTTATTCATTTTTTTCTTTATTGCAAATTACGCTTTTGCAACATTCTCCTTTCTCTCTTTATTTGATAAATTTTATAAATCTTATATAGTACAAAATCAAATGTAAATTTCTTTTTATATAAAAAAATAGGGGCCAAACATAAAACATAATTGTTTTATATAGCCCCTATTTATATAATAAGAATTTTTTAAAATTTTCTACTATACTATTCACTACTCTTGAGTAAATGGTAATATAGCAATTTGTCTTGCCCTTTTAACAGCTGTTGTGATATCTCTTTGATGTTTTGCACAAGCTCCTGTTGCTCTTCTTGGTAATATTTTGCCTTTATCATTGATGAATTTTTTTAATTGGTCTGCATTCTTATAATCTAAAATAAGATTTTTGTCTGCACATAAAGGGCAAACTTTCTTTCTTATTTTTCTAAATTTTGGATTAAAATCATCATCTGAATTATTATTTCTGTTGTTTTTTCTTTGTTTTTTTTCTGCCATTGTTTTTCCCCCCTAACTTAAAACTTTGCATTAAACATTTCTAAAATGGTAAATCGTCTCCCGAAGAAACTTCAAAGTCTGAACCTGATACTTCACCTTGTGGCATTGTTCCAAATGTTGCATCAAAGTTTGAACTTCCAGCATCTCCTTCGCGTTTGCTGTCTGCAAAATATGCTTCTTCAGCAACTACTTCTGTAACATAATGTTTTTGTCCTTGGTCATCATCCCAAGTTCTTGTTTGGATTCTTCCAACTATAGCAACTTGTTGACCTTTTTTAAAATATTTGCTACAAAATTCTCCTGTTTTGCTCCATGCAACAATATTGATGAAGTCTGCTTGTCTTTCCTCTCCTTGCCTTACGAATCTTCTATTTACAGCTAATGTAAAAGAAGCTACTAGTGTGTTGTTACTTTGGGTATATCTTACTTCTGGATCTTTTGTCAATCTTCCCATTAAAATTACTTTGTTCATATTTTTGCTCCTATTCTTCTACTTTAATAGTCATGAATTTAATTACTTCATCTGTGATTCTGTAATTTCTTTCAAGCTCTACTATTAGACTTGGATCTGCTTCAAAATGGAACGCAACATAATATCCTTCTGTATTTTTTTGGATTTCATAAGCTAGTTTTTTCTTTCCAAGTTCTTCAGCATTTTCTAATTTTCCATCAGTATTAATTAAGTCTGTAAATTTTTGGATTAAGTTTTTTATTCCTTCTTCATCTACATTTGAATTAATAATGATAACACTTTCGTATTTATTCATTATTTTCACCTCCTTTTGGATTATAACCTACAATTATTGTAAGTAAGGATGCATAAATCTCTTTTTTACAACATTGCTATTTTATCATATTTTATGCCATACTGCAAGTATTTTTAAAAATCTTGTTCAAAATCTTTTGTATAATATATCATTCCGTAGCCAAAGTTGAATTTACAATACCTTCCTATAAATTCAGGCTCATCCCATTTTATTTCATAAGTTGGATCTACAATTACTGTTCCATCAGAGTTAACAACTCCCCATTTACCATCTTTTTTTGTACCTGCAAATCCATAGTCATTTAACTCTGTAACCATATCATATGTAGGTTCTATTTTTACATTTCCTTCTTTGTCTTTGAAACCCCATTTATCATTTTCTTTAAATGCATAAAATTTTAAGTTAGGAAAAATTTTATCATATGTTATTTCATTTCCGTCATTATCAAAATACTTTCTTTCGTTTTCTGAACATAGCTTTATATAATTATCATAAACTGTTAGTGTTGTCTCTTTCATTGTTGCTGTTTTTTCCATATTCTTATTATATATTTCTATTGTTTCATATTGATTTTCTGCAATTGCTTGCAAAGCATTTTTTCCTTCTATTTTTTGTATAATACTATAGTCTGAAATAATTTCTTTATCTTTTGTTACATCATATACACTTACTTTTCCATCTTTTGTTAATATAAAATAATTATTGTATGCATATTCAATATATGTGTATTGATTAGGAATAACAATGTTTCCATCTTTCCTTTTAATTCCATATTTTGAATCCTGATTTAATGTTATAACGTAATAATTATTTCCTGTTGTTATGGTTGTTTCTAATATATCTGTATTTATTCTTTCTCCTTGTTTGTTAAAAAAATAAGTAATTGCATTTTTAGTTGCACTTATATAATCTTGATAAATTATAATGTCTTCATAATCAATATTTAGTACAACATTTCCATCTTTGTCTCTAACTCCTTGTTTTCCGTTTTTCTGAATTATAAATAATTCAGACTTATTGTTGTATTCTATATCTTCATATGAATGTGAAATAAATAATTTTTTTCCTTTATAAACTCCTGCTTGTCCATTTTTGAACGCTATTATATATGTTCCTTCTGATGCTGAAATATCTGTAATTCTTTCAACCTTGTTATATTCTGTTTTAAGTATAATTTTTCCATTATTATTTATATATCCATATCTATATCCGTTTTTTTGTTTTGTTCCTACTATAAATCCAGCATTTTTATACTGAGTTTCTTCATCATAATACCCATCTGCAGCAATTGAGTCATATATTGTTTTGGCAATTTGTTTTCCCTTAATTGTTATTACACCATATTTGTCGTTTTGCTTTACAAGTAGACAGCCTTCTTTGTATTGAATGCTTTCAATGCTATCATATACTGCCTTTGTTATTTTTTTCCCATTGAAATCCACTATTCCATATTTTCCATTTTCCTCATATGAAAGTACACTTTTTTCATAAGGTACATTTGAAAGTGCATCTTTAAATATTAAAGCTGTAACATTAGAATATCCTGTAAGAATTTTTTCGTTTTTTTCATTTATTACATCTGATTCTTTGTCATTAGTTCCAATAAATACTGCTTTTGATGGATTTGGAATATCCATAGAATCATATACTGCTGGAACTACTACATTTCCACTTTTATCTATTACTCCATATTTTTCATCTTCATATAATTTAAAATAAGAAAAATCTGTTACCTCTTCTAATTTATAGCTTTTATCATTTATTTTTTTAACTATCATATATGTTACTATGGCAAGAACACATATAGAAATTATTAAAATAATTGTCCATTTTTTATTATTTTGATTATTTTTATTTTTTTCTTCCATATTTGTTCCTCCTATTAAATTACATTTATAATAATTTAATTATATATTTATTTTCCATTCTATGTCAATAATTTTTGTTTTATATTATCTAATTTAGTAGGATATTTTTTATCATTTATTTTTTTGTTTTGCCTTAATGCAAAGTCTGTACTCAGGCTCATTTCTTACACATGTTATTAACGTAAGCGTATTTTCTTTTGTATCTTCAAGGCACGATAAATCTGTCTCTTCTATTTTGTTTTTGCTTATTACTTCATAGTTTCTTATTCCTTGCTTAGTTTGATATTCTACTAGATCTCCAATCTCTAGTTTTTTTATTTCTTGAAAGTAATTGTATTTATATCCTCTATTATGTGCTGCAAGAGCAACATTTCCATTCCACTTGCTAGTTGTTTTAAAATGACCTACTGCTCTATGTAATATATCTTTTTCTGTTCCTTCTAGAATTGGTGCATTTAAATTTATTTTAGGAATTATAATTCTCCATTTATTATTTTTATATTGAATACCTACAATTTCCTTCTTGGTCATATTGTTTTCTATATTTGCTTCATCATTTGCAAATCTGGTATTTTCTATACTATTTTCAACATCTTGAATTTTATTTTCCTCAATATTTTTCAGTAAATTTATTACATTTTTTTTAACTATAGAATTAATGTATCTTTGAGGACCATTTTGAATTTTTAAATATATAATTGTGAGTAATAAAATGAAAAAAATAAGAAAAAAAATTACTCTGTATTTTCTTTTGAAATTTTTAATCATGCATATAATTCGCCTCCTTAAATAAGCAAAATTTTACTTTAAATTTTAAATAAAAATTATTAATTTTTTCTTCTGTTTTAATTTGGATTTCTTAAGTACTTCAAGAATTGAAGTTTAAGATTAAAGAATTTAAAATTGCAATTTTAAAGCTGAAATTATGTTACCACAGTTTTTTATTTTTGTAAAGAATTTTTTTTCGTACTTTTTTCTTATATCTCATCAATTTTCGCCATTTTTTCTGTCTATTTTTTTGTAAAAAAAATATTTTTTGTCTTTTTATAAATTTTTATTAAAAATCATGTAGAAATTCTCTTAATAAAAAAATCGTTATTCTACTACAAGTGCATTACTAAAAAAATGGAGAACAATTAATGTTCTCCATCTCTCAGGATTTGAAAATTATACTACTCTTTAATTCCCATTGCTTTCTTGTACCACACACACATAGCACATTTAGAACTGCCTTTTTCCGCATTGTAACACGGTTTTCCTGTGGAAAACAGTGCCACATCACTAAATCGATGACAACCATTGTCATGATTTTCAGTTTTATTTGATATTGCAACCAACCTTGTGCTTTCCTTCATAATGATATCCTTTCTTTTAATCCTGAACCTACGATTTGCCCTATTGCAAATCTAATTATATTATAGCATAAATGTTATAAAAAATCAATTTTATGTAACATAAATATATGTTTTTATTAATTAAAAGCAAAAATGTCCCAAAATTATAAAATATAATTGTATGAATCTTTTAATCATATTAAAATATATGCTTAGGAGGTCTATACATGAGAAAGGTAATTTTAAGGATGAAAGAACAAATAAAATATGGAGTAATTAAAAAACTGGTTGAAACAAATGGAAATAAAAAAAAGCAGCAGTAGAATTAGATTTATCAATTAGGCAAATAAACAGATTGATTGCAGGTTATAATGCATATGGTAAAGAATTTTTTATGCATGGAAATAGAAATAAAATTTCACAAAATAAAATAAGTTCATTTTCATCAATTAGTCCAAGAATACTAATGTATTTATCTCCATTTAAAATTTCGTTTTTCTTTCTTTTTATATATTCCTGCATTTCTGACTTAGTCTTCTTCTTTCCCCATTCAAGGCTACATAGTTCAATATATTCATCAATATATTTTGAACATTTCAAATCTATAACTTCCATTTTTCCGATTCTCCTAATTGCCATAATTATACCATACATTTACATACTTGAACAATATAAAATTTATATTTTCTTTGACATTTTATGTAACATAAATATATGTTTTTAATTTTTTTTTTAAAAAGGTTTACAAATTTTGTTACTTAATATAGAATAAGGTTGAATTTTTATATAATAAAAATTTTTGTTATATAAAAAATTAACTAAAATTAAACATCAATGTTAATAAAAAAGAGGTAATAATTTTGAAAATTTTAGCTATCGATACTTCTTCAAAAGTATGCTCTGTTGCTATTTTGGAAGATTCTAATTTAATAATTGAAAAACAGATAAATGATGAAAAAACACATTCCCAAAAATTGATGCCACTTTTAAATGAAGTTTTAAAAGAGCAGCACCTTAGTTTAACCGATTTTGACCTATTCTCTTGCTGTATTGGTCCTCGGTTCTTTTACAGGTGTTCGAATTGGAGTTTCAACTATTAAAGCTTTTAACGATGTAACAAATATTCCTATTGCTTCTGTTTCTTCATTAGAAGGTTTGGCTTATAACACATTAAATGAACATTCAGAATATGTACTTTCAATTATAGATGCTAAAAATGATAACGTATATTATGGATTATTTCAAAAGAAAAATGAAAAGTTTTTTGAAGTTCAGCCTCTAGGTACAAAAAATATTAATGGAATGATAGAAATGCTAAAAAAATATGCAAATTCTAAAATTTTATTTGTTGGAGACGGAACCATAGTTCATAAAAACAAGTTGCTACAAAATTTTAAAAATGCAGACTTTATAGATGCAAAACATAACATTCAAACATCTGCAAGCATTGGAAAAGCTGGATTTGAGCATTACAAAGAAGGTATATATGGAGACTCTAATTCACTTATTCCCCTTTACTTGCGAAAATCTCAAGCTGAACGTGCATTAGAAGGAGAAAAATAATGTTAGATTTAACAAAGTGTATTATTCATTCAATGTCTATTAAAGATTTAGACGAAATAAAAAATAATTTAGAAACTGATTTTGATGATTTTTGGAATTATAAAATATTTAAAGAAGAACTTGCAAATACTAATTCTAAATACTTAGTTTTGAGATATGATAATAAAATTGTCGCTTTTGGCGGTTTTAAAACTATTTTTCATGAAGCAGATTTAATGAATATTGTTACAAAAAAAAGTGAAAGGAATAAAGGCTTTGCAGGTTTTCTATTATATCAATTAATAGACTATGCCAAAGATTTGCAATGTAAAATAATTACTTTAGAAGTAAATGAAAATAACAAACCTGCAATTTGTTTATACAAAAAATATGATTTTAAGCAAGCAGGCTTAAGAAAAGGTTATTATAGAAATGGCGATAATGCTATACTTATGACATTAAAAATATAAAAAGATAAAATAAAAAAGGAGAATACTAATGAAAAAGAATGAACTATCTTACAAGGATTTAAAAATAATATGTAATCCAGAAATATTTAATTTTGAAAATACTTCTAAACTTGAAGCCGTTAATACTGAAATTGGCCAAGAGCGTGGAATTAAAGCTCTAGAATTTGGCGTAAATGTAGATATAAAAGGGTACAATATTTATTTGGAAGGTCCAAGTGGCGTTGGAAAAACTATGTATACAAAAAATTATTTGGACAAAATTGCAAAGAAAAGAAAAACTCCTGTAGATTGGTGCTATATTTATAATTTTAATAATCCAAATGAACCTATTGCAGTTTCTTTTCCTGCCGGTCAAGGAAAAAATTTTAAAGAAACTATGGATAGCTTTATTAAAGATATTCGAAATGATATAAAAAATACTTTTAATAATGATGATTTTGATAAAGAGAAAGCTTTAATTAAACAAGATTTCGAAGGAAAAAGATCTGCTTTGATTGAAAAACTTAATCAAGAGACTTTAAAACAAGGTTTTCAAGTAAAGTCTGCTCAAAACGGCATTTATATGATGCCTGTTCTAAATGGCAAAACAATTGAAGAAGAAGAATTTGACAAACTTGATGAAAGTGTAAAGAAAATTTTCGAAGAAAAATCTACTATTGTTCAGCAACAAATTATGGGCGTTATTAGCAAGATTAAAGAAATGGAACATGCTTCAGATAAACGATTAGAAGAATGGCAATCAAATATTGCTCTTCTTACAGTAAACTCTCATATAAATTATATAAAAAATAAATATAAAAGAAATAAAAAAATTAATCAATTTTTAGATGATATTAAACAAGATATTCTTAAAAATATTTCATGCTTTACATCTCCTGTTTTAGAAGCGCAACAACAAGCAGGTCCAAGACAAGAGCCTAAAAAGCCTTGGCTTAATTATCGTGTTAATCTTTTTGTAGACAATAGTACTTTAAATGGTGCACCTGTTATTATGGATTCAAACTATTCTTATAGCAATATATTTGGGAAACTTGAATATGAGAATTATTACGGATCATTTAAAACAGATTATACTATGTTAAAACCTGGTTTGCTTCACCTTGCAAATGGTGGATATATTATATTTCAAGCAAAAGATTTGCTTGCTAACGGAATGTGCTACGAGGCATTAAAAAAAGCTCTTCGAATTAAAGAATTATCAATTGAAAATACAATGGAACAACGCTCTTCAATGGTAATGATTTCTTTAAAGCCTGAACCTATTCCTTTAGATTTAAAAGTAATAATTGTTGGAAATGATGCAATTTATCAATCTCTACTTGCAATGGATAGTGATTTTAGAAAATTATTCAAAGTTAAAGTAGAATTTGAAGAAGATGCACCTCTTACCGAAGAAAATATGAATAAGCTAGCTAGATTTATTCATGGTTTCTGCGAGCAAGAAGAATTGCCTCATTTGGATAAGGTCGCTGTTGCAAAAGTAGTTGAATATGCTTCTAAAATTGCCGGAGAGCAAGAAAAAATTTCAACTCGCTTTACTGATATAGCACAAGTAGTTGGAGAAGCAGCAACCTGGGCAAAAATGGATAAGAGAAAAATTGTTACTGCAAATTATATTGATACTGCTTTAAGCCAAAGAGTTGAACGTGTGAAAAAATATGACGCAAAATATATGGAAATGATTAAAGAGAATACTCTTCTTATAGATACAACAGGTTCAAAAGTTGGACAAATAAATGGTTTAACAGTTATGACTATTGGAGATTATACCTTTGGAAAACCTGTAAAAATTACAGCCAACACATATATGGGGAAAAATGGTGTTGTAAATATTGAAAGAGAAGTTGAACTTTCTGGATCATCTCACTCAAAAGGTGTTCTTATTTTATCTGGCTATTTAGGTGAAATGTTTGCCCAAGATATTCCTCTTTCACTTACTGCAAGTATTTGTTTTGAACAATTATATAATGGAGTAGATGGAGATAGTGCATCAAGTACAGAATTATATGCAATTTTGTCAAGTTTATCTGGAATTCCTATAAATCAGTCTTTAGCTGTCACCGGTTCAGTTAATCAAAAAGGAGAAATTCAACCAATAGGTGGAGTAAATGATAAAATAGAAGGTTTCTTCCAAATTTGTAAAATGCGTGGATTAGATGGAAGCCATGGAGTAATTATTCCAAAACAAAATATAAGAAATTTGAGTTTATCTGATGAAATTGTTGAAGCAGTAAAATCAAAGAAATTCCATGTTTATGCAATTTCTACAATAGATGAAGGAATTGAGATTTTAACAGGAGTTCCTTCTGGTAAAAAAGATGTAAATGGCAACTTTCCTGCTGGAACAATAAATTATTTAGCACATGAGAAATTAAAAAAATATGCTGAAATAAGTAAAAAAGATTAAAATAGAATTAAGAACAAATGAGACATGAAAAATTAACATTTATCATTTTATATTACTTCTTTCATGCCTCATCTTTTTTTTGATTGATTTCTTATATAGTAATTTTTTTATATTACACTTTTTATAATAGCAATTATTATAAATATAATAATTTTTAAAATACATTGGAATAACAATGTGTAATTATAAGCTGGGATACCTAATTTATTTAACTCATCATATTTGTTTAGTATCTGATTTATTTCTTCCCTATTGCAAGTTTTTTCATATTTAATCATATATTCTTTTGCTATATATGGTGCTTTTGTCATTGTTTCTATTTCTAAAAAAGACCTTATGGCATAATATAAGAGGCTAAGAGTAAGCAAAATTATTATTTGTAATTGTATGTTTTTAAATACCCCAAAAATTGTTAAAACAATGCTCAAAATATAGTAAATTAAATAAATGTTTGAGTAGAAAAAGTTAAATAATAACAGTTTTTTTGGTTGAATCGAATGTAAACATTCATGACATATGGTTTGAATCCTTGTATATGAATTAGAAATATTTGAAATATAAATTGTGTGTGTTAATGCAAAATATAAACTTGCACTATTGTTTTGTTTAGCTTCTAAATTATTTTCTTCTTTTATTTCTACATCTTCACTGTTTAGCATTTTCAAAACTTCTTTGCACAATTCTTTGTTTGATGGAAATTTTAAAGAAATTTCATCTAATTTTTTATTGGTTGCTATATCTTTTATTTTCTTTATTCTTACATTAAATGCAAAGTAACTTACTATTAGAACTACTATTAACATTGTTAATACAATATAAAGTGACATTTTTATCCCCCTATTACATAAAAAAGTCACAAACAAATTGTGACTTTTTTCGACATTTTATAAAACATCTTTAACTGCTTCTGCAATTATTTTATTTACATCAGCTATCATTACATTAAATTGAACTTCTAAATCAAAATATTCTTTTATTTCTTTATTTTGAGTTAAAATCGTATACATTTCTTGTAGTTTTTTGTTTTTTTCTTCTTCAACTTTTTTCCCTTGTAATCCAAGGATCTGAACATCATAACGAATTTTTTCAAACTCGTCTATTTTCTCTTTTAACTCTGGGTTTGATTTTATTTTTTCTTTTGCAACTTTGAATTTCAAATATTCATCAGATTTTTGAATTTCTGAAGCTAAGTTGTTTGCTGTATCGTATACATTCATTTTGGTTCCCCCTTATGCATAAGCATGTTTCTTTTTAAATGCAAGCAAATTATTAATTTCACAGTCTGTATTTTTGGCTTTTTTAGTTTTCTTAGCCTTTTCTTGTTCTATTTGATTTGCTTGTTTTTCAGCCATTGTCTGACAAATAGCTTTTTGATATGTAAAGAATGTATCATTTGCTATTTTATTCCAATTATATAGCTCCTTTACAGTATTTCTAGCATTTTTAACACATGTTGTAGCAAGTTGATGATCAAATAGCAATGTCAAAATTGAATCTGCTAAAGAGTTTGCATTTCCTGCGTAACTCTTCATTCCTGTAACTCCATGCTCTATTATTTCATTTAGTCCTCCAACATCTGAAACAACTGTTGGAACTCCTGCAAGCATAGCCTCTAATGCGACAATTCCAAATGGTTCATAAGTGCTTGGAAATACCGCAACATCAGCACATTTGTACATTTTTTGAACTTGTTTTGAATTTAAATATCCAGTAAAATATATTTTATTTCCAAGTCCTAATAAATCTGCCTCTGCTTTAAGTTCATCAAGCATTCCACCTTTTCCTGCAATTATAAGTTTGCTATCATGATAATTTTCAAGTATTTTTGGCATTGCAGCTATTAAGTGATTTATTCCTTTTTCATAAACTAATCTTCCCATATAAAGAATAATTTTTTCATTATCTGCTGCGTATTGTCTTCTGAAATCATAATCTCTTTCAATTCCAGTAAAATTATTTAGATTTATTCCGTTTGGAATAACATCTATTTTATCAAATGGGAGTCCAAATAGCCCCTGTACATGACCCTTCATAAAATTACTATTTACAATTACCTCTGTTGATTCATAAGTTAACATCCATTCAGTGTCATTTATATATCTTTGTGTATCATCATGAATCCCGCTATTTCTTCCTGCTTCTGTTGCATGAATTGTACAAACAAGTGGAATGTTATAAGAATGTTTTAAGGTTTTTGCAGCATTTGCAACTAACCAATCATGTGCGTGTATTACATCAAATTTTTCTCCATTTGCAATTAGCTCTGAAGCTTTCGCAACCATGTTAAAGTTAAGCTGCATTATCCAGTCTATAAAATTGTTTGGTCTAATCATGTAATTATCTACTCTGTATACCTCAACTCCTTTGTCATTCTCATAATAAGGAGTATTTCCATCTCTGTAGGTTACAACAGTTACATCATTGCCATCTTTTATAAGACGTTGTGATAAATCATGCACTACCCTAGCAATTCCTCCTACAATCCTTGGTGGATATTCCCACGTTAGCATCAAAATTTTCATAGGTTTATTGCCCCTCTTTCTCTTAATTTTCTTTTGTAATTTTTACTTTATATTATTCTATACATTATTTCGATAAAAGTAAACATTTTTTGATAAAATAATTTAAATTTTCTTAATTTTATTTCATTTTAGTATTGAAATAATTTTTATTTTGATATAGTATATAAAAGAGTATTATGTGAGATTTTACTAAGGAGGAAGTTATGCTAAGAAGATCAACAAAAGATTCAAAAAAAGAAGAAAAAATTATAAAAAAAGAAGTTGCCGTTACTAAAAAAAATACCACTGTAAAAAAATCAGCTGTAGCAAAAAAGGCTACTTCAATAAAAAAGAAAACTACTCCCCCTAGTGATGAAATAGAGGAAATATTTTCTTTAGAGGAATCTATAGAGCCTAAAGAAGAGAAAAAAGCTGCAAGAAAAACAGCAACAAAGAATTCAACATCTAAAAAGGTAGCTACTAAAAAAACAACTACCAAAAAATCAGCTGCAAAAAAATCAACAGCTGCAAAAAAAACAACTACTAAAACTACCAGAAAACCAAGAACTAAAAAAGAAGTTATACTTGAAGAAGAAAATGAAGAAGTTGAAGATAAGCCGAAAGTTGATGTTGTTGAATATTATGATTTACCTTATAGATATAATCAAACTGTAATAAAAATTCTTGCTCAAACACCTGATACTTTATTTGTTTATTGGGATATTTCTGACGAAGATAAAGAGCAATTTATCAAAGAATATGGAGAATATTTCTTTAATAATACAAAACCTGTTTTGGTCGTCCATAACAAAACAAAGAATTATTCTTTTGAGGTAGATATAAATGATTTTGCAAATAGTTGGTATTTGCATATTCCTGATAGTAATTGTGACTATCAAGTAGAGCTTGGAAGACGACCTATAAACAAATATGTTGATATTAAAAATAATTATCTTGAAATCACAAAATCAAATGATATGTATTCTCAAAATGATCATATTCTAATAGATAATTTATCTCGTTTTGTATATTTCAGAAATGTAAAAACAAATGAAACATATAAAAAAGATATTACAAGAAGTATTTCTCTTCTACAAAAAATTGGAAAATTTGATAAAAATGTACTTGAAGAATTTTACAAAAAATTATATCCAAATGAAAAAATCGGATTTAAGAAAATCAATTTAAGAAATCCATCATCTGGAAATCCTTCTTCAAGTTTTAAATAAAAAATATTCAAGATATTATATGTCTCATATTGGAGACCCATAGAATCCATGTGAGACACTTTCTATATAAAGGAGAAGAATAACAATGAATGAACCAAAAGGCTATGTGAGTTTTGTGCTACATGCACATTTACCTTTCATACATCATCCAGAAAGCGAAAATTATTTAGAGGAACAGTGGCTTTATGAAGCAATTTCAGAAACATATATACCACTTCTTTTAACGTTTCAAAAATTAGTTGATGAACATGTAGATTTTCGTATTACTATGTCTATGACTCCACCACTTTTAAATATGTTAGATAATAAGCTTTTACAAAGACGTTATATTAAATATTTAAAGAAACATATTGAACTTGCAAAAAAAGAAACCGAAAGAACAACTTATGATAAAAGAATAAATGACCTTTCATATTATTATGTAGATAGATATACAAATGATTTACATATTTTTCATGATATCTACAATGATAACATTATACAAGGATTTAAGCATTTTCAAGACCTTGGTGTTTTAGAAATAATTACATGTGGAGCAACACATGGTTACTTCCCTATCTTGTATGTAACTGAACAAGCTGTTAGAGCACAAATTGCTGTTGGTGTTCAAACTTATGAAAAATATTTTGGAAGAAAGCCTCGCGGAATTTGGCTTCCAGAATGTGGCTATATTCCTGAAGCAGATAAATATTTAAAAGAATTTGGAATTGAATATATTATTACTGAGTCTCATGGAGTTTTATATGCAGATCCTGCCCCTATTTATGGTACATATTCTCCTATTGTTTCTCCTCAAGGAGTTGTTGCATTTGGTAGAGATATGGAATCTTCAAGGCAAGTTTGGAGCTCAATAAATGGCTACCCAGGTGATTTTAACTATCGCGAATTCTATAGAGATATTGGCTATGATGCACCTTATGATTATATAAAACCATATATAGCACACAATGGCGTTAGAGTTCATACTGGTATAAAATACCATAGAATTACAGGTAAAGACTGTGAAAAAGATGTATATAACATTCAGTGGGCAAAAGATTCAGCTGAACGCCAGGCAGGCCATTTTTTAAATTCTAGAAGAAAGCAAATTAAAGATGCAGCATCTTTAATGACTAAGCCACCTATTATACTATGTCCTTATGATGCAGAACTTTATGGTCATTGGTGGTATGAAGGTCCATATTGGCTATACATTTTATTTAAAAAAGTTTACTATGATCAAAATGATTTTAAACTTATTACACCTAGTGAATATATAGACAAATATCCAGACATGCAAGTTTGTACACCTTGTCGTTCAAGTTGGGGCGCTAATGGTTATAGCTATGTATGGCTAAATGGTTCAAATGACTATGTTCATCGTCATTTACATGTCGCAGCAGATCGTATGGTTGAACTTACACATTTGCACTATAATGAAACAGATAAAACAAAGATAGAAGCTTTAAATCAGTGTGCTCGCGAGCTTTTACTTGCGCAAAGTAGTGATTGGCTATTTATTATTACAAACGGAACTATGGTAGATTATGCAAAAAAAAGAATAAAAGATCACATAGGAAGATTTACAAAATTATATTTGCAAATTAAATCAGATAATATTGATAAGGAATTTTTAAAAAGAATTCAAAAACAAGATTGTATATTCCCTGAAATTGATTATAAAATTTACAATTAATGTATAACAACTTTCTTATAATAGTACAAATTTCCAAAATTCTCCTTTCAGCATAAAATATGTATATCTAAAACTTTTTAGTAGATAATATTACATATACAAAATGAAAGGAGAATTTTTTTGTTATGAAATCTTTTGTCATAAAAACAAATAAAAACAAAATTATAAATTATCTACTAAAAAAATTAGAAAATTCTTCTTTTGAAAATATCTATTTTATAAGCAAAGAGTTTAAATGTTATAAAAATGTTATCGTTCATTATTTAGGCGTAAATATAAATGAATTTTTAGGCTTTTTATCTGATTTAATAACAGAAACTATTTTAATTTACTATGAACCAGTTTTATTAAGAAAATTTATAAATTTTAATTATTTTTACTTTGATAATGTTGAAAAAGAAATTATTGAACAAAATTGCTATAAATATATAATTCTGGAAGAAAATAAAACATTAAAATATAGAAGAGATGAAATTTTTAACAGTGTAATTCACTATATATATGAAAATAAATCCATAATTTTAGAAGGATTTGTTAATTTTAGACTTGCAAATTATATGACAACATTAAATGAAATAGTTGATTATTCTGCTAATGAATATGTTATTGACAAAGAATACAATGAATTTATAAGTCTTTTAAAAATATATGTAAAATCCAAGGCTTCTACAGTTCAAATGGTTCATTTAGTTTATACAAATGGGGAATCAATTCTTTTAGATGAAGAAAAAAATGTAATAGATTTGAAAGATAATGTTTTTAATGCAAAATATTTATCTGATATTTCCTTTTCATCAAATGATTTTGCTTTAAATGCACTTCTCACTCTTCTTCCTAAAAGCCTAGAAATTCATATTGTTCTTGGATTTGAAGACGAATTTATAAATACTTTAAAACTGATTTTCGGAAATAGAGTTTCAATTTGCACAGATTGCAATATCTGCAGAACATATAAAATTCTAAATAATGTAAACAAAAAAATATAACTAACCTTTAGCTAAAGGTTAGTTATATTTCATCAAGTCCACCCTTAATTTCATATGAATTTTCAAATCCATATTTTTTTAATAATTTTAATGCTCTTTTACTTCTAACGCCAGACTGGCAGTACAAAATAATTACATCTTTCTTATTAAAATTTAAGTATTTAATATTTCTTTCCAATTCAAATATTGGTATATTTATACTTCTATTTAAGTGTCCTTCATTATATTCTTGTTTGCTTCTAACATCTATTAACAACGCATTAGTATCATTTTTTAAAATTTCTTTTACACTTTCGTAGTCTATTTCATATTGTTCATAATCCCTGTATTTTCTGAAAAAGTTCCTAAATAACATGTAAATTTTCATATTTTCACTTCCATTTTGATACTTACCTTCTCTATATAATATGAAAATTTTACATTTTTCGTGTTTTAATGTTAGTACAGATTTTATTTTGCTAGTTTAACTATTTTGCTAAATGCTTCTGGGTCGCTAACAGCTATTTCTGCAAGCATTTTTCTATTAACAACTATGTTTGCTTTTTTCATTCCAGCTATAAGTTTGCTATAAGTTGTTCCATTCATTCTTGCTGCAGCATTGATTCTTGCTATCCATAATTTTCTGAAGTTAGATTTTTTATCTTTTCTTCCAACGTATGCATACGCACCAGATTTCATAACAGCTTGCTTAGCCATTCTAAATCTATAATGTTTTGCACCATAATATCCTTTTGCTCTTTTTAATATTTTTTTATGTTTTTTACGAGTTGCAATTGCTGATTTTACTCTTGCCATTTTAATTTCCTCCTATCTTTCTGTTTCTATTTTTTAGTTACCATATGGTAATAAACGTTTTACTCCTGCTTCACATGTTTTGTCTGCATAAGCATCTTGAATTTTTCCTCTTGATTTGGCTCTTGAAGTTTTATTTGCTAAAAGATGTCTTCTGTTTGATTTTGTTCTTTTAATTTTCCCTGTGGCTGTATAAGAATATCTTTTCTTTGCAGCTTTATTTGTTTTTAACTTTGGCATAATATTTTCCTCCTCTTTCTTGTTTTGAAACTTTTTCAATTATTATGTATGTATAATAACCATTTTTAGCCTCTATATATAAAATTAGCAATTATCTTTAAACTTTTTTTGCTAATATTATAAACATATTTTTACCTTCCAAAATAGGTTTCTTTTCTGGTGTTGCAACATCTGATAATTCTTCTATAAATTTATTTAATGCTGTTTCTCCTTGCTTTACATAGTTTAATTCTCTTCCTCGAAAACGAACAGTAATTCTAACCTTGTTTCCATCTTCAATAAATCTTTTTGCATTTTTGCATTTGAATGCAAAATCGTGCTCCTCTATATTGGGTGTAATCCTAATTTCCTTTACTTCATATAATTTTTGTTTCTTTTTAGCTTCTTTCTCTCTTTTTGATTGTTCAAATTTGTATTTTCCATAATTCATTAGTTTGCAAACTGGAATATCAGCATTTGGTGCTACAAGCACTAAATCTAATTTTTTCTCATACGCTATTTCTAATGCTTCTTTTAAAGAAACAGGTCCTATTTTTTTACCTTCATCATCAATAATTTGGACTTCCTTTGCTCTAATTTGATCATTAATTGGTAAATCTTGTTTGATATAAAACACCTCCAACATTATGCAGTATTTGCACAAAAAAAGAATTGACTTGAAGTCAATCCACTTATACATAAATACACATTACTATACTAAAATAATAATATTTATTAACCTTTTTCCACTAAGTTAAGGTGAGAAGTGGATAACTTCTTCTTTTTCGATATTAATATAATAATACTTTATTTTAGATTTGTCAACCATTTTTATGATTTTTATTTGCTTTTTTCTTCCTCGTTTTTATTTTGATTATTTTTTTCTTCTTTTATTTTTTACTATATTTTGTATTTTATTTTTATGTTAATGTCTAAAATTTTTATAAAACTTTAAAAAAATGTTGACACCTTTTTTTGTGATTTTTATTGACTTTTTTATATTTTTGTATTAGAATAATATAGCATGTATAAGAATGTAACCATAATAAGCTTTAGCTTCTCCCCGGTGGCTTAAAGTTCATAAAGGTTTCATATAAATTTAAAAATAATGAATGGAGGGTATTTATTACCATGAACAATACAACTTATAGTATTAAGAAAAACGAAATTAAAAGAAAGTGGTATGTTATAGATGCAGCAAATAAACCATTAGGTAGAGTTGCTTCAGAAGCTGCCATTTTATTAAGAGGAAAACACAAACCTACTTATACACCAAACATCGATGTTGGAGACCATGTAATTGTTATTAATTGCAAAGATGCAGTTTTAACAGGAAGAAAACTAGATCAAAAAGTTTATAGAAAACATTCTGAATACATTGGTGGAATGAAAGAAATATCTGCAAGAGTTATGATGGAAAACAAGCCAGAAGAAGCAATGTACATAGCTATTAAAGGAATGCTTCCTCACAACAGTTTAGGCAGACAAATGATTAAAAAATTAAGAGTATATGCTGGTAGCGAACATGAAAATATCGCTCAAAAACCAGAAGTTTGGGAGGTAAAATAATATGGCTAAATCAACAGTTAAAACAGCTTTTTATGGAACAGGAAGAAGAAAAAAATCAATTGCTAGAGTTAGATTAGTAGAAGGAACTGGAGTTATCACTATTAATGGAAAAAATATAGATGAATACTTTGGTACAGAAGTTTTAAAAACAATAGTTAGACAACCACTTACAGTTACAAATACAACAGCAAAATACGACGTTATTGCTAAAGTTATTGGTGGTGGATTTACAGGTCAAGCTGGAGCAATTCGTCATGGTATAGCAAGAGCTTTAAATGAAGCAAATGCAGAATATAGACCAGCATTAAAATCAAATGGATATTTAACAAGAGATCCTCGTATGAAAGAAAGAAAGAAATACGGACTTAAAAAAGCTCGTAAAGCACCACAATTTTCTAAAAGATAGAAATTACAAAAAACTCGGAATTTTTATTCCGAGTTTTTTCTTTTATTAGTACATATTACTGTCTGTAGTAATTGCATTATTTGTATTATTTCTAGTTTCGGTATTTTTTACTTCATTTTTAGTTGTGGTTTCTTTTGTTAAAGCAGTATTTGTAGTGTTAATTTTTTCATTTGTTGCATCAGTATTTGTTACATTAGCTGTCTCATTCTCAGTATTTGATGTTTTATTTGTATTTATTTTTGTTTCAGTATTTGTTGTATTAGTAGTATCTGTTGTAGTGTTTGTTTTTATATCTTTGTTTGTCGTCGTATTTGTATTATTGACATTTTTTACTGTGTTTGCATTATTAGTTTCAATAATTGTATTTTTTACATTTTTCCATGGGTTTTCACTATTTTCATCTGTTGGATCCCAATTTCTACATTCTGTATTTTCTGAAATTTTTATTAAGTTTGGTCTTCCAAGTGGTCCTGGATTTGAAGATTTATAAAATTCTACCATTGTGCCAGCAGATATGTTATTAAATATCCATTTTGCATCTGAAACACGAAGTCTAATGCACCCCATTGATGCAGATGTTCCTAACTTGTCATATTCCCAATATTCCAGTGAATAAGGTTTGTTTGAAGTATATGGTACAGAGTGGAATAAAATATTTCCAACTATTTGAGTTGCATATTGTCCGAATACATTTCCTTGAAGTCCAAGCCACCTATACTTGTTTCCTGTAATCTTATATTGAGTCTTAGGGTACTTGCTATGTGGTGGTGTGTATACTCCTGACGAACATAGCATTGCCTTTACTGCATTTGTATATTCTCCATTTGAATCTTTAGTATAAACTGTAACTACATTTGCCTGTGTATTAACCTTTATATGATATTTTGGTCCTTCACTTGTTGCTTTATTAGTATTTGTGTTTTTGGTGTTTTTATTGTCTTCGGTTTTTGTGGTAACTTCTTCGTTAATGTTCAAATTTTCTATACTCTCTATATTTTCAATATTTGTTTCTTCTTCTAATTCTTCTGTTTTGCTTTCCTCTTGTATATTTTCGCCTGCACTTACTTCTACATTTTTAGTTTTATTGCTGAAAACCGCAAGAACAATAGCAGTTACTCCAATTAATAGAATAATGGAAGATATAACAATTAAAGATCTTTTACTCATTATTCTTTTCTTCTCTTTGTTTGCCATTTCTTTGTACCTTTCAATTTTTTCTTCCATTTTACTATTTAAATTAGTAATTTGTCAATGTTAAAAAACAACAATTATAGTTTTATATAGCAATTAAAGAATAATGGCAATTAAATCACACTAAAAATTGCAGTATGTATTTGGAGTTGTTCCAATAATTATTGCTTCTGAAAGCAATACCTGATTTGTAATCTTTTGTTTTACAGTATTAAATGGTGTAAGAACACTCACTTCGCAACCTATTTCTAGGTAAATTCTATGCAAAGTTTGATTTATCCCACTAGATTCAATTTCAGATTTAAGCGATGTTTCAATGTTTCCTGCAACTTCCATTTTAATGGTAAAACTTGGTCCTCTACTTGAAAGTAATCTACTTCCTGTAAAGCTTCCAAGTCTAATATTAAACTTGTTATTTTCTACTTTATTTAATTCTTCTTGAATTTTTAATGTTATTTCAGAAATTATTTGATTTAATGCTACTGTATTTGCACTAAGCATACTTACGTTTCCATTTAAATCTTTTGTTATTATACATAAGTCTTCATATTGATAATTTTTCATTACAAGTGTTGTTTGTTCATTTGATACTTTTGTTGCAATATTTTTTGCCATATTCATACACTGTGTATCTATTATTGGTGAAATTGCATCTATAACAAGTTTAGAAGTAATGGTAGCTATTATAATAATAGAGATAAGTATTGCCATCTTTTTAAGTTTTGTATTATTGGGCTTGTAATTGCCATAAATGTTTGGAATACAAATTCTTCTTCTAGAATATATTTTTTCGTTCATCTTCCCTCTTTTCAAAATAAATCACTTTTTATTTTATTATTTAATGTTATACCTTAAGTAGCTAAGCTATAACTATTTAATAAAAGGACGATTTCTAAGTCGTCCTTACATTTTCATACTATAATTTGGAATAAATAATTGCTGGCCTATGTTTAACTTATCTACATCTTCTATTTCATTCATTTTTGAAATTTCTTCCATTGATGTTCTAAATTTTTTTGCTATATTCCATAATGTATCGCCTTGTTTTACAAAATAAATATTTAAGCTATATCTTTCATTTTGTCTTGTTTCATCTACATTTATTTCTTCTATAACTTGCAAATTTTGACTATTAGATATACTTGTAGTAAATTCTAAGTCGATTTTCATATCTATACTTTCGTCTGGCATAACTGTAAAATCTTGCATTATAACTGAAAGATTTGTCTCTATATTTGATGTTGTTTTAGCACCATCTACATTCATATTGTAATTAAATGGAATTACAATATTTTTTGTACTTATTCCTTCAGTATTGTCTGAGGCAAATATGAAATTGATTTCCACCTGTCCTTCATACAGAATATGGTCTTTTAAAACTGTTTTATTTACAATACTTGGTGTTACTATTGCATCATATATTTTATGAGATCCTATTTCACTAATTACTTGTTTTTCTCTTAAGTTAAAAATATCTGTAATTATTCGCTTTTTAGAAATTACTTGAATTTGCTTTTGTTTGTAAATTAGGTTTACACTTGGACTATATAAATCTTGAATAATATTCATTTCTTTACTTTGTGATACATTGCAATTTATTTCTATTTCCGCTTCTACATATATTGAATGTTCTTCAACATTGTTTGGCTTTATTATTATATTTTTAAGTTCAAAACCTACATCACACAAATTTTCTTCTGTAACATCAGGCATATCTATAAATCCCATTATTGGAATTAAATTACTACATGTGCAAATTCTATTGTCTTCTGTTAAATACATAATTTTTACACATGTGTCAGCCTTTACCAAAACTTTGTTATAGCTTACCTTTGTTTCTTGATTTATTACAAAAACTTGTGCACTCAATATTTCTTGCAGGTCATCTTGGTTATCAATTACAAGTGTATCTTTTGCATATACTTTAGTTATTCCTGCTCCAAGCATTGAAGTTAATGGTGTGCTCATATTTAACATTTGTATATCTTTTACATTTTCTATTTCTTTAATAAATTCAACATCTTGATTTGAAAAAGCTTTTATTTCTACATCTAAAATTGCCTTCACTCTAATTTTTCTTCCGTTTAATACTCTACATTCAATAGTCTTTAATGTTACTTTGTTTTCTATTGCCATTCCATTTTTCAATTTTTCAAAGTCTACTGTTTTTGAAAAATCAAGTGAAACATTTAGTCCCCTTACACTTGAATTCTCTCCATCTGATACATACATAACATAAGTATTTACATTCCCTTCAATTTTTACATTACTATCGCCTACATCTTTTTTATAAACACAAACTGTCCCACTTGTTTGAATTATATTTAGTATATCTGGCTTTATGTCTGGAACAACAAAGTCTTCTTCCGCTATTATTGTATCATTTTTTTCGCCAATTACTTGATTAATACTTAATGTTTGTTTTGTTGTTGTTACTGGCATGATTCTTGTACCTCCTTAAATTTTTGTTATTAAATATATATTTCAAGGTATAAAAAAAATTCCTAAAATTAGGAATTTTTACTTTTCTATTTTCACTTTTGTATTTCTTATATCATTATGCCTTAACATTTGTTGCTGGTGGAATTAATGGTGAATAATTTTGACCATCAAACACCTGTACCTCTACTGCTCTTGTTAAAACATCTGTATAGCTATAGGTAACATTTCTTTCGTTTTCTTCGTATTTTACTACAAAAATATTTGGATAGGTTTTTTCAACAATGGCCTTTTTTTCAAAGGTTTTATTTCTACCTAAGTCTCCTTTCACAATGACTTTTTGACCAATAATATCTCCAATATCAGTTTTTATATTTGCGATATCACTTTTACAAATCATTTTTATCACCTACTTCTTTAAGATGCTTTTATTCTACCATTTTTAGCATAAAATGTCAAAAATGAAAAAATAGTGTCATTCCTTGTAACTCAATAATATCAGATGTTTTCGAGATTTATTACATTTGTGTTACAATGCAGTTACATATTTGTTACATTGTTACCTAATCTATCATTTTTATTGACATTTTACCCATACTACCAATTCCACTTATCCCTTCCTCTCCATCTCTCAAGTCATTTTTTATATCATTTATTGTCAAATATTTTGTATTTTGGGTTGTTGCTATTTTTTCAGCAACAATTAAAGGATCTTTAAAATCTATCATTATTCTTCCGTGGGGAACTTGCAAAATTTGCTCCTGCAGAAATCATTGCTTCATAGTAGCTTTGACAAGCTCCTGCAAATATTGCAAGCTGCTTTTTATTTTTTGCCCACTTTCTTGCTTCATTAACTGTTTTTATGAAATATCTGGAATTTCTATAATTATATATATCGTTATAGTCTGTCCCTTTCCTTATCATTGAGTCATGTCCTGTTATAACAAGTACATCTGGCTCATATTTATCTAAAAGTTCTTTTACAACATAGGCTTGTTTGCTTTCAGGGATATATTTTACTACAGCATTTAATCCCAAACTTCTGTAATATTTAATTGATTTTTCACTATATTTTTTATCTCCATCTAAATGAAGTATTTTCCCTGTTTGAAATTGAATTATACCTCTATTTTTATGCTCTTCCACAATATCACCCCATATTATTTCATAATGTATAATATGTCGAATTTTGTAATATTGTGAAATTATAGTTAATGTCAGCAAAACTTTTATATGACAAGAATATCCTATTTTATAAAAAAAGAGTTCTATTGCTTTAGACCTCTTTCCCTAACATTATATTTCCTACATATTTATATGTTGCATATATCATCCAGCCTTATTTTGTTTCAAATGCTCATATTTTAATTTTGTTGCCATCCCCCCTCTAATATGTCTTTCTGCTTTATTTTCATCTAAAATTATTCTTACTTCTGCAGCAAGTGCAGGATTTATCTTTTTTATTCTTTCACTTAAGTCTTTGTGTACTGTACTTTTTGAAACGCCAAATTTCCTTGCTGCGCCACGTACTGTATCTTTTGAATCTATTATGTAGTTTGCAAGTGTTATTACTCTTTGCTCTATAGAATCTCCTCTCATGAAATTGCCTCCCCGAATGAATACTTTTGCTTAATTGTATTCATTTGTGAAGATAGTTAGAACTTGAGAATTTTAGTATATATTTATTTTTTTAGGAAATAATTTACATAGGTGGTGATGTAAAAATGACAAGTAAAGAACTTTTATATGTTGAAGATGCTTTGGGACATGAGAATTTCATGAAAACATGTGCATGTAAAACAGCAAATCAATTAAATGATCCTACTTTATCTGCTTACATGAGGCAATTAGAACAAACGCATACTGATTTAGCAAATAAGTTTTTAAATTTATTATAGGAGGAAATTTTTATGGGTGATAAAGAACTAATGGAAAATGAATTATCTGTAATTAAAGGTGCATGTGATTTATATTTACATGGAACTATTGAAGCTTCTACAGCAGAAGTTCATAATGCTTTTAAAAATGCCTTAAATGAGACTTTAAATATTCAAAATAAAATTTATAATTTAATGTCTGAAAAAGGCTGGTATAACGCAGATACAGCAGACCAAAACAAAATAAATCAAGTAAAGCAAAATTTTATGGCTTAATAGTAAGGGTTAAAGAAGGGCTTCATATTATGAAGTCCTTCTTTTCATCTAAAGAAAATTCCTATTATATAATTTTAGTAATAAATTAAGTTCTTTTTTATTAGTTTTCTTGCTTTTCTTTTGTTACAGTTTGACTATTTGAATCTTGAATTACAGCATCTTCTTTCTTAACTGTATCTTGGCCTAGTTTATCTATCATCATTATAAATTTAACACTTGACGTTGCACTTCCATCAGCCATTGTAAATGTGTTGTATTCATTTGCAAGATCTTGTAATTTTTCTACTCTTGTTTGTAAATCTTTAACATCACCGTTTACATAATTGTATATTTTTTCAATTCCTTCTTGGTCAAATTTACTCATTCCTTCAGATAGTCCACTTGCACCTTTAGATAATTGTTCTGTTCCATTTGTTAGCTCATTTAAAGCTTCTTTTAATGAAGCAACTCCATTATCTACTTCATTTAGCTTATTATTTATTGTTTCTTCATATTCACTTAATGCTTCGTCTATTTGATTCGTTGAAAGCTCTCCGCTTAATGCATCTTTAACCATATTGTTTGCAATTTCATTTGCTAATGTTTGTGTATATGTTGAAGCTAATTCTTTAGCTGTCGATGTTGCTACTGAGTCAATTGTCAAATTTACTTCTGCCATAGCTTTTTTACTATAGGCATTTAAAATTGCATCAGATTTTATTTCTTTTTCTACTTCATTGATAATTGCTGTTTTTATTGAATCTATTGTTGCATTTATAACCGCTTCATCTTGACTACCAACTGTTTTAGCAATTGCTGTAATTATAGAGTTTTTATATTCTTCTATTGCTTTATTTAATGTTTCATTTGAAGTAGACATTTTTTCAATATCCGATATTGTAGAATCTACAACTTGATTTGAAATGTTTGTTGCTTCATCTTTTACCATACCACTTGCAATGTCTAATGTTGCTGAAGCTGTCCCTCTCATTAATGCGAAAACATCTTCTTTTGCCTTTGCTTGTGCTGTAGCAGCATCTAATCCTTTTGACATGTAAACTGATGTTAGAGCTGTAACTAGATTATTTACTTGTGCTTGTTGTTCTTTTGTCATACTACTTGAAAGAGTAGAATCCATAGCCCCACTATTTATAGCAGTTTTTGATTTTTCAATTTTTGAGCTTAATGTTTTTCCTACTGCATTTGTTGTACTTTTTGCTACACTTTCTTTAACTTCATTAATTAAGGCTTCTTTAATGTTATTTAATAAAGTTTGTGAAGTTTTATTTTTTTCAACATTATTTAATGCAGTTTCTAAGTCTTTTTCAATAGAATTTGCTAATTGTTTATATTGTTCATCAGTTAACCCTAATCCATTTTTTTCAATTTCTGAAAGTTTTGATTGAACAGCTCCACTTGTAAGTTTCATTGCAACTTCGACTGTTGAATTTTCTAATTCCGATTTGTGATTTGATATAACTGTTTGAGCTTCTTTTTCTGCTGCAGCTTCTATTTCTGGCATCATTGCTTGAAGTTTTTGATTTACAATTGCAACAATTTTTTGTTTTATTGCTTCTCTTTGTGAAGTGCTTGTGTATTTTGCTTTAGCATTTTCATATGCAGTAATTTTTTCATTTAATGCATCTGATAGTTGATTTGTTCCATTATTTAGTGCTTCTGCACCATCTGCAAGCTGTTTTGAACCATCTACGAGTTGTGTTGAAGCATCTTTTAATTCATCTGCCATGCCATAAATTTCATCTAAATTATCAAATATTTCAATATCTTCTTCATCTATTATTTTTGGTGTTGCAAAACAATACATTTCATTCATTTCAAAGTTTTTTGCATCCATTTTAATTTCTACGGATTCTGGTATTTCTAATGTGCCTTTAGATATATCAAGGCTTTCTTGCATTCCAGGCATTGCAATTCCAATTACCATTGTTTTGTTTCCATTGTTTATAACTTTTCCGTTTGTAATTTCAATATTTTTGTTGTTTTCGTTGTCTATAACTGTTCCAATACCTACAACAAATGGTACATACATTGTTTCTGTTGTTCCATTTATATTTACTTTTCTTTCTTCTTTGTTTGTAAATTGAATTGTTATTTTAACCTTTCCTTCTTTACCAACAATATCTTCTTTTGAAGTTTCTACTCCATCTAATGAGTATGATATTTTTGTTTCAATTGGCAATTCTTTCTCAGTTGTTCCTTCGTAATAAATGTCTTCTCCTTTTGTTTTCCATGTTAAAGAATTATCATTTTTTTCAAATTCCTCGTCTCCACCTACATTTTCTATGTTTAACAAATCTGACATATCTTTTAATAATTCTGAATTGTCAGTATTTTTTAAATGCTCACTTACTGTTGTTTTATAAGCATTCCCATCTGAATCTAATTTTGTATAAACACTTTCTTCTTTTGTATAACCAAAAACTGGTAAAGAGTATGCTGCCATGCTACAAAGCAAAGCACTGGCAACTATTCTCTTTTCTATTTTCTTACTCATATCTCAAATTCCTCCTTATTTTAAATTTTTCATTCCTTTAGTTGTTTTGCAAATTAATTTATCAAATATTATTAAAAATGCTGGTAGCATTGTAATAACTGTAATCATACTAACTATTGCACCTCTTGCCATTAGTGTACACAAAGAGCCTATCATTTCTATTTGTGAATATACACCAACTCCGAATGTTGCTCCAAAGAAGCATAATCCACTAACAACTATTGAAGATACTGATGTTCCCAGAGACTCTTTGGCCGCTTCTTTCTTATTCATTCCACTCTTTCTTGCTATGATATATTTATTTGTAATTAAAATTGCATAATCTATTGTTGCTCCTAACTGAATTGTGCCAATTACAATTGATGCAACAAATGGTATAATTGTTCCTGTATAATATGGAATTCCCATATTTATAAATATTGCAAATTCTATTACACAAATTAGAATTACCGGTAATATTGCAGATTTCAATACGAAAATCATAATTGCAAATATTACTGCAATAGAAACTACATTTACACTATTAAAGTCATGATCACTAATTTCTACCAAGTCTTTTGTTAAAGGTCCTTCTCCAGCTAGAATTGCATTTTCATCATATTGTTTAACAATTTGATTTATTTGAGTAATTTGATTTCCAAGTTCATTTGTTGCAAGTTCATAATTAGAATTTACAAGTATCATTTGATATTTATCACTTTGAAATATATTTACTAAATCATCTGGCAATGCATCTTGAGGAATTCCCATACTTCCTAATTTTGAGTATCCTACTACCCATTCAACTCCATCTAACTGTTCAATCTTTTCCATAATTTCGTTTACCTGATAATCTGGAAGATTTTTGTCTACTAAAAGCATTTCCATAGAAACCATGTTAAAATCTTTTTTCAACTCATTATTTGCTTCTACACTTGGCAAGTCTTCTGGAAGTGATTTATCTAGGTTGTAATAAACTTGTGTATTTGTGTATCCATAATATGCAATTGGTAGAATTATTACAAATATAATTGCAAGAATTACATAGTGTTTAACAATAAAGTCTGTAAGTTTAGCAAATTTAGGCAACACCTCTTTGTGTTTTGTTTTCTCAATTAATTTATCTAATGTAAGTATCATTGCTGGAAGAACTGTAACAACACAAATTACTCCAAATAGAACGCCTTTTGCCATTACAATACCAATATCTTTTCCAAGGGTTAAATTCATAGTACATAATGCTAAAAACCCTGCTATTGTTGTTAGTGAACTTCCTAAAACTGAAGTAAATGTTTTTGTAATTGCATTTGCCATTGCTTCTTCTTTATTTGCTGCAGTCTTTTGTTCTGCCATATAACTATGATATAAGAATATTGCAAAGTCCATTGTAACGCCAAGTTGAAGTACTGCACTTATTGCTTTTGTTATATATGAAATTTCTCCTAAAAATATATTTGTACCCATATTATAAAGTACTGCAAACCCAATGTTTAAAAGAATTAAGAATGGTACAAAATATGAATCTAATGCAAGTTGTAAAATTATTAAGCAAAGAATTACTGCTATTACTACATATATTGCAACTTCTGAATCTGATAAATTTTTTGTGTCTATAACTGTTGCTGTCATTCCACTTACTTTACATCTTTCATCTGTTATATTCCTTAATTTTTCTACTGATGCCATTGTTTCATCTGACGATATTTCGTCTTTAAATGTAACAAGCATTATAGTTTTGTTTTCATCATATAATGCATCTTGAACTTTTGCAGGTAACATTTCTTTTGGAAAACCTGTTCCAATAATATCTGCAATACTAACTACTTTTTCAACATTGCTAATTTCATTAATTTTTTCTTCTAATTTTAATATGTCCTTTTCCTTCATGCCATCTAAAATTACTATTGAATAGCCACCCATATTAAAGTCTTCAGATAAAATATTTTCACCTTGTATTGTTTCTATGTTATTTGGTAAATATACCAAAATATCATAGTTTACTCTTGTTTCATTCATTCCAATTACTGATGGAATTAGAAGGACAAGAGCTACAATTAAAATAATTTTTCTGTATTTACATATTGCTTTTGCTATTTTATTCATTTTTTATTTGCTTAATTTAGCTATTTCGCTGCTAAATAAGCTTCCTCCTTCCTTTATTAACCAATGCTACCATTCATTATATCTCAAAAATGACTATTAGTCAATATGTGTATTGATATTTTTTATTATTTTTCTTATTTTTTATTTTTTCCTTTTATTCTATTGACTTTTGAGTTTTTTTATTTTACAATAAATATTGACCAGTAGTTTATTTTACGACAAATTTTTACATTTTTTTATTTTTATGGAGGCTTTTATGGAAGAAGAGAACAAAAAAAAACAAAGATTACTTAATACTGCATTTGCTCTTTTTACCGAAAAAGGAATTAAAAATACTTCTATTCAAGAAATAGTCGATAGTGCAAATGTTGCAAAAGGTACATTTTATTTATATTTTAAAGATAAATATGAACTTCAAGATATTTTAATTGCAAAAAAATCTGAGAAGTTATTTTCTGATGCATTAGATGCTCTTCGTAAAAACTACATTCAAAACTTTTCTGACCAAATAATCTTTGTTATAAATCATATTATAGATGAACTAAGCAGTAAACCTACTCTACTAAAATTTATCTCAAAAAATTTATCTTGGGGAATCTATAACAAATCTATTCTAAAAATATATGAAACCTCTGATAATAAAGAATCTAGCTTATATACTATATTTATGAAAGGTATTGAAAATAATAATATAAGAATGGAGAATCCAGAAGTAACACTATTTATGATAATTGAGCTTGTAAGTTCAACATGTTTTACCTCTATTTTAGAAAAGCAACCCCTTCCTATTGAAGAATATAAGCCATATTTATATTCAACAATTAGAGCTATGATAAATGGCTAAAAAAATTTCCGTCAGTAATGATGACGGAATTTTTTTATTTTGTTATTGATAATACCTTGTATTTTATTACACCTGCTGGTGCATTTACTTCCACTATTTGATTTTTCTTTGCGCCAAGAAGTGCAGCACCTATTGGAGATTCATTTGATATTTTATTTTGAGATAAATCTACTTCTGTTGATCCAACAATAGTGTATGTTTCTTCTTCTTCATATTCCATATCAAATACTTTTACAACATTTCCAACTTGTACTGTTTTTGTGTCTATTTCAGATTCATCTATAATTTTTGCGTAACGAATTTTATTTTCTAAATCTGCTATTTTATTTTCGTTTTCTGCTTGTGCTGTTTTTGCTTCATCATATTCAGAATTTTCGGATAAATCTCCATAACCTAATGCTACTTTAATGCGTTCTGCTATTTCTGCCCTTTTTTCTGTTTTTAAATATTCTAATTCTTTCTCTATTTTATCATATCCTTCTTGTGTTAATAACACTGCTTTGTTTTCTTCCATAACAATTCCTCCTTGAAAGTGTAATTTTATATGCTTTCTTATATTAAGCTTTTTTTTCGAATTTGTCAATAATTTTAACTAATTTTTCACATTTAATTTTCTAACATTTTAACCAATTCTTTATTCTATTTTTTATCTCTTTCTAGCTTATTTTTTTACAATGCCTCCGTACGTAACTCCTACATAAAGTTCACTTCTCCATTATTGCCAATTAATTTTGAAATTTCAGGTAATGTATTTTTTTCATTTAAATTAATTAGGCTTTCATAAATTTCAAGATTTTTAAAATTTATTAAATTATTTTTCTGTACAAATTCTTTATATCGGTCTTCAAGTTTTAATTCGATATCTCTAATTATATTTCCATTAAAGCCTTTTAAACTTGTCAGTTTTTCTCCTGTTAAACTTATTATTATAGCATTTCTATTTATTATGTATTGCTTAATTTCTTCTTTTTTAAAATCTAAATTTATTATTATTTTTGCTTTTTTCAGACTCTTTCTTTTATTGTTTGAAATGGTTATCTCCTGTGATTCTAGCATTCGTTCTAATATTCTAAATTTGTCTATTTTATTTGTAATAATGTTTATTGTTTTTACTTTTGATGCAATGTTCCTTATTGTATTTATATTTTCTGCATTATAACTATTTGTTAAAATATAAATATCTTGTAATTCTAGTAAATTATCTTTTAAAATTTTCTTTAATATTTTTTCAAGCAAATTTACAAAAGTCCTTCTTCCATTAACTATTTTATAATTTGAAAAATAATCTTCAAATTCTTTTATTTTATTAGATAAAATAAGCTGCAATTTTTCTGTTTTTGTTTTTTCATTTTCTAGTTTTTTTATTAATTTTCTATATATTTTTTTCTTGTATATATTTGGAATTAAATAAATCTTTTTGCCACTCTCTATTTCTTTGGTTTGAATTATATTAAAATCATTTATTAATTTCCACTTTACTTTTCTTATTAAGCTCTTACCCTCTTTTTCATAATCTATTTTGTCCAATTCTTTTATATATATATTAATCAAGAAAATCACCTACCTATAATTTTCTTAAATTATATGTAGGTAATTTATTTTTATTACTTTATTTTAACTAAAATGTTTCTTGCTAATGGTTTTGTGATGGAAAGTATATGCTTACAATTATCTAATAACACTAAAATTGTTGTGCTATGAAATTCCATAAGCCATTAGTTTCAAAATCCTTTTGCCAATATGCAGCTCCTGCTAGATTATATCTTTTCATTAAATCAAACTTAGCTTTTAGAGATTCTTCGTCTTCAATCCACATTTTATAAGTACTTCCATTACTTGTATATTCTATATAATATTGTTTTAAGTCTTTATCCCATGTTTTTTTCACTCCATTTGGAATCGCTTTATCAATATTTTTCATTGTAACTGTTTTGTTTGTTACATTTCCATTTGTTTCTGTCCAAAGTCTTGTATAAAATGGCATTCCTAGTATTAACTTATCTTTATCTACTTCTTCTCTATCTATAAATTTTTTTATATTTAGTTCTACCCAATCAGCTCCTGCTGTTGTTCCTTCTTTTGGAGATGTGCTTCCATACTGATCATAACCCATAAATATAATGTAATCTGCAACAGATCCTATCAAGTTTCTATCATAGCATTCTGACCAATTTTCGCTTCCGTCTGGTGCTGTAACATCTACTGATAAGACTTTGCTATATTCTTTAAGTCTAGGCTCAAGTTCTATTATAAATCTTGATAACATATCTTTATCTTCAATGTTTATATTTTCAAAATCTAGGTTTATTCCATCTAAATTATATTGTAAACACATATTTACTATGTTATTTATTAGTTTATATCTTAAATTATAGTCATTTAAAATTTCAGATGTTGTCTCTGTGTATCCATTATTTGAAATCATTGCCCAAACTTTGTATCCTGCATTATGTGCCCATGTTACATATTTTTGCCCATCTGTTCCTATTTTATTCACTATGTCTCCTTGTCCTTCATCCACGAGTTCTATGAATGATGGAGATATAACATTTATTCCATTTATAGTTGTTCCTGTTCTATCTGGAACAGCTCTGTAATAGTAGTCCCATACAAGGCTAACTTTTCCATTTATTTGTTTTGCAATCTGTAAATTTTCTCTTGCTGTATAAATATTAGTTATATTTTTTGTATAACCAATTATTCCTTCATTTGTTCTAACTTTTGTCCATCCGCTATTATCTTGTGAAATTACATATAAACTGTCTCCTTTATTTGCTTTTGCAACTGTTTTTGAAAACGATGTTTCTTTATATTTTATTGATGTGTTTTTGCTTGCATTTCCTCTTTTTTGTTCTCTGTTTAATGAGTCTATCGTAATTATATTAGCTTTTTCATGGTAATCAACTTCTACATTATATACATCTTTTAGTTCGGAAAATGGTAAATAAAATTGGCCATCTTTTTTTGTGGCAGTTCCATATATTTTTATCTTTGCTCCATTCACATTCATCTCTTTATCATCAATTTTTAATGTTGCAATTTTCATGTCAGATGTTGTTATTATTTGGTTATATTTGTTGTCATAGAATATATTTTCATCAAAAAAATTTGCTATATCTTTTGTTGAAATATAAACAATGCCATCTTCAATATAAGGAGCAAATTTCATGCTGTCTGTAACATCTCCATTATTTATTATTACATTTATTTTATCTGCATTTTTGTTTTTAATGTAATTTGGTGCTGCATTTATTACTATCCCTACCATTATTAAAAAAACTGTCACATATATTATTTTTCTTAATCTTGTTTTCATTTATAGTTTTTTCCTCTCTTAATTTGCAAATTAAAGTTAAAAAGTTAAGCTTCACACAATCTTTTTTCACATACCAATATCTTATATTATCTTGTCCAATTTTTCAAGTATTTTTTTTATGTTTTAAAAATTTGCATAAATTTGATATTTTAGGAAATTATAGTTTTAAATAATAAATTTCGAAAGGACTGATTTTTATGGAAAAACATATACAAGTAACAGGAACTTCCACTATTTCTTGGAAAGATGCCATTGTACAGGCAATTGCAGAAGCTTCAAAAACTTTAGACTACTTAACAGAAGTAAAAATTTTAAATCAAAGAGCTAAAATAAATGGTAAAAAAATTTCTGATTACTATGTAGATTTAGATTTAAGTTTTACTATTGATAGAGATAGAGATTAAGTTTTAAAAGAAAGGGTGATTTTATGAATCCTATTGATACTGCAAAACAGTATAATGAATACGTCGCTAAAAAATCTACAAATTCCCCTATTTTGAAGAATTGTTTTAATGCCTTTTGGGTTGGTGGATTAATATGTTCAATTGGACAAATTATTTTTGATTTTTGCATATACAAAGGAATGAATAGCATACGTTCAAGTACTATTGTTTCAATTGTTTTAATTCTTATTGCAATATTCTTAACAGGGATAAATATATTTAATAAAATAGGAAAATTTGCTGGTGCCGGTTCATTAATTCCTATAACTGGTTTTGCAAATTCTATTGTTTCTCCTGCTGTTGAATACAGGTCTGAAGGTTATATTATGGGTGTTGGTGCAAAAATGTTTACAGTTGCAGGTCCAGTTCTTGTTTATGGAATTTCTACATCTGTTATCGTCGGTATTCTTTATTTATTAATGTGCTAGAAAGGATGATTTTTTTGAATAGGTTGGGAAAACAAACCATTGAGTTTACAGCTCCAATAAGTTTTTTAGAGACTGCTTCTATTGTTGGACCAAAAGAAGCTCAAGGTCCACTCGCAAGTTATTTTGACAAATGCCTAGAAGATGAATTCTGGGGTGAAAAATCTTGGGAGAAAGCTGAAAGCAAGATTATAAAAGAAACAGCAAATATGGCTATTGCAAAATCTAATATTCCTGCTACAGATGTAGATTTTTGCTTTGCAGGAGATTTGCTTAATCAATGTATTTCTTCAAGCTTTGGTTTAAGAGAAATAAATATCCCATTTATAGGAGTTTTTGGAGCATGTTCAACTTTTGTAGAAAGTTTGAGTTTAGCAAGTGTGTTTATTGAAGCAGGTGCTGCAACAAATGTTTTATGTGCTACTTCAAGCCATTTTTGTAGTGCTGAAAAACAATTCAGATTTCCTCTTGAGCTTGGAAACCAGAGACCTCAGACTTCTCAATGGACAGTTACAGGCGCAGGAGCTGCGGTTTTATCTAAAAACGGTAATGGTCCATTTGTAACGCATATTACGCCTGGTAAAATTGTAGATATGGGAATTAAAGATGCAAATAATATGGGTGCTGCTATGGCTCCCGCTGCTTTTGATACTTTAATTACTCATTTTAGAGATACTGGAAGGTCTCCAAGTTACTATGATGCTATTATTACAGGAGATTTAGGTTATATTGGTAAAGATATTCTTCAAGATTTTTGTAAAAAAAATGGATATAATATAAACAATAATTATGATGATTGTGGCGTTTTAATGTTTGATAAGTTAAAGCAAGATACTCATAGTGGTGGCAGTGGTTGTGCATGCATTGGAACTGTATTTTCTGGATATTTTTTTAAGCAACTTCGATCAAAAAAAATAAATAAGATTTTACTTATTGCAACAGGTGCATTAACAAATGCTACTACTGTTCAGCAAGGTGAATCAATTCCAGGAATAGCTCATGCCATTGCTATTGAGAATAAAAAATAGGTTGAAAAATAATTAGTGTAATTCTTTTACAACCAGAAAGGGTAAAATTAAATTAAAAATGGATTTTTTTCAAAGTATTGATTATATGCAACTTCTTCGATGTTTTATAACTGGTGGAGTTCTTTGTATTATTGGTCAAATTTTAATAGACAAGACTAAATTAACTCCTGCTAGAATTTTAGTTGCATATGTTACTGCAGGTTGTATTTTAGGCGGTTTAGGAATTTATAAATACTTAATAGATTTTGCAGGATGTGGTGCAACTGTTCCTCTTACTGGATTTGGAGCAAATCTTGCAAAAGGAGCTATTGAAGAAGTTAAAGAAACTGGACTTCTTGGTGCTTTTACTGGTGGCGTTAAAGCCTCTGCCGGTGGAATTGCAGCTGCAGTATTTTTTGGATATTTAACTTCATTAGTTGCAAAACCAAAAATGAAAAAGCAATGATTTTATTTCATTGCTTTTATTTTTTCATATACATCATACCAACTATAGGCTCTTGTAACTTTTTTCCCTTTTTCATTTTGGTTATATTGATTATTATAACAAATAACTGGTATTTGAATTGCTACTTCTTCTATGTTTATAGGACTATCTTCTATTAAAACTTCTATATAATTTCCTACACAATATGGTAACTTATTTCCCTCTGTAAATATTATTTTATCATATTTTATGTCATTTTCTTTTAGCCATTGTCTTGTAATTTCTTCTACTTTACCTGTGTATTCTTTTGGGACACCATAATCACATCTTGCAGTTATTAAATATATTTCATTTCCTTCATCTTTTAATTTTTTTATTATTTGTGGTGCAAAATCTCTTGCTGGATATTCTGTAAAATAATACATTATGTATTCATTCCAAAATTTTATTGCTTGTTTTTCTGTCCAATTAAATGTAATTTTTTCATTATAATCGCTTTCTTTAATATTTAATGGCAAATTATTTTCAGCACAAAATTTACTTCCATAATCTAAAATAAATTGTTCTATATTTGTAAGTACTCCATCAATATCTATTCCTATTCTCATATTTAATATTATTTCCTCCTTAAAGTTACAAATCTAGTTAAAAAATAATATAATTATTTTTTAGCCTTATATGTTTTCTTTGTTATTTTATATTAACATATTACATTTAATTTAAGCTTTAGTCAAGAGTTTTTGTAATTTTTTCATTATATAGACCACTAAAACAAGAAACCTATTTTTCAATAGGTTTCTTTATAAATTCTATATTATGCTTGTGTTTTTTCCTTTACCGGATAAACACTAACTTGTTTTTTATCTTTTCCAAGTCTTTCAAATTTTACATTTCCATCTACTAAAGCAAATAGTGTGTCATCGCTTCCGATTCCAACGTTTGTTCCTGGATGAAATTTTGTACCCCTTTGTCTAACTAAAATATTTCCAGCTAGAACAAATTGGCCATCTGCTCTTTTTAGTCCTAAGCGTTTAGATTCACTATCTCTACCGTTTTTAACACTACCTTGACCTTTTTTATGAGCCATGTTTATTCAACTCCCTTCAGTTTTAGTTTATATTTTCTCATTATTTTTAACATTGTAATAAACTTATGCCTCTACTTTTTTTGTAGATGCTTTTTTTGTTGTTACCTTTGCTGATGTTGCAACTGTTTCTTTTTTCTCTGCTACTGTTTCAGCTTTCTTTTCTGCTGTTTTTCCAGTTGCTATTTTAGTAATTTCTACTTTTGTAAATGGTTGTCTGTGACCTTGTGTTCTTCTGTAGTTTTTCTTTGCTTTGTATTTGTATACGATAATTTTTTTAGCTTTACCGTGTTCAACTACTTTGCCTTCTACTTTAACACCTTTAACATAAGGAGTTCCAACTTCGATATTTTTTTCGCTAGATACAAGAACTACTTTATCAAAAGTAACTTTCTTTCCTTCATTTGCATCTAATTTTTCGAAAAATACAATATCTCCTTCTGATACTTTGTATTGTTTTCCACAGCTTTCAATGATTGCGTACATATTGTGTACACCTCCCTTTATTGCAATACTCGCTAAGCATAAATACTAGGCAGCTAAAAGTCATATTAGCATTTTACGCCCGACCTAGGCGGCTTACAGTTAATTATTTTACCATGTAATTCCTCATTTGTCAATAAATTTAAAAAAATTGCTAGTTACAAATTTTACATAATTTAAAATCTAGATAATCACTGCTTATAAGTTTGAAATCAATTCCTTCTACTTTCTCCTCAACCGCCTCTTGATGCGCTTTCCCATGTAAATGTCCATAATAACATTTTTTTACACCATATTTTTTCATTACATCTAAAAACTTTGAACTATATGAGTCATTTTTCATACTTAAATGTGATAATGGTGGATAATGCATTATACATATTATTTCTTTATTTTCTCCATATTTTTCTATTGAACTTTTTATTGAAATTTCTAATCTTGCACATTCTCTATTTATCATTTTTTCGCTGTTATCTGTTTGAGCATAAGTCCATCCTCTTGTTCCTACAAATATTTTACTTTCTATTTCAAAACCATTATTGTACATGAAGTCTACATTTTCAATATTGTTTTCTTTTAGAAATTTTTTCATTGAAGTAACTGTTGTCCACCAATAATCATGATTTCCCTTAAGCAATATTTTATGCCCTTCAAGGTTATTTATGAATTTAAAGTCCTTTAAGGTATCTTTTAAGTATGTAGCCCATGAAAAATCTCCAGCAAGAATTACAGTATCTTCTGGTTTTACTCTTTCTTGCCAATCTTGTCTTATTTTTTCAGAATGATTTGCCCAATTTTGTCCAAATATATTCATAGGCTTGTTTTCTTCTTCACTATTTCCAAATGATAAATGTAAATCTCCTATTACATATACTGACATATTTTCCTCTTTTCTTTGTAATATATAATACAGTTTTTTATTTTCCTATTTTTAAGTTTGGTATTGCATTTAATTCCAAGCTTGAAGTAATTCCGTTTATATAATTGTAATATCCTGCAGATGCTATCATTGCACCATTATCTGTGCACAATATTGGCTCTGGATAATATATTTTCATATTATTTGCTCTTTCTAGTTGTAAAAATCTTGAACGAATATATGTATTTGCCGAGACTCCCCCCGCAAGTGCTATTGTACTTATTTTTAGGCTTTCTGCTGCTTTTAGACTGTTATTTATTAGAACATCTGTGACTGCTTTTTCAAAACTTGCTGCAAGATCTGCCTTATTTACATCTGGATTTTTATGATGCAAATTTATTACCGCTGTTTTTATTCCACTAAAACTAAAATCTAGATTTTCAAAATATGTTTGTGGAAGATGAATATTAGGTTCTCCTTCTTTTGCAAGTTTGTCTATTTTGGGTCCTCCTGGATATCCCAACCCTATAACTCTTGCAACTTTGTCAAATGCTTCTCCTATTGCATCATCTCTAGTTTTTCCTAATATTTCAAAGTTCTTATAATCCTTTATATAAACTAGATGAGTATGTCCCCCTGAAATTACCACACATAAAAAAGGAGGTTTTAATTCTTTGTTTGTAATGTAATTTGCCGCAATATGTCCTTCTATATGATTCGTTCCAACCAATGGAATTTTTGCAGCATAACTTAATGCCTTTGCATAAGAAACACCCACCAAAAGGGCTCCTACTAATCCTGGGCCATAAGTACATGCTATTGCATCTATTTGAGCTAAATTTACATTAGCATCTTTTAGTGCCTTTTTTGTTACATTTGAAATAGCTTCAACATGATTTCTTGAGGCTATTTCTGGTACCACTCCACCAAATTTTACATGGATTGGTACTTGTGAGCTTATTACATTTGACAATACTTCTCTACCATTTTTTACCACTGCTACTGATGTTTCGTCACAACTTGATTCAATTCCTAATGTATATATATCCTTCATTTTTTTATTTTCTATCCTTCCATAAGGCAAATTATTTTTCAACATTTGCTCATATTTTAAAAATGTGTAAATAATATTATTTACACATTTAATTTCAAAACCCAAAGAAATGTCCAATTCCATTTATGATTCCTGTATATACAAGATTTATAATTGGCATTATAATGTTGTCTCCAAGTCCTGTTATCCAAAGTACTATAAATATTGCATAAAATATCTGTCCATTTCTTTCAAACCATTCTTTTGTCTTATATGGTAAAAAATGTTTTAAAACTTTTGAGCCATCTAATGGTGGTAACGGAATTAGGTTAAATACTCCTAATCCTATATTTATTATAATTGTTTCTTGAACTAATATTAGTATGACCATTCCAATGGTTGTTGTTAAAGTAAATGATGTTGCAAACTTTGCAAGTACATAATAAATTATTGTAAATACTATAGCAAGTATAAAATTCATTAATGGCCCTGCTATTGATACAATTGCTTCTCCTGCGGACATACTTATATTTCTATTGAAATTTCGCGGATCTATTTCAACTGGTTTGCCCCATCCGAATCCAGCAAATATAAGCATTACTGAACCTATAGGGTCCAAATGTGCAAATGGATTTAGAGTAAGCCTTCCTTGTCTTCTTGGAGTGTCATCTCCTAATTTGTCTGCAGCAAATGCATGTGCATACTCATGAAATGTTATTGCAATTAGCACTGCTGGAATTGTAAGCACAAGGCTTAATAACTCTTGTGGGTTTGACAGATATCTAACTAGTGATATTGCAATTAGAACTGCCAATATTATATATAAAGTTCTTCTATCAAAACTAAACATTATTTTTCCTTTCCTCATTTTATATATCAATTTAAATTCTACATTCTTAATTTTTTAATCAAAATAATTATCTTAGTTCTATAAAATTTAATATTGTTTATTAATCATTATTTAGAGGTTTCATTGAACAGCTATGAAATTGCTACGCAACAAGCTATTCACCAGTTTTTTAGTGATTTTATTTTATTTTAAAATTGCTAAATTACTGCTACGCCACTCGACTTATTAAAATTTATTTGTTTTTATAATTATGAATATTCTATTTGTAATTATAGCAATTATTTTAAAAAATATCAACCTTTTTGGTAATTTATGTAATTAATTTTTGATAATGTCCCAAACATAATGTTCATAATTTTTCTATATTTTTAATAATTAAAATTCCATCATTATTTATAAATCCTTTATATTAAAAAAATAGCAGTAACATTTTCATAATGTTTACTGCTATCTTTCATTTTTTATGTCTGTTTTTATGTTGCTTAGCCTGCTTTTTTACAAAAAATACTGTTTTTGTTTATTACTATGGGCTTTGCTTTATTTGTATGTCCTAAGCTACGGCTTCAGGACACAGCGCTACCT